>Ga0210003_1001376_pt1 | contig 21539 bp, 17 predicted proteins | sample LantaG_FD_182804 | JGI IMG/M metagenome (GOLD analysis project Ga0210003, IMG submission 182804) | Deep subsurface microbial communities from Baltic Sea to uncover new lineages of life (NeLLi) - Landsort_02402 metaG (SPAdes) (version 2) | ecosystem: Environmental > Aquatic > Marine > Oceanic >... | reverse complement strand
GTGCTACATAGGTCCACACAAGCTCATTTGGTTCATAAGCCTGGTCGGATTCGAGTACATAAATCCCGTTGGCATCTATGGGGGGAATAATCTCGTCCACCGACGAATATCCCCAATCCAGGCCGACCTCGTATGGGAGTAGGTCACGCTGATCAGTATAACCCTCGGGTAAACGACGGAGCCCATTGTTGAAGATAAGGATATTGCTTTCACCCGACCGATTGGGCTCGATCCACTGGCAGTCATGCTGCTGGAACAGTATCTGATCAGAGGCATTGCCACGATTATAGGCAGCAGGATTACCCCAGCGATAAATCAGATCACCACCCTTGCCATAAACACCTCCCGTGCTGCCTGCTGCCTCCTCGGTAGTTGTGCTGTGGTCAATAATCCAAAGTTCACTGCAGCCTCGCACGCTGAGCATTATCTGGTCGAGTTGGGGATTGTAGTCTATGGAGTTCATGTGATTCCAGAAGGCAGCAACGCTTTTCCCGCCGTTACACTCCACCCATATCCGTTCCGGATGCTCGGCCGGATCGCCGTAGTTGGGCTTGACCGGGTCATTGTCCTGAATCAGATGATCCCATACGTGCCACTGCCACACGATTTTTCCACCTTCGGGGTAGTTGGGTTCGATTTCTATGACGTACTCTGGCAGGAGTGTGTCGTCTCGAAGAACCTGTGCTTCAAATCCTAGTGCCAGGCACTCTTCCACACTCTTGCGTTCCACGACCAGGGCCAGGATATTGCCATTGGGTAAGGGCTCGATATCGTGGTGGGTGCCATAATCCCGGTCATGATAATCGAACTCCCACACCAGATTCCCCTCCCAATCGTACTCTTCGATACGGCCGCCTTCTCCACCTCCGGTGCCGCCACCACTGCCCTTGATAAAGCTGGCGTGCAGCAGGTGTCCGTTGGGCAGAAGATACACGGATTGGCCGGGCTCATAGGGACTATCCCAAGTGTTTATGATGCCGCCCTGATTGTCCATAAGGTACGTTCGCGTATAATGTTTGGGGGCGAACAAAGTGTAGCCTTCGTAGGCTTCAGAGGTGTCCAGAATCACGCCGATCTGGCGCTCTATGGAGCCAAAATCTCCGTCTTTGGGAGGCTTACCCTGTCCCACCACAACCACAGAACTGTACAACAGGATTAAACCGGCAACATAAAAACTGGCAATTTTCGATATTGTCATGGTAATTATCTCCTTGTTTGGCTTCTTTGCATATTCCTGGCCTTTGAGTTAGACTAAACTGTTGTCTTGTATCTATTGTTGTCCGAAACAAGGCCTGACAGGACAAAAAAATGTGTCTGCAAAAAAAATTAGGGAAATCACATTTTTTTTGTCCTTTTATGGGCAAGGCGCGACAATATTAATTGGAAGGTACTGTATGGTTTTTAGAAGCAGACGAAACGAGGCGCAGGCGATCTTTGAGATCCTCGTTCGAGAGAACGAGGCCATGCTGATGACGTACTTGCGTGCGGCAGTGCGTAATCAGGCTGTCGTCGAAGACCTTTTCCAGGAAACAATGCTGGTCGCCTGGCGGAGGCTGAATGAATACGACCGATCATGCCCCTTTGGGCCCTGGGTCAGAGGCATTGCCGCGAAGCTTATTATGGCACATTTTCGCAAAGCGAAGTCTGACATTATGATAACTGGTTGTGAAATGCTGGAATATCTGAGTCGGCAGATCGAACACATCCATGAAAGACCGGGTGACACTTGGGAGCAGAAGATCGATGCACTAACACACTGCATTGAAGCTCTGCCCGACAACCACAGGGAGATGATCGAACTGCGTTACTTCAAACATCAATCTGCTTTAAGGATTTCGGAAGTCACAAAGATTTCATTGGAGGCTGTAAGAAAACGTCTTCAACGGGCAAGAGCACAGCTACTTGACTGCCTCAGACGAAAGAAAGTCATTGTGGAGGCCGGTACATGACAATTGTGCCAAATGATTCTGATAACACTCTTTTTGATCAGCTTGTCAATCAGTGGCTGGATACGGAGCCTGTCGACTCTGAAGTAAGTGATTCTACAACTCTACGGCCGGAATTATTAGATAGTTCGCAGCTTTCACGTGCAGCGGATGTCCAGCTTTTACATGCTATGCTTATGGGTTTTGCCGAGAACAGTGAGGATGCAAAACAGAGCCGCATGGATAAGCTCATGCGATCTATTAGAGCTGACAAAGAAAAGAAAGCTGGAAAAAAAGGAACAAGCACTCAGAAGCCGCGTCGCTATGTAGGGCCCGCTATCCGGTTGGGTACGGCTGCAATGATCATCATAGGGTTCACAATTCTACTGACCTCCCTGCCTCCGAACAAGGCAATGGCAACCATAGAACAAATGATTTCGGCCATCGAAAACGCGGGGGATCGTACCTACTCAGTCATTGTCAGGGATCAAAAAACAGGGCGACGAGAGCGATCATGGAACCGATCTGCGGCTGAGAGGAATCGCCAAGAAAGAGCCGTCCTCGATGGTGCCACACTGTATCTTCGAGGTAGAGACAAGTATGTTCTGTATCGTTATACTCCATCCGGCCAGGCGGTATTAAATGGTAGCGACGGACAAAAAAATTGGTTGATTCGTCCAAGGCGTGAAGTCCTTGTAAGCGATAATCCGCAGGCGTTCAGGATACCCATGCCGGAGGATCTGGCTGATTTGCTGACACTTGATTTTACCGATACTCTGCAACGAATCCAAGAAAGATATAGAATCAAGTATCTTGGAGCCGTACCGGTCGAGCAGGGTCAGGATGTATCATGGGCTTATTTGCACGCCACACTGAAAGAACGCAGGTTCAGGGGACCAAGAGTGATTCGAATCTGGGCGCATCCGGGTACGGGGTTACTGCGACGAATCGAATTTGCCGACATTCGACTACAAGGGAATCCTGAGCCAAAGAAACTGATTCTTGATCTCGTAGACCAGAAGCAATTGCCGAACGACTGGTTTACTCACTCTGCTCACCACCCCGTAGATGTCAAAGTGGATTTGTTGTCAGAATTTTAGCAGATGACGGGATTGCTGTCAGGATCGACTCGCGAAAACAGATCTAAGAGAGACTCTCACTTCTAATTCATATTCCTCGTGTACTACCGGAGTGTTTTGAATATCCAAAGACAATTGCAGCGAATGACAGAGCGTAAGCAACGCCGCTCGTTTCAACGTTTGAAAAATGCAGTAACTTCAATCATGACAAAAGTTTCGAGCGGCAACCGCCAAACAGCAATAACGGTACGTACCGTTTTAAAACGGTATAAAACGGTAGGAGGATATTTGGAGTGATTGCATCGTAAAACGTAAGCCATTACAATGAAATGACTTACAACTCCCCTGAGTAGGATTCGATTCGGCTTCAGACGAACGACCTAGCGGTTAATCCCGATGTACATCGGGACTCGCTCTACCAGTAAGCAGATACGTTCTAATCCAGGTGGCGGATTTGCGGCTCTTTATGAATTTCTCACGTTGCATGGCTTGACCCCTCGTTGCGAAGGCCTCTTTCCAGACCAAAGTCCAAGGGCCGTTCTTTGAACAATATTTGCTGGTCTTCGCCCCCGGGTCGTTATGCTGCGAAAGACGGGCCTGCAGATCCTGCGTTGAACCTATGTAGAATCTCCCAGCCCGATTCTCTAAAACGTACGTCCAGAATTGCCTCTCAGTGTTATCCAAACTCCCCGAGTAGGACTCGAACCTACGACCTAGCGGTTAACAGCCGCTCGCTCTACCAATTGAGCTATCGGGGAATCCCGATGAACCGGACCGGATTGACGCTGTGCGTTCAAAGAACCGTTTTCTTCCGATTCATTTACAATATTATCCAAATTCCAGCAACATTGTCAAGTACTTCTTTTTTTTGGCGAATATTATGAAAAATCACACTTATACTGGATGAGAGCCCGATTCTATTGTATACTTCCGACTTTGCCTAATTTAAGTAAGTGGCTCTAACGTTCGATATAAAGATAGTTTTTTGTGTTTTGAAGGATTTTTATTAATATTTTAGCTCGTTTTACGTCCGATACAAGCAGGGGCTTTCTACTGAACACATTAATTAAACGAACAAAAGGCGTCTTTGGCGCATCTAAGAGTTAGAGTAAAATATCGTTTAACGATTGAATTTTAGGTTATTATCGACAGCATGGCGAAAGATATACTCGATATCGGTGGTTTTACAATACTAAGACGCCTCGGAACCGGTGCTCGCAGCACGATTTATTTGGCTACAGACGAAGTGGATGGAACAAGAGTTGCCCTAAAAAGGGTCATATTCCAAAAGCCTGAGGACTCAAGAATTTTCGAGCAGGTGGACACCGAGTATAAAGTGGCTAAGCAGATAGACAATCCCTGCGTCCGAAAGTGCTTCGAGCTGAGAAAAATACGCAGCATGTTCAAAGTCAGAGAAATGCTGCTTTCCATGGAATATTTTGACGGCAAGAACCTCGAAGACTGCCCGACTTTGAGCCTGGGAGATGTGCTGCTTGTCTTCAGGATGGTCGCAAGCGGGCTCAACGCGATGCATCAGCACGGATTTGTGCATTGTGATATAAAGCCCAATAACATTCTTATGGACAAGTCCGGCTCTATTAAAATTATAGACCTCGGCCAAAGCTGCAAGATCGGAACGGTCAAGCAGAGAATCCAGGGCACTCCCGATTATATCGCTCCTGAACAGGTTAAGCGCAGACCGCTCGGCCCGAAGACGGATATCTTTAACCTTGGTGCGACAATGTACTGGGCTCTTACCGGAAAACACGCCCCGACTCTAATACCTAAAAAGAACAAGTTAGGCTTGCCCGTGACCGAGCCGCGACGAGCACCGCATGAAATAAAAAAGGGACTGCCCATAGGAATCTCAAACCTCGTAATGGATTGTATTGAGAACGACCCTGCAAAACGCCCGAGTAACATGATGGCGGTGACATCGAGGCTGGACCTGATGGTGCATAGTATTTTCGGGGGCAAGATAAAAACGAATAAAAATGCCTCAAACAATAATTGACCTGCTGAACAAAGGCATAGAAGCCAACACCGCGGATAAGTATCGGCGCGATAATCTTATTTATTTGCCCGCTGAGGGCAGCGTGATTGTAACGGGTGATCTCCACGGGCATCGGCGAAATTTTGAACGAATTGCGGCCTTTGCCGATCTGGCCAACAATCCTGACAGGCATATCGTTCTCCAGGAGATTATTCACGGTGGCCCGGAAGATTCGCTTGGTGGCTGTTTGTCTTATAGACTTCTGTATGATGTTGTCCGCTATAAATTGAACTTTCCTCACCGCGTACATATTATTATGGGCAACCATGATACCGCTTTTATCAACAACAGCGAAGTGATGAAAGACGGCAGAGAGATGAATCGTGCGATGCGTTTGGCTATGGATAGAGAATTCGGCCCGGAGGGCGCCGAAGTAGAACTGGCGACAAGACAATTACTATTCTCCCAGCCGTTAGCTGTCAAAACCGAGAGCCGAATATGGGTATCACATTCGCTGCCGGGTGACCGTCTCATCGAGAAGTTCGATCCGCAGATTTTAAACAGACAACTGAAAGTCAACGATGTAGTCAGACCTGGCTCGGCTTATCTCTTAACCTGGGGCAGAAGACACAGTCAGGCGCTGCTTGATAAATTGGCCGGGCAATTTGATATTGATGTCTTTATTCTCGGTCACCAGCCGCAAGAGAAGGGATGGAACCAGGCCGGTGAGAATCTTATTATTATTGCCTCCAATCACAATCACGGTTGTATGATTCCGATCAATCTGGCACAATCTTACACAGTTGAGCAGCTTATCGAGTTGATTGTGCCATTGGCTTCTATATCGTGAAGTGCGGCCTGACTCAAGCACGGAGTTTAAAAAACGACAATGGATTGGTATTACTATATAGCCCTGGCGGCAATTGTCTCACAATTAGTTTTTTTGTTCCAGGCGCATAAACACTATCGCTATTCCGTCAAAAAATACAAGAGAGGATATTCGTGGTACCGGCCCCGAACGGTTTTAATTGTTCCGTGCAAGGGTTTGGATTTGTCTTTTCAGCAAAATATAACCTCATTCTTTGAGCAGGACTATGATAATTACCTGCTGTGGTTTGTGGTCGGCGATGAATCCGACCCGGCCTACGGCGAATTATGTCAGTTGAAAAATCGGCTGAGCCAAAGCTCAAAGGCTCAGGATGTACAGGTATTTGTTGCCGGTCAGGGGCAAACCTGCAGTCAAAAAATCCATAATCTCCTGTACTGTTACGAAAAGATTAGCGACGATATCGACGTTCTGGCCTTTGCCGATTCCGATATCTGCATACGGAGCTACTGGCTCAGGCACCTCGTATATCCGCTTCGAAAGACGAAACATGGTGCCGCCAGTGGATATCGGTGGTTCATCCCGGAGAAAAACAATCTGGCCAGCCTGGCTCTCTCGGCAACGAATGCCAAGGTTGCCCAGTTGCTCGGCAATACCCATTTCAATCAGGCCTGGGGTGGATCTATGGCGATCCGCGTTGAAGTCTTTCGCGAACTCGGGCTCGACAAAATCTGGCCGAAGGCCCTCAGCGACGACTTATCGCTAAGCATCGCCGTCAAAAAGGCCGGCCTGATCGTAGTCTTCGTTCCCGCCTGCCTGGTAGCTTCATACGAGGCCACCACTTGGCGAAAGCTCTTTGAGTTCGCTCGGCGGCAGTTTCTTATTACCCGCGTAAGCGCCCCTAAGACCTGGTGGTTCGGATTGGGCAGTGGCATCTTTTCGATATTAGGAATATGGGCTGGGGCCGGCCTGGCGATTTACGCCGGGACGATTCAAAACGAAAATCTGCCCCTTTTCGCGGCGGTCCCTGCCGTGTTTTTTGTAAGTCAGCTTATTCGGGCGATACTCCGCCAGAGAATGGCAGGGAAATTGCTCGAGCACGAGCGGCGGGCAATGAGGGCCGCCTGTGCCGCCGATATCCTGGCTTTTTGGCTCTGGTCCCTGCTTATGTTGTTTCTTATTATCTCCTCGGCCTTTGGCAGAACGATCTGCTGGCGAGGCATACGCTATAAGCTGCTGGGCCCGAATGAGATAATCGTCGAAGGCCCCCAGGCTCAATGAAATACTCCTACAAATGATACGGGTGACGTTGCGGCCGGGACATCATTCGCTGTGCCTGCTGGTCGCCGGCTATCGTCTGCTTGGCCTGGTTCCATTCGAGCTTGCGGCCGAGAATATACGAAAGGTTGCCCAGAACGCACAAGTTGGCCACGCCCGCTGCGGCCTCGATGTTCATAATAGTCTTGGCGCCGGTCTTGATACCTTTGAACCAGTCTTCTTTATGCCCCGGGCTTTTATAGACATCTTTACCGCCGGCCGGCAGCTCCCACTGACGGGCCTTTTTCTCGGCCCACGTGCCGCCGTCGCCGCCCCAGTGGATGAACTCGCCTTTATCACCTCGATAGATGGCGCCATAACCGGGCCTGCTGATTTTTCCGCCCGGCTCGTCGCCGGTCCGCTCTTCGGCCTTCGGCAGCTTATCGTTCGGCATCTGCCGCCAGGTGAGGACCCAATCGGGATTTTTGAAGGTATATGTCACGTCCATAAGAACGGCACTGTCCCAGAGACCCTTCTTTGGTGCTGTACCCGTTGCTTCGACTGTCACCGGGCCGGTGCCGTCGGCGCCCATCCACCACATGGCGCAGCTCATTACGTGCGCGCCGCGGTCACGAATCTGCCCGCCGCCCGACTCGAGCAGCCAGCGGAATACGCCGTGGCAGTATTTCTTGTTGTACGGTCTCCAGCGCAGCGGCCCCAGCCACATGTCCCAATCCAGTTCGGCCGGCGGATCGCTGTCGGGAACCGGGTTGTTGTCCTCGGGACTCGGGTAATGGAAGCAATCGACTTGATTGATATGCCCGATGTTGCCGTTGATTAGGTAACGATGCGCCAGATAGGCTTCCGGCTGGGAGCGGCCCTGCGAGCCTACCTGGACCGATACATTGTTTTTCTTTGCCGCGGTGACCATTGCCTGGCCTTCCTCGATGGTGCAGCAGGCCGGCTTCTCGACATAAACGTGCTTGCCGGATTCAGCGGCATGAACCATCTGGACGCCGTGCCAGTGGTCCGGCGTGGCGATTACCACCGCGTCGATATCCTTACGCTGCAGAATATAACGGTAGTCGTGATAGGGCTCTACGCCGGGCCCGGCCACCTTTAATGCGTTGACCAGACGGTTCTTATCTATATCGCACACCGCCGCGATATTGACTTGGCCTTGATCGCGCCGCTGTACCATGTCGTTGAGGTGGTATCCTCCCATGCCGCCGACGCCGATATGTGCCATGGTTATTTTTTCGTTCGCCCCGACTCTGCCGGGCCCCGCCAAAACACTGGACGGTATCAAGTAAGGCATGCTCACCGCTGCTGCTCCGGCGGCCGCCAGAAATTCACGCCTGTTGAGCTTGTTTGACTTTTTCATCGATCTATCACCTTTCTGCTTTAATCCCTTTGAACAGGATAAGTTATTCGAATCATTCCTCACATCACAGTGCTATAGCGGCTTGACATCCGTTTGTTTCGTAGGCACAAGCTTTTTGCACGGATATCCTGCAACTTCTTCGCCGCGTTTTCGCAGCGACTGTGCGATGTTGGGCTTGAAGTCTTCAGGTGCCGCCTCGAAGCCTGCTTTCAAAGTCGTCACAGCTCTCTTAGTAGGAATACGTTCAAGAGCCATGCGAGCATCCTCGCGCAGGTCCTCGTTTCTCATGAGCCTGGCGATAGGCTTGATGGAGTTGCGTGCGCCGATTTCCGAGAGCATCCACAGCACTTCCCGCCGGACGGCGACCGGCTGGTCCTTGCCCAGCAGTTCGGTCAGTTCGGTCTCTACGGCCCTTCTCTCTTTGTTAGCTTTAGGCCGACCGGTGTATCGTACGATTTGCCACAAAGCCCGCTTTGCCGCGCGGGCGACTTCAAGGTCATCGTCCGTCATAACTTTCGCCAGAGGTTTGACCGCCGGGGCTCCGACCTCGCCGGCACTCTGCCAAGCCTCTGTGCGCACCTTGTCGCTGCTGTCCTTGATCCCGGCGAGAAGCTCATCTACCCCCTGACCCAGGGCGGTAGAGGCCGTTTGTGCCATCACGCCAGCAGCTCCCGCTACGAGTGATACTTTTTTAAAGCTGTTAGTAGACATGTTTCAATACCCTTTCTCGATTAGATTCCAAAGAATCGTTTCCGAATCATCCAGGATTCTATCGACCCCCGGCGTGGCGGTCAATTATTATCTGTGCATACTATTCTCAAGAGTAGACTTTCCATTGAAGAAGGGGCTGAAAGGACGAGGGACGAGCGTTCGTCATTGTCCGGCCTCTATTCAAACCGTTTCCCGACCGACACGGGGCAACAGGCATCCGGCTACACATCCGGAGTTATCGGATTTAGAGCTTAGTACTTCGGATTTCCGGCCAAAGGCCGGCGATTGGCTTTGTTTTCACCAAGTGTCCAATCGTATTTTTTTATCATAATACCTTGTTATAGTTGCCTTTGTGCTAATTTTTGCCTTTCAAAAATTGGGTTTGTTTTTTCAAACGTACTCTTTCGTCTTGTTTAGGATTTAGAACTTCGTATTTCGTATTTCTGGCCAAAGGCCGGTATATTGGCTTTGTTTTTTCAAATTATCCACGAAGAACACGAAGATTCACGAAGAAATAAATAACCACAGATAAATGTAGATTAACAACGATTCCTGATTTCCTGATCCACACTTTCTCCGTCCAGTTTCCTTTATCATTTATCGATAAATAGTCAATTATATATATATTATACAATATAATAAGTTATATATACAGTGAATTCTCAAAAAATCTCAATGAGATCGCATTTTTTGCTCGGATTGTGTAGTGAGTGTTTTGGTTAGTTAATCTCTTGGACCGCAGATTAACGCTGATGAACATGGTGTCAGACAAAATCACGAGGGGTACTGAAAGCCACGAAGAAAGAAATTCTTGTTCTTTCTTAAACTTCTGCTCGATTGACTCGACCTATCAGTTGTTGTTCAATGTTTTTACATTCCGTGAATGATTCTTTGGAAGGGTAACATTACCTCATCATCCCAATTCCAAACATTATCCTTTGCAGCCTGCGATAGTCTTTTACCTGCATGGTCATTCTTACCGGCGAGATAGGCATACAATTTACTCTTCCATTGATGTTTCAACTCTTCATCACTCTCTTGATTTTGTTTTGCACATTCAAGAAAAGCATTTACACAGTTAAGCAGAGGATCTTTGGAAATAGTAGCCAAACATAGGTCTTCTATTGTACCTATTTGGCATTGGTTATTTCTATCAGGACCAGGAAAGAGCATAAATGCGGTCTTTACTCTATTTTTCTGTTGAAATTGAAAAGGTTCTGAGGGTACAGGTAGTCCAATATTTTCAAGCGACGATTTAACACTTTCAATTGCTGAAGTCACATTAGTCTCGGCATCGCGTGCAATAACAAGAGCTTTGACTTGTGAGAAGCCTTCAAGGTTCTTTAAAGCTTCCAAAAAAGTTCTTAATTCACTATTTCCTCCAAAGCTTATTACCTGGATGTCAGACTTTTGGTAGGCTTTGCATGCATATATTAAGAATCTATGAACATCGACACCCTCGGCCAAAAGTAATTTCTCTTTGTAGATTTGCCATTTTTCGTACGGATAAAATTCTGCCCCACATACTTTGCAAGTTATCCTCCGCTTTAATGGTCTCTGAAGCATTTTTACCTTATCTCCATATTGTGTAGAATCCCTGAACCAACCATATCATAGTTGGACGTTTTTGCTATTGTAAAATCTTCCTCACGGGAAAGTCGGATATAACGCAAGTCATTGGGCTTTTTTGCCAAGCCTTTATGAATTGATTCCAAACACTCATAACTATGCGTAGTGGCGATAATTTGACAATTATAATTTTCAGCGGCATTACTAATAGCTTCCCATATTTTCGACAACAGAGACCTGTGAATCCCGTTATCTACTTCATCAATAAAGAGAGTACCATTCTCACAGTATGCTATTGCAAGTATAATGTCCAGTATATGACTCATCCCCTCACCCATTAAGGGTATCGGAATCATTTCTGGAAGACCAATGTCTCCATAAATCACGGGGTCCGGGCCTTCTGTGATATTAGCAAGTTCTTTTAAACGTGGTTCGATAATTTCAAGAAGATGTAGAGCTTTTGGTACGCTCTTGGTTTTTTGTAATTTACTGAAACGCTCCGATGTTTCTTTGGAGCTAATTTGCATTTTTGCTGGTAGAAAGATTGCGGGTTTTACGCCAGATACGACGTAATCCAATTTAAGGCCCGGCGAACCTTTTGGACTAACCAAAAGATGGGCAGTGTTCTTGGTTTCTGAACCATTGTCATATTCGATATCCAGTGAAAATGATGGAACAGGCTCTACGTCTGTTCGTACACTCTTTTGTCCCGACCGTTCAGGTTTTTCACTAGGCGGTAACGAATCAAGCATAAAATTGGGATTATAATTAAATACGGCGCTTTCCATCTTTTCGTTTATCCAAACTGAGATTGATATGGGTTCGCTTAAATTATAGTTTCGAAATATTGGTGCCCACATGCCTTCTGGTGTGGAAGTTACTCTCCCAAGCCCTCGCCAGCCATATTGCCTCAAAATCATATTTGGAGAGGAGCGGTCAAAAAACAAAAAGAGGGATTCCAGTAATGCTGTTTTTCCAACATTGTTTTTTCCTCCCACTATAGTTATCCGCCCAAGATCAGGGAGGGTTAATTGTTTGAAGCACTTAAAGTTTTTTATCACTGCCTCAGTTATCATCATTAAATCTCCAAATAGGGGCCGTGCCTGCAATCAGGTTCTTCATCAAAATTTTTACATGGAGGAATTCAGAAACCTCCAGTAAGTAGAGCATACATTTGAATTATCAAATAATCAATCATTTTACAAATATTCATACGAAACTGGGAGCTGTTGACTTATTTCTCCCTATCCTTGAGATTCTTTCGTATCTCGCGTAGGAGTCTGCCAACAGATGCGTCAGATCATTATTCGGATAAGTTCTAATCTATATTGGTGATGTCGTTTTGGGGTTTGCCTACGAGGTAGATTCTGTTTTTTCCGCTTCGTTTGGCTTCGAGCAGGGCCTTGTCCGCCTGTTGGAAAAGCTGCTCTATTGTCTCGCCGTCGCGGGGGAAGCTTGCCAGGCCGCCGCTGATTGTCAGCACTCCCTTGCCTTCCGGGCCCAATCCGCCAAAAGAAGAAAATCCGGCTTTGCTCAGTTCTTTTACGAAGCGCTTTGCTATGGTGATAGCTTCGGCGGGATGGTCGGCATTTGCCGAACGTCTCTCTTCGCTTTTGGCAGGAGCGGCCGCGCGTTTTTGTTGCGGGTCGTCCCAGAAGAGAACTGCGAACTCGTCGCCGCCGATTCTGCCGACGACATCGTGACTTCGACAGCAGCGTTGCATCAGGACAGCGGCCTCTTTCAAAATCTCATCGCCTGCGTAATGGCCGTAAATATCGTTGTACTGTTTGAGGTTATCGACATCGAAAACGAGCAGAGTCACTCGCACATTCTCTTTTTTGGCGTACTCGATTATCTGCCGGGAGAATTCCCAGATATATCTTCTGTTCTTCAGGCCCGTTAAATCATCCTCGGTGGCCAATCGTTCGAGTTGTCTTATTCTCGTTTCCGTCGTCGCCTCGACAGTGGCTGAAGGGGCGGCCTCGGCATTGCCGCGGTCACCGGCATTAATAATGGATTCGTATAATTTATCTTTGCCGATGGGACAGATAAAATAATCGTCGGCCAGACTTGACCCGTTGTAAGCCGAGTCGACCAGATGTATCGCTATCGGCTCCTCGTACATTTGTGCCAGTAGAATGATTTTCGCATCGCTGTTGTCCCGTAAGTCTTTAAGGTCGGAGCTTAATCTGGTCGAGATTCCGGACATTACAACTGCAATTGCGGCGAAGTTTTCTCGCGCTGCGATATCTATCGCTTCCGGCATATCGGCGCAGACTTCACTGTGAGTGTTAGTGGCGGCCTTGACATCCAAAAAGGCTCTGCTGACATCACCTATCAGTAGAATTTTTCGAGCGTTTCCGTAGCGGGAAATGTGTTTATTGGCGGCACTCATCTATCTAAATCTCTATACAGAGCCTTCGGTCCAGCCTTAGTATTAAAATTCATCTATGGCGAAGTATGAAAATCCGGCTGCAAATTGGAATCAACGTTCGCCACGGCTATTGTTATCTGATTCACAGCTAAAAACGCCTCCAGCCTTATCCATATTAACAATTTTCGAGGAAAAGTCAACTTAAATCCCGCTGGTGGATTCCGGGGGGGGCGATCATCGGAAAAGGCGTCCAGAGCGGTCGTCAATTCGTAGGCAGGTCCTCCAGGTTTTTTTTGACTTGCTCTGCGCAGAAGTTGTCGGGATAGGAACTGATAAAACTCGTCAGAGTTGCTCTTGCTTCTTCCAGATATTTTTTCTTCAGCTCTGCGTTCGATTCATCCTGCTGTCGCCACAGACTGATCTTCAAAAGGCCGAGTTCATACAGCGCCATTGACCCGGCGTCGGTCTGGCCGTATTCTTTGTGTATTTCGCTGAGTTTTTCAGCTCGAAGCTGCTCGTCGGCGACAAGTTTTGCCTGGGCCAGCAGGATATTATCACGAAGCCGGTCTCCGCTCTCTGTTTGTTCGAGCAGCCCATCAAGGCGCTGGGCGTATTCGGAGGCATGAGGATTCAGCTTGACGAATTTTGCCAGCCGCTCGATGGAACCCGGTTCTTCGGTTCGATTTTGCGAGCTTACGAGGACCTGTAATTGGCTGAGTCTTCGTTGCAGCTCGTTTAACTTTGGAATCGTCATTACCGAATTGGCCGGCGAACGAAACAGTCCGAACAATTTGCCGGAGGGCGTTTGTTCCGCTTCAAGGCGTTTCGATTTCTCGGCGGCCAGCATTGTCTGGGCTTCGGCGAGAAGTCTCTCGGCCTCCTCGAACATTTGTTGACCCGCAAGATGCCTTGCTATACGCCATCGTGCTTCGAGCGATTCCGGACTGCTCCCGAAATCCCGGTACAGCTTCCACCATGTCTGCCGTGTCTTTTCATGCGGATAATCACTGTAGAAGTGCAGCACTTCTTTCTGTCCGATCGCTTTCGTGTCCGGGCTGTATTCGTTCAGCAGTGCCTTGTAGTACAGCACTATAGGCATCCGGCGGCTATTGGGACGTTGGCCGATAAACGAATCGTACTGTTTGATCAACCATTCTTTCTTCTCCCGGTACCTTAACTCTTCCGGCACTATAAACCAGCCCGGCCAGAAATCGTAGCGTAATTGTTCCTGTATTTCCCTTTTGAGTTCCGCTCGCCGGGCTATTTGATCGGCGGGGTAAAAAGATTCTTCCAGGTATTTCTTTGTAGCGGGATCTCTTGTTGTTGCGTCCAATGCTTCGGTGATACTGTGGTCGTGAAATTTGCTGACCTGTTCCGGATTGTTCTTAACCACGTAAAGCTGGTAGTCCAGCTCGTCGAAGCCAATCGCTACTTCGAATACGACAACGGCGATAATGAGTGTCAGTGACGTGAAAATCCAGGTCAGGCCGGGCCGATAGCGGGTAAAGTGACCTATGCCGAGAACGAATCCCGCGATTGCCAGCGCATCGAGCCAGGCGTAAATCCATGGCGCAAAGGAAAATCCCCATTCGATAGGTTCGACTCCCTGGGCGGCTCCGAAGTATCCCCAGTAAAAAAGCTGCGGCGCCGTGCATAGCGCGATCGCAATGAATCGCGAGCGAAAACGAAGCGGCCTGCACGCCGCGGCTATACAACTGATAAATAAACAAATTGCAAAACCGGGCAGGTTGGCCAGGGAAAATACTTCCAATATGAAAATGAGGCTGTAGCGGAAACTCATCAGTTGCGATATCAATACGGGCACTACGGCCATGATGCCCATAAGCAGCCCCAGAACAAGAATCTGCCAGGGGTACTCGAATATGTTCACGCCGGTTGTGATGGACTGATCCAAACGCCAGAATTCCATTGTTGTTATGGTTTGAACGTCGAACGACCAGAATGAGCCGGTGACTATCTTCGACCAGAAAAGACAGGCTATGCCAAAGGCTATAACTGCGAGCAGCCAACTCCTCTGAACATTTTTATGGCTGTAGTGCAGGGTCGGACCGAGAGCCATAAAAGACTTCGAGACGGATATAGGTGTCTTCTCTGTCTGGTTATTATCCATAAGCCTCAACTGCATTTTCGATTTGCTAATTCCGATTTAAATCGGTAATCAGCAATCGGCAATTGGCAATGGTTATGTCCCTTCACCGCTGCTGGCAAGATAAGCAACCTGTTCGGCTGTAAGTTTGTCGATACCGATCGACATTGATTTCAGCTTGAGTGTGCTTACCTGCTGTTCTATCTCCAATGGGACGTCGTGGACGGCAATAGAAAGCTTGCCTTGTTTCTTTATCACGTATTCGACCTGCAGCGCCTGTGTTGCAAAGCTCATATCCATCACGCTGGCAGGATGCCCCTCGGCGGCTGCGAGGTTGATCAGTCGCCCTTCGCCGAGAAGGTAAATTCGCTTGTTATTTTTGAGGGTATATTCGTCAACGTGGTTTCGCACGTTGCGGACCACATTTTTGCTCAGTTTTTTCAGGGCCGGTATGTCTATTTCGACATCGAAATGCCCGCTGTTTGCGACCGTCGCTCTGTCTTTCATAACGCGGAAGTGCTCTTCCCTGAGGACGTGTTTGTTACCCGTGAGTGTCACGAAGAGCTCGCCGATTTTTGCCGCCTTTGCCATGGGCATAACATCGAAACCGTCCATTGCCGCCTCGAGCGCCTTGACGGCGTCGATTTCCGTGATGGTTACGATTGCGCCCATACCTCTTGCCCGCATCGCGAAGCCCCGGCCGCACCAGCCGTAGCCCACAACGACGACCTTCTTGCCGGCCAGGAGATAATCTGTTGCGCGTATGATGCCGTCTATCGTCGATTGGCCGGTGCCGTAGCGGTTGTCGAACAGATGCTTGGTCGCGGCGTCGTTTACCGCAATGACCGGAAATTTCAGCTTGCCCTCGTTCGCCAGAGCCCGCAGCCGAATGACTCCGGTGGTTGTCTCTTCCATGCTTGCAATAATTCGGCCGGCGTCTTTTTGTCTTCGCAAATGCAGCTCGTTCACGAGATCTGCACCGTCGTCCAGCGTAATAACCGGCTTGTGGTCAATAGCCGCATTGATGTGTTTGTAATACGTGCTGCGGTTCTCCCTGCAAATGGCAAAAGTCGCTATCTTGAAATCCTTCACAAGAGAAGCAGCCACATCGTCCTGGGTGCTCAACGGATTAGATGCGCAGAGAACAACATTCGCCCCGCCGTCCTTGAGTGTTCGGACTAAATTGGCCGTCTCGGCTGTTACATGCAGACAAGCTGAAACATTTTTACCCTTTAAAGGCTTATCTTTTGCAAACCTCTTTCGAATTGCCGCCAATGCCGGCATATCGTTATCCGCCCAGAGAATCCGTTTTTTACCGCCCGCTGCCAATGACATATCAGCTACGTCGTATTTCATCTATCGATCCTTTCAAATATGAACAAGAAGTACAAATATAGACTCGAAGAGCAGCGATTGCAAGCCTTTATTTGCACAGATGGGTAGGATTCCCAGAGACAGATACGGAGTTTAGGTGCGCGCTCGATCTACAAAAGCTACTCGGCTACACTAATTGGAGGAACTTCTCTATGGTTATCGACAAAGCCATAACTTCCTGTCATAAAGCCGGTTATGAGCCAAGCGGCCATTTTGCCGAGATCAGGAAAATGGTTGTAGAAAGATGGGGTTTTGTGTTTAATACAGACTGTATAATTATCGTTGGCCATAATTCGAGTCGGACGGATAAGATATGAACAGGCTCTGTATCTTCATTGGCATGATAGTCTTTGGTTGGATTGGATGGTGGATAGGGGCCAAGTTTGGTGGATTCATGACCGCCTTTTGGGTTAGCAGCCTCGGCAGCATTGTCGGAGTTTACGTAGGCTGGCGTATAAACCGAGATTACCTAAGCTGAAACAGTCTGTTCCCCGCCGGAGACATGCGAGGACAAGATTTGGCGTTTTATTTCCGCCTCGGGCGGATATGATCATTGTTAGGTGCAGAAAACCTAATACAATTAGGGAGTTGTTATGAAGAGCAATTTAGCCATTTTTGAAGATTACAAAATCCGTCGTCTGTACGATGAAGAAACCGAAACATGGTTTTTTTCGGTGGTGGATATTATACAGGTTCTGATACAGCAGCCCGACTATCAAACAGCCAGAAAGTATTGGAATAAGCTGAAAGAACGGCTGAAAAAAGAGGGCAGTGAAACGGTGACAAATTGTCACCAGTTGAAAATGGTTGCTGATGACGGGAAAATGCGGCTTACTGATGCTGCCAATCCCGAAACCCTGTTGCGGCTGATCCAATCCGTTCCAAGCCCTAAGGCCGAACCGATAAAACTATGGCTTGCAAAAGTCGGTTACGAGAGAATGCAGGAAATGGCCGACCCGGCAAGATCGCTCGATAGAGCGCGGGAAAACTGGCAAAAGCGCGGACGCAGCCAAAAATGGATACAGCAGAGGATGATGGGGCAGGAAACCCGCAATAAGCTCACCGACTACTGGAAAGAGCACGACATCACAAAAGACGAAGAGTTTGCCATTCTCACCAATATCATTCATCAGGAGTGGGCCGATGTTTCCGTAAAAGAACATAAGCTCCTCAAGGGCTTAAAAACGCAGAATTTGCGCGACCACATGAGTGAGGCGGAGCTGATCTTTACCGCTCTTGCGGAACTTTCAACCCGTCAGATTGCCGAAAGCACCGAAGCTACAGGATTGCCGGAAAACGAGGTTGCCGGCAAAAAAGGCGGCGGTATTGCCAAAAAAGCCAGGCTGGAACTGGAAGAAAAAACAGGCAAACGCATTGTTTCCGGAGAAAATTATTTGCCGCCGAAATCCGGTAAAAAATTGGGTGGGAAATAAAATATGACAAAGCAACGGGAACTTCTTATACAGAAAGAAGCAGTCTGTGTTTGACGTATTATACAGTACGCCAGAGGTGTATAAAACTGTATAATCATTGTTCGCCAGAAAGGAAGAATCCTAATGTCAAAAACGATAAGTACATTTCCAGCTTATGCAGGATGGCTCCGTGAGTATTGTGCTGCGCATGCCCACCCGTTTATTCGGGACTCTTCGAAGATGATCGATTACTGCTTCGAAGTTGATCGTAACCTACCTGATAATTATCACTGGCGATTCTCAAGTGAAGAGTCCTTGAAGATACAGGTTAAGGGGGTTAGCAGTTCGATGGATCTCAATCGGATCTATTGGACCGACCAAGCGCGTAATATTGAAGCGTATTCAATGACAACCTTTTGGCGAGGGGTGGAACTCCTCAAGCCTGCCATTCGGGGTCTAAACATTCGGGAGATTACTGGCCCAGCGGTGCTCGCTCGCTCCCTTTTAGAGATAGGTTGCACCTTTATTATGCACGCAAACAATTTGGAAAAGACATTGTCAGAATTGTCTTTCCCAGCGAATACCGTAGTGGCAAGCCATGAGTTCGAGGAGATGGTCGTTAAGATGATTTGGGGCACGCGTTATGGGGACCCGGAGCCGCATCTCAAACAGACCAATGTGCTTTCCTGCATTCAGAAAGTTGCAAAAAACCCTAACGCAACGGATGTACTATCGACCTATGAGTATTTGTGTGATATTGCTCATCCGAGTTTCATCGGAAACACGCGGTTCTGGTCCCACGTTGAGGAGCTTTTGGCGGACAGTAGCGAGCGACGAGTAATATCGCGTTATGCTTCCGGGGACACCAGCATGGAGATACTTGACAAAATATTGTGGAGCCTTGGTTGGTCGGCTGCTGTGCTTCGTAACGGATTCGAGATCACCCGTAGCGGATTGGAAAAGCTCTTGGATAAGATTAATAGGGCGAACCAAGGCATCCAGCCGACAGCGGAATAGCGGGGACAAGGTTTGGCGTTGTATATCCGCCTCGGGCGGATATAGTCATTGTTGGGCAGAAGAAGCAGGTACTATGAAATAGAGTTAGCGTCTTATGCTGACAACCGGGAAGCCAAAGTCTTATGCGGAAATCATATAATACACAAGACCCAACTGATAATCAAAGTACGGGAGTGGACGAATACTTGAAACCACGGGAAGCAGGCAAACCGAGGGTCTTTGCCGTATCTAATGTCAGTGAATTCGTCGAGGTCGCAACTAGGCTATACTCTGATGATCACGTGATATTCAGAGGGCAGACGACAGAAAAGAGCTGGCCTTTGGTACCGTCTGTTGGACGCGGCGGGGATAGATCTCAAGTTCTATGGAGAGAGAAAGAAATTCTTGAGGAGTTCAAGCGAGAGTCGATTCCGTACCTTGATATTGTTCCAGACGATGACAATGATTGGCAATGGTTAGCGCTCGCCCAACATAATAGGTTGCCAACCCGCTTGCTTGATTGGTCAAAGAATCCTTTGGTAGCGCTCTGGTTTGCTGTAAAAGATCCTGCTAAGGATAACCAACCAGGTGTGGTCTGGGCATTTCATTACGAGGAGTCCGAGACCATCTTCCGTACTAAAAATCGCGGCTCCCCTTTTGAAATAGACCGGACCTTTGTGTACTTTCCAGAGCACATTTTCACATCAATTCAGGCACAGTCTTGTATCTTTACCATCCACCACCGACAAGGGGAAAAACCCGGGAGATTTCCTCTGTTGGAGCAAACGGAGCATTCAGATTTTCTTCTTACCAAGATCGAAATAGCACAGCCTTTCCAAACATTTTGCTATCAACTATTCCGAGTCGGTGTAAGTCCAGCTTCTTTGTTTCCGGGCCTGTCGGGATTGGTGGATAGGATACGATATGACAACATAATGCGCGAAGATGAAGGGAATAACTAACCATAATAATTAGGGGCAGTCAAAAGACAGTCTGTATTTGACGGATCATGAAGGCTGTATAATTTTATATTCACGAGACTGAGAACCTTTTTCGTAAATTTGGAGATACAATGTTACGCTTCCTTTTCGGATTTAAATGGCAAAAATCACAAGCACATTTACTTCTCTTAAGCAAGTTTCTTCGTCCCCATACAATCGAAGATTACGAAAATCTGAGTGTAATGCCATGGAAAAAAGTATTGGGCGAAACTCCATCAAAGGCTATCAATCGTTTCTTGCGTGAGGGTATGCTAAAACACACAGATACTGCCAGAAGTCTTGAATGGAAATATAAAGTTCCAGATTTGAAAAAAATGTTAAAAGAGCACAATTTACCGGTGTCGGGGAAAAAAGTTGATTTGATTTTACGGCTAATTGAGACAGACCCAAATGGAATGAAAGCATATGTTTCTGGATTGAAAGTTCTTATTTGTTCTGAACAAGGTCATCAAATAGCCAATGATTATTTAACAATTGAAAAAGAAAAACGGCTCAATGTTGAGCAACAGGTTTTATATGCGCTTCAGAAACTCAAATTCAAAGAAGCTAGTTTGTCATGTTCTTCGTTTGAAGCTGAACAGGTATTCCCACGTGGAATAAATATTGATTGGCGTAATCCCGACACCACTCGCAACATTGCGGTTCTAAAAATAATATTTGATAGCAATCCAAAGATTTTAAAAAATCTTAACAACGAATGGTTAGAGCATTTACGTCTTGCGGCAGGAATGATGTACTTGTGGGGCACGCGTATGGCAAAGGGCTGGCTTCCACCGAATTTAGAAACTGGATTAGTTATGGATGGCGATACGGCATCGCGAATGATTATATTTCACGCTAGAAATCAAGTAAATTTAGCTCAATATAGGGAATGGGGAGCGGAATCGGTTGAGATATCGACAGTGAATGATGGCGCGACCTGCGAAGCCTGCAAGAAAATAGCAGGTAAGAAGTTCAAAATTGATGAGGTTATAGAATTGCCTTATGAAAGATGTACCTGTGAAATAGGTTGTCGGTGTATGTTGCAAGTTTTTGATTCGTGATGTGTAATAAGTTTGAGATATTTAGGTTAAAAGCTGCCAACAAGCCGTTCCGTTTAGTTCTGATTAGAAAACGCTCGACAAAGTGGCAGGCGAGCACTTTGCTGGCTTAAAATGTGATTTTTGAGTCAAAAAACAGCTATTTGCATATTTACAACAAGGCATTGTAAGCGTTATATATGTGACCGATTCGTTTCAGGTGGTTTCCAGCGGGTAATCTCGGCGTGCGATTATTTAGTTCTATAAAGATGCACGTCCCAAGCTTCGAAATTGTCTTTGAAGACGCCGTCTTTTACGGCGATTGTCCGGTTTTCGCCAATTACTTCCACGTTTTTTACGCCCTCCGCGTGCTGCAGGGTGAATGTCGCCGTTGTTTTGTTGCCTCGCCTACGGCGAATAAACTCCGGTGGGTAAAAGGCGTATAAAACTGGATAATCATTGTTAGGCGCAGTCAATAATCGCCGTAGTGGGGAAATAAGAAGAAGAGATAT
>Ga0210003_1001374_pt1 | contig 21583 bp, 15 predicted proteins | sample LantaG_FD_182804 | JGI IMG/M metagenome (GOLD analysis project Ga0210003, IMG submission 182804) | Deep subsurface microbial communities from Baltic Sea to uncover new lineages of life (NeLLi) - Landsort_02402 metaG (SPAdes) (version 2) | ecosystem: Environmental > Aquatic > Marine > Oceanic >... | reverse complement strand
CGGCGATAAGGATGATACTATTGACGCAGGAGACTTGGCGGCGCTTCTGCGAGGCGACTATCTTCGAGAGGTCTATCATACCGATGACGAAAATCGGCTGGCTCTCAAAGAGATAGTGGCTCTATATCATGACCGCGTCCGAGATTCTGTTCGTCAGATCAACAAGTTACGTGGGTATGGCTATTGCCACGGTATTACGATACCCGGCCGGGTTGTAGAGGATATTCCACGTAGAAATTTATGGCTTAAATCGTTAAACAAACCCGCTGTAGCCAAGCAGTTGTCGATTATGTGGGTTGGCTTTGATGCGGTGGCCAAGCAGGTAAGAACAGTCAAAAGAGAGATGTCCCGACGCAGTAAAGCGTATCCCATCATTGGTTTCTGGCAGGATTTACCAGGTATTGGCCCTGTTCGTTCGGTGACGCTCTTTGCCTACCTTGATTGTCCTGGCCGTTTTGCTAACCCCAAGAAGCTCTGGAAATATTGCGGCATCGGTTTGAAGCGGTTTACAAGTGGAACTGACAAGTCAGGCCAACCCAGAGAAGGTAAGCTGCGGTTGTTTCGCCACACAAACCGCAGATTAAAAGATGCTATTGTGGGTGCTGCCCTGAGTGCGGTTACTCAAGGTAAAAATCCTTTTGCGGATCACTATTGGAGGATGATACGAAATGGTGTAACTCCAAGTAATGCCCGTCACACGGTGGCTCGTAAGATGCTCACTGTGATGTGGGGCATGTGGAAGACAAATTGCCGGTATGAAGAAAGTTTTGTTTGATGTTATCAGATGCATTCAAAGCGATCTTGTCAGATTATTCAAGCTGACGACATGGTATATATGGGTTTATTTGCTGGGCGGAGTCCCTTAAGTCCTTATGGGTGCTTTTATTAGCAACTCCCGTAAAATGTATGGACCTGACCTGGCTGCCCTTGCTACACCCAGATGATCTTCATGGGCTCCCGAAAGGGAAGCTCCCGATAGGTGCGTGGTGACGTTTTTTATGGTTTATCCTGGACGATCATCAAAATAAACGAATAAGGAAGATCGAAGTGCCCACTGAAGTTGCCTGGTATCTGACAAACTGTAGTGTATCGCCCTGGATGATGGCGCTACCGTTATTGGCGGCATCGATAGCTAATGGCTTGACCTGAGGCGAACCGGAGGTCCCTCCATATATAACGATTATGGCGGGAGAGTGAAAAACAGGATGCCCTTCAAAGAAAAAAATAGGCTGACGCGGGAGATTTGTGTTGACTTCTCGCTCTTCATAGGTAAGGACTTATGGCGCTTTTTCTAACGTAAAATAAAGACTTACGACGATTTTGCTGATCGAAAAATAAAGACTTACAACGATTTTCCAACTCCAAAAATAAGCACTTACAAACCACTGCTTTCTGACCCCCCGACTCCCGACTCCTGGCTTCTCTCTTTTCCCTGCCTCCTGGCTCTTCTTTTTCCCTGTAGATTTCATTTTGTCTTGACATAGTGGCATTGTTAGTGTAAAGTACAAGTTGGAAATGATGTATAAATGTGCCTTCCCAAGCGTAAATCGGCTTGTGACAAACGCCTGCCGAGCCAGCTATGCGAGTGAATGATTGTAGCTCCACTACTGTAACTGCCTGCAATAACAATAAATACAAAAACAGGACACCGGCGTCATAAGTTCAAAACGACCGCGATTTTGGTTCAGGAACGCACGTATTCACGGTTGATTAGGACCTTTGGCGGTATTATCAAAATTCAGCAATGGCGAAGAAACGGAAAAAATTAGGTGATATCCTCATTGGCTGGGGGCTCCTGGATAAGGAGAAGCTCGCTCATGCTGTCTCTCACGCTGAATCGACGCACAGCCGTATCGGTGACGTGTTAGTCGAACTAAAACTCGTCAATGAAAATCAGGTTTCCAAAGCTATGGCCCAGCAGTTTGATCTGGAATTCGTTGACCTGGACCATCATGTTGTTGACAAATCGTCGTTAAAGCTTATCCCTGAGGAACTTATGCGCCGACACATGGTGCTTCCGGTCGGCAAGGAAAACGGCCGACTCAAAATTATCATCCACGATCCGCTAGACCTGGATACCATGGACCTGTTGAGATTTCGGCTCAATACCGAGCTGGAATGCGCCCTTGCGCCCAAAAGCAAAATAAAGCGTTACATCGACACTTTTTTGGACGAGACAAAATCCTCAATCGACAAAACTATGGTCGAAATAAAGAGTTCCATCGACAAATCAGTCGATGCGACGATCGATCTCGATTCGCTCGACGCCGACAGGCTGGCTGAGGATTCGGCCCCGATCGTCAAGCTCATCAACAAAATAATCGATGAGGCCTGTAAGTTACGTGCTTCAGACATCCATGTCGAGCCGATGTCCAACCGTGTTCGGGTGCGCTATCGCATCGACGGAGTTTGCATTGAGCGTGACAATATTCCTAAACAACTGCAACCCATTGTCTCGACACGATTTAAGATCATGTCCGGCATGAACATTGCCGAGCGTCGGCTGCCACAGGACGGACGTATCAAGAAGAATGTGGCGGGTTCCGACATTGATTTTCGTGTCAGCGCGCTTCCCGGCTACCACGGGGAAAGTATAGTATTACGTATTTTAAGGCCCGAATCAGTCCTGGTCGGTATTCGAGCTTTAGGTTTCGCCGAAGATGATTATCAGAGATTCACAAAGATCATCAAAAGGCCCAACGGGATATTTCTGGTAACCGGGCCGACCGGTTCTGGTAAAACCACAACTTTATACTCAGCACTGCAGGTTCTGAATCGGCCCGACAAAAAGATAATCACAGCCGAGGACCCAGTCGAGTATAACTTCACAGGCATGAACCAATGCCAGGTTCGAGCGGATATCGGACTTACCTTTCCGGCCATTCTCAGGTCTATGTTGCGCCAGGCGCCGAATATCATTCTGGTTGGAGAAATTCGAGACCAGGAAGTGGCGGACATCGCGATACAGGCTGCTCTTACCGGACACCTGGTTTTTAGTACTCTGCATACAAACGACGCTCCGAGCGCCATAACGCGATTAATAGACATGGGTGTGAAGCCGTTTTTGGTTGCGAGTGCTATTCAGGCGATCATGGCCCAGCGTCTTGTTCGTGTGATCTGCAAAGAATGCAAAGACATCGACCCCAACCCTGATCCTAAATATTTGCAGTTACTTGGTTTAACCGAAGATGAGATGAAAGGCAAAGATGTTTACCGTGGTAAAGGGTGCAAGAGGTGTTCCGGTACGGGTTTTCACGGCCGATTGGGTATATTTGAGATGATGTTTATGAACAGCCAGATTCGGGAGTTGTCCTTTAATCGTTCCGCGACAAGCGAGATCCGGAAAAATGCGATAGCCTCGGGTATGAGAACTTTGGTGGAGGACGGGAAACTAAAAGTGCTCAATGGTATAACCACAGTAGAGGAAGTAGCCAGGCACGCACAGGTTTAGTGAGGTGGTCTGAATTGTGTGTCGCGCAAAGTCTCAAAGGACGTAAAGAAAACTTATGGGCATGTGTAGTGGCAGAAAGGTGGCAGTTATATGGCAATGATACACATTGACCGGGTGTTGGAGACCTGTATCAGGCAGGGGGCGTCTGATATTCATTTGGTTACAGGCCGTCCGCCAGTGTTGCGTCTGCATGGCGGGCTGCGAAGCCTGGAGACAAAAGTCCTTGGGCCGGACGATACCGTGGCGTTGATGAAATCGATTACGCCCGACCGTAATCAGCAGGAGCTTCAGGAAAGCGGGACAACCGATTTTGGTTTTGCGTTCGGCGACAAAGGGCGATTTCGTGTTTCGGTGTTTCGGCAACGAGGGCAATTGTCGGTGGTTTTGCGTTTGATTCCGAATGAACTGCTGACATTCGAGCAGATCGGGCTTCCCAAGATGATCAGCGAACTGTGCCATCGGCCCCAGGGGATGTTTCTGGTGACAGGGCCGACAGGTTCAGGTAAAACGACAACCCTGGCCAGTATGATCAATTATATCAATGAAAACATCGATCGCCATATCGTAACTGTCGAAGACCCGATCGAGTATTATCAGTATCATAAAAAAAGTATTATCAATCAGCGTGAGATAGGTATCGACGTTCCGTCATTTGCCGAGGCGCTTCGTCGAGTTCTTCGTCAGGACCCGGACGTTATTCTTGTCGGTGAGCTGCGAGACCTGGAGACAATCGAGGCGGCGGTTCGCGCGGCGGAAACAGGTCACCTTGTTTTCAGCACACTGCACACCACCGGCTGCCAGGGGACCATAACGCGATTGATCGACGCGTTTCCGGTCAATCAGCAGGAACAGTTGCGTGTTCAGCTTTCGATCAACCTGATAGCGGTTTTGAGCCAGACGCTCTGCAGAAAGGCAGGCGGGAAAGGGCGCGTGGCGGCTTATGAGTTTATGGTTGTAACACCGGCGATCGCTAACCTGATACGTGAAAACAAGACATATCGTATCAACTCGGCGATCCAGACAGGAAAAAAATACGGTATGCAGCTTATGGACGACCATTTATGGGAGTTGTATGCGAACAAGTTGATAGACAGAGATGAAATGGTCGAGCACGCACGAAATCCTGATTTTCTAAGAGAAAAAGCGGTCAAGGCGGCCCGGGGGCCGATACGACGGCCAGGTGAGCCGGGGCAGGAGGGCCAGGAGGGGAAAGAGGGGGGAGAAGGCAATGAGCAAAACAGGCCGTAGTTTTTGAAATGAAGTAAAGCGGGCCCTGCTGGGCGATTTGCCTTTGAGGCGGTATAATCAGTATAGACAACCAACGGGGGAACGTGGAGGACGATAGCAAACCATGGCAAAAATGCCTCCTATAACACAACTGAAGGGCCGACCTTTGGGGCGTGTCCTGATTAAGATGGGCAAACTTACTCGTGATAAGGTTCATCAGGCGCTGAGTGTCCAGAAGAAATCCGCCAAGGCGATCCCTATCGGCCAGATTTTGCTCGATCTGGGCTATATTACTGAGCAGGACCTTCAATTGGCCCTGTCTTTTCAGATAGGTATGCCGTACATTGACCTGAGCAGTATAGACATTCCGGAAGATGTTCTCAAGCAGATTACGGCCCAAATGGCAATGACCTATCGAGTGCTGCCGGTGGAGTATGACGCTGAGACAAATACTCTGAGCATAGCACTGGATTCTGCTGACAATTTTCGTGCTACAGACGATCTTCATACACTTTTGGACTTCAATATCAAGGCGATGATCGCCGATCGGGATTCGCTGGAAAAATCGCTGCAGCGATATTACAGCGATAAAACCGAGAGCATCGGTGATCTGATCGGCGAGCTGTCCGACGATGACGTGCTCACCGAGCTTCGGGGTCGCGGCGAAAGCATTGATTTGAGCGCCCTTCGTGAAGCAGCCGAGTCCAATCCGGTCAAACGCCTGCTGAACCTGGTGCTGTTGCAGGCTATTCGGGACAAGGCATCGGACATTCATTTCGAGCCTTTTGAAGATGAGTTCAAGATGCGATACCGAATCGACGGAGTGCTCTATGAGATGGTCCCGCCGCCACAACATATCGCAGTGGCGGTCGGCTCGCGTATCAAGGTGATGGCAGATCTTGATATCGCAGAGCGTCGGCTGCCACAGGACGGAAGGATACCGCTGGTCGTTCAGGGCCAACAGGTTGACCTGCGTGTTTCTGTGCTGCCGACGATGTTCGGTGAAAGTGTGGTATTGCGAGTGCTGGACCGGAGCCAGGTGCAGTTGGACCTTGATCGGCTGGGGATGCGATCTCAGGAGCGGGCGACTTTCCGGCAACTGATCAGCAAACCAAACGGGATCGTTATCGTAACAGGCCCGACAGGGTCAGGTAAAACAACAACACTGTATTCTGCGCTTAGCGAGTTGAACACAATCGACCGAAAACTTATCACCACAGAAGACCCTGTGGAATATGACATAGACGGTATTATTCAGTGCCAGATGCACAGCGAGATCGGCCTGACGTTCGCTTCCTCGCTTCGAAGCATACTTCGTCAGGACCCTGATATTGTGCTTGTCGGTGAGATACGCGACCTTGAGACAGCCCAGATTTCTATTCAGGCGTCGCTTACCGGGCACCTTGTGTTTTCGACGCTGCACACAAACGATGCGCCAAGCTCGGTGGCACGTCTGCTGGACCTCGGCTTGGAGCCGTTCCTTATCACCGCGACAATGGAAGGCATTGTCGGCCAGCGGCTTGTGCGTAAGATCTGTTCAAACTGCAAAGCACAGTTTCAGCCGACAGAAGAGATGCTTATGGAGCTGGAGCTGAGCCCGGAAGATACAGCCGGCAGAAAGTTTTACTATGGCAAAGGGTGCGACTATTGCAATAACACCGGGTATAGCGGCCGAATGGGTATATTTGAAACTATGGTGTTCGACGAAAATATCCGGGATGCGATCATGGAACGTGCGTCCTCGAATGTTCTTAGAGATTTGGCGGTTAAAAACGGGATGAGCACGATGCGCGAAGCAGGAATAACCGCTATTTACGACGGGCAGACAACAATAGAAGAAGTTGTGAAAGAAACTGTGCTTGAAGAAGGGGATTGATGTAGGTAAAAGGTAAAAGGTAAAAGGTAAAAGGTAAAAGGTAAAAGGTAAAAGGTAAAAAGAGGGGTGTGCTGAAGTGTTACGATATTTTTGCTTTTTAATATTTGATATTTAATTTTTTTATGGGGTGAAGTTATGCCTAAGTTTCAATATGAAGCGATGGACTCGCAGGGACAGGAGGTAAAGGCTGAGCTTGAGGCTCTGAGCAGTGAGGAGGCGATCAGCCGAATCCGCAATATGGGTTACTTTCCGACGAAGGTTCGGGAAAAAGGCGGGTGGCGTCGTGGCAAGGCCGAGCAGAAGAAGACCACAGAGCCAAGACAAAAGCGAGGTACAGGCGGCAAGGTCAAGCTCAAGGTGCTCACTCAGTTCACCAGGCAGTTGAGCACACTGCAGGACGCGGGTTTGCCTATTCTTCGTTCTTTGCGGATTCTGGAGATACAACAAAAGCCGGGGACGCTAAAGAGGGTCGCAGGCGCTGTGGCTGACGATGTCGAGGCAGGCGCGACACTTTCGGAAGCTATGGCGAGGTATCCGAAAACCTTCAATAACCTTTACTGCAATATGGTTGCGGCGGGCGAGGCAGGCGGTGTGCTTGACCTTATTCTTAACCGTTTGGCGGACTTTATGGAAAAAGCCCAGGCTCTGAAACGGAAGATTGTCGGGGCACTAATTTATCCAATTTGTGTTTTGACAATCGCCTTTGGTATCGTAATGGGTATCATGTCATTTGTCGTGCCGAAATTCGAGGCCATTTTCGCTGATTTCGGGTCAACACTACCGGCAGCAACGCAACTGCTGCTGGATATGTCAGGTTGGATAGTGCACAAAAAAGGCTGGATGATTATTATGTTTACGCCGGTCGCGATTATCGTGGCTATCAGGCTGATCCGATTAAGCGAAAAAGGCCGATTTTACCACGATACGCTGAACCTGAAAATACCTGTCGTGGGCCAAATTTTAGGCAAATCATCCGTTTCGCGATTTACTCGCACGCTGGGTACACTGATCGCCGCCGGTGTTCCAATTCTTGAGGCGATTAACATCACACGTGAAACGGCGGGCAATGAAGTTTTCAGAAAAGCGCTTGGGGGTGTGCATGACAGCATCAGAAAAGGTGAGACTTTCGCTGAGCCGCTGAGAAAAGCAAAAGTGTGCGACAGCCTTGTGGTCAACATGATCGACGTCGGCGAAGAAACAGGCGAATTAGATAAAATGATGGCTAAGGTGGCTGACAACTATGACGAGGAAATAGATGTGTTGGTCGGCTCATTAGTGTCACTGCTCGAGCCGATCCTTATTATCGTTCTCGGCGTAATCTGCGGTTTTATCGTGGTGGCACTGTTTATGCCGATGGTGCAGTTGCTTAACGATGTAGGTGTTTAAGATGAGTAGATAGTAGATAGTAGATAGTAGATAGTAGATAGGAAAATAGGCTCTTTTGCTTTCCCCGCTATCCACTATCCACTGACAACTATCCACTGGTTTACCCCCTCCCTTACGGTCGGGGCCTGGATTAAGATAAAAGGCCTTAGCCGTAGGTGAGTTAAGTTATTACTTTTTTTGATTTGGAGGTTTGATATGAGGCACAAACAAAAAGCTTTTACATTAGTGGAACTGTTAGTGGTTATTGGAATTATCGCGTTATTGTTGGCCATCGCAATGCCGGCTTTCAACGTGGTCAAGACCCAGGCAAAAAAAGCCAGCATGAAAGCAGCCATTTCTGCTATGTCAGTGGGACTGGAACAGTTCAAAAACGATATGGGGTATTATCCAGATTCGACTATGATGAATGGTGCAATGCGAATAATAGGCACCGAAGAATCAAGTGTTACTTACGGGGATACTGGCGCACATCATCTTGCTAACGCGATGTTTGGTATTGATATGTTAGGGTATAATAAAAATAATATTTATGATATTGATCCTGTCACAGGAGAAGCTATTGATCGAGAGGAACAATATGTCAATATCGAAAATCTCAATGTGATCAACTTTCGACGTCTGAATGTCGTTGATTTTGGCAAAAAAGTGACAGAGTTAGGTTTACCGGACAACTGGGACAATCTTAATCCGATAATCACTGATGACTTCAAACCAGATCGGCCACGTCCGGTCTTATACTACAGAGCACGTACGAATCGGCATTTAATTGGCGAGATTTGTGATCGCAGGGATAATGCAAGCATAACAGATAACCCTGCATGCCTCGGTTTTTCACCGTCTGCAGATCCCAGTGACCCATTAACATATGAACTGGGTACATTTGAAGGATTCATTTGGAATCCGCTGACCGGCATGGGGGTAAATGAGAGTGATCGTTTAAAACATTTATCTGCCCGTCCTTATAATAAGGATTCGTTTTTGCTGATATCGGCTGGGCCTGATGGTTTGTATGGGACCGGTGACGATGTTTGTAATTTTGAGGTTAAAGAATAGGTTTTGGTGTTTGAAAGTTATTGCAGTATGAGAAAAACCATAAGAAAAGGCAGGGGCGGCTTTACGCTGATTGAGTTGTTAGTGGTGATGGCGATTATCGCTGTTCTGTCTGCCGGTGCGATCAAAGTGGCACAAAATGTTCGGCTTAAAGCACAGAAGCGAAATACTCAGGGGACAATCGCAATACTTTGCGATGCGCTGCAGGAATATTTTGATTATAAAGGAAGTTTTCCAGCAGGTAACGGCGAGCCAGACAGCATTATAGATGCTTATATTGCGCTTAACGAATTGCCGCAAAGCGAGAAGATACTGGGGAAATTGTCCGGTACGGCTACGGAACGACAAGGGGGCGCTGTGGTTTTTATTGACGCATGGAAAAATGAATTGCGCTACGACAATCCCGTTAATGGTAATTTTCCGATAATTAAATCTGCTGGGCCTGATGGGGTATTTGATTCGGCTGATGATATAATATCCAGCGAGTTTTGAGCGGCTTCGGCTCTGCGATTAGGATGTTGTTTGAAAGGTTATACCCTTTGGGTATATTAATGGTTAAGAAAAATGGCCACCGAAACCCTGAAGCATGGAAACAAAGGAAGAAATTAAGAAACCGGATATCAGAAGATCGTCGGCGGAGGCTCGACTACTGGATCGCGGGCATCCGGCGGAGGGCTGCGGAAATCCGGCTGTGATCCGCGGGGGTCAGTGGATGATCGGCGGAGGTTCGAGTATTGGCTCGCGGGCCTCCGGTGGTGGCTCGCGGACCTCCGGCAATGACTTGCGGACCTCCGGCAATGACCCGCGGGCCTCCGGCAACGACCCGCGGAACTACAAAACGGCGTTTTTAGCGTAAAAAGAAGATTAGTTATCAGTTATCGGTTATCAGTTATCGGTTATCGGTTATCGGTTATCGGTTATATGAGTTCTAATTTTGAGAATCTTGATGTCTGGAAAAGAGCCTGTTGGCTGCAGTAACAAAAAATCATGTTCACCTTTTAATAAGAGAGAACGGTGAAGCTCCCGGCAGACGGTTGGGGGTGTTTGGCGGCTGAACCTGCCGACAGGTCGGCGGACTAATTAACTGGGCGATTGCACAATTGCCCGGTATAATCTTTTAGAGGCCGAGGATGCAGGTTGACAGGGGGCAGATGTTATGACACACAAACGAACGATAAACAGCAGGGGCGGTTTTACCTTGGTGGAAATGCTGGTGGTTGTCGCTATCATGGCGATTATGTTGGCGATGGCAGTGCCGTCGATACCGGGGATGTTGCGGTCCAACAAGATGGCTTCTGCCAAGAATACCATCAAAAGCACCTTAGGACAGGCTCAGGCTTACGCAGCAGCAACACAAAAATACGCCGGGGTCCGATTCCAACAAGCAAATAACGGCAGACAATATTTAGTGGTGATCGAGCACCGCGGTGATTACGAATTTACCGCAATACCAAACGCAAAACCAGCAGCACTGCCGGTGGGGATTGCGTTGATATCAGGTGTGATTGATATAATATCCAACGATGATCTAAAAAATGACTCTTTGAGAAATTATGATCCTGATGATCCTGCTTTGTGCATGGAAAATTTAAATACTTTCAGCATTATTTTTTCGCCAACTGGACAATTGGTAGTGAAAAATGTTGAGGTCGTATCAAGCGGTATTGGAAGAGGTATGATTTTTGGAACGTATAACAGTACTGTTTTATATCTTCCCTCGGACGGCCGTTATAGATTATTGTCGCATGATCAAACAGATTCCGCTGACTGGTGTAATAACGAAAATAGTACGGCGGGTTTGTATTTTTATGAGGTGGGTGCGATGGGGGAGGTTCGTGCTGGTCTGCGGTATAGTGAGTTTATCAATCGGCACGTGGGTAATAACAGTGTAGAGCGGATAATGATAAATATCTATACCGGCGGGGTGATTGAGGAAGAGTGAATGGAAGAAGGCATAAGGCATAAGGCAATAGGCATAAGGGATAAAGAAGGAAGGAGTCAGGAGACAGAAGGAAGAGCGAATAGATGGGTGGCATGCTTTTGCGAAGCATAAGCATGTTCTACCTGCTCCATGCCTATACCGGCTGCGCCGGTAAAGGCATGCCACCCACTTGTGGATTAAAGAATTAGTGAATATTAGTGCTGATTAGTGGTTAAAAATATCATGGTTTATAATAAAAGACAATCGGGCTTTTCGCTGATGGAAGTGTTATTTGCTGTAATGGTGCTGACAATGGGGCTGGTGTTCGTAGCATCGATGTTTCCGATCGGCCTGGCCAACAGCCATAAAGTCATCGAAGCAACCTTAGCACCAATCAACGCGCATAACGCGGAAGTTATGATCGATTTGCAGTTGAGGAATATTAATCCATCGCTTTTTAACAATGCCCCACCAGCTTTAATGATAACTGATGGTAATGTGCATTTATTGGTTAAGCCAAATCTTCTGGTAGAAAACTTTATTAACGGAAGATTAGAAATGATACTGGATGATCCGGAAAATTTGCTTAATTTAGGAGATCCACAGGTCTATACACTGGGATTCCTCGCTCCTTTTCTGACAAGCTATGATAATGGCAGTGATATAGTATTAAGGCCGAGAAATCTTGGCAAGATTGTATCGCCGCCGGTGGACAAATCGGACAGAGAGGTTCAGATAATACTGGGGCCTGATTATGCAGAAGATGACGATGCTTCAATAATGGGTAACGCAATATATGATGTCGCGTTAGAGCGGAAGTTTAGCTGGTGTGCTTTGTATCGGTATAACCAGTGGACAAATACTTTTCGGTTTTATGTTTTTAACATGAACCGGGTCAGTCATGCCAGGTATGCGGTGCAGGACACAGATCATCTTGACGCACCGGTTGGGCTGGATGTTGCTCAGGACAGGGCTTTTCCTGTGCCCTGGCAGGTTGAGCTTGATACGGAAATTGATATTCTGAACGACCCCGTGTATCAATTGCCAGGTGCACTGATAGACAGGTTTGTTTTGAACGCTTATACCGCGACAGATGATAATGCTGATGCTATAGCTAATATATTGCGGCCTGGGTCGGTGATTGTGGATAGAGATAGCGGGTATGTAAATGAGATATTGGATATAGAGCTGATTGGAAAGTTAAACGAAGAGCATAGCTGGTTGGTTAAATTGCGAAATAATCTGGACATTATTCCATTGCAGAGCTTTTGGGTTGTTCCGCCGGCGATAGTTGGCCGGCCTGGGGCTGGGCTGGAAGTTTTCGCGGATAAGCAGCCGGTGGTTAATGTTATTCAGAAGATTATCCAGTTTTGACTGGGTAGTATTGGAAATTGAATTATGGGTGGCATGCCTTCACCGGTGAATCCGGGGTAGGCATGTGGATAGCAAACATGCTTATGCTACGCAAAAGCATGCCACCCGTCATGGAGTTCATTGGTTATAAATGCGTTTTTTGACTGGAACAAGTTGTGGTGGTTTGGCTTTTGTGCGATCGCGAGGCGTTACGCTGGTTGAGATGATGGTGGCGGTCGCTATTACGGGGATTATGTTGGCGGCGTCGGGGATAGTATTTAAGAAAGCCAACGACGCATCCGGCAAAGCTATGGCTGCCAACGAAATGATGCGAGAGTTGAGGGCCGTTACGAGGCAATTGGACGACGATTTTAAGGGGATCCGCAAGGATATGCCTATTGCGATTATCTTTGAACAGGATGTCGTAACAGGAATCAGGCGGGATCGGATTGTTTTTTTTGCTAACGGTGATTTTCAGGATATAAATGGGTTGCATTCCGGCAATCTTGCCCGGATATTTTACGGCCAAACAAACGATGAGCCTTACACGCCGCCGGACAGTATGGCTCCTTTAAGGCAATTTTTGGCACGGCGTTATAAAATTATGACCGGTGACAGTGCCGCAATTGCGCCTTATGACGATACTTTCTGGAGCAGTTATTTTCCAGAGGAATATGATAAGACTTCTTTTGAACGTGCGTCTGTGGCATATTGGAGAAATGTTGGGCAAGCCGATTATGTTGCTCATTTTTTCAAAGAGGATGCCAAAGTATCATTTATAAGGCGGCCTGTCTTTGGCAACACAGGGACAAATGTACAGCAGATGTATTTTCTTTCTGACGTGACGGATTTAAAGATTCAAATTTGGGACGGGTTTCGCTGGTATCCTGACGAAAATGATTTCCTTGCCAATGATTCCGAGCCAAGAGATGGCATTTTTGCTCTTTATTGGAACGCACCGGCTGGGGTTGGGTTAGACGACTGGCGTCTTTGTCCGGCGATTCCAACACTTAATCCGCCTCAGGCTATAAAATTTACATTTACGTTGTATGACAAAAACCGTGTTCGTTTTCCTGAAGGCAAGACATTCAGCTATATAGTGAGATTATGAAGAACATAAAATTGACAATTTATTCTCATCGGCCAAGACGTGGCAGTGCGCTGCTGCTGGCTTTGGTGCTGACGGTTATATTGTTTATATTAGGGATAACATTTGTCAGCACGACCAGAACAGACAAAATGGCTTCCAGCAATGCCGGAATCGACAACGCACTTGACGACGGCGTCGATGCGGTTGTTAAACAGATTAATACAGTGTTAGTGCAGGATTTATTCGGTAACGGGGCCACACCAGTAAATATGTTAGACGGCACCGCTGGTAATGAATATTGGGATTATCCCGGGCCGGACGATCCATGGCTGGCACCATTAGAGCCGATGTTTTTATTTAATAATGGAACAGAGGACATTTATGGTTGGCGGCATATAACAGACCTGTATGGTAATAATTTTGGAATGCCCTTATCTCCCTTGTATTTTGACCCTGACAACCCTGATGACGTTGATCAGTGGGACACATCTCTGACTGGTCCATGGTGGTGGTATTGGGTAAGTAATATAGACCCAACCCCAATGCCATATAAACCTACAGTAGCAAGAATTGTTAGCGAAGATGATAGCACAATAACTATTAAAGATAGGAATGATAATGATGAAACATACCCTGCTGAGTTACCTTGGGGAGCGCGTGCCGATGCCGATGGCGACGGCGTGGCGGATTCGCGTTGGGTGCAAATACCAGATATTACAAGCTCAAAAGGTGAACCTTTATATACAGCAGTACGAATTATTGATAACTGCGGGATGATAAATATCAATACAGCTTATCGCGATCCAACAAACTTGACAAATGGAAACCCTCAATGGGATGGCACAATGTTGTCACATATTAATTTAGAGGGGATTATCAGTAAAACCGACTGGGATAACGATTTGCGAGTTACCGATGTTCAGGCGACGAGGTATGGAACCGTCACCCCGATTAGTTATGACGATTATGCCAATGATACACAGTATGAAATCGATGTGGCACAACGACTGTTGAATCCAGCTTTGCTTGATGACGGCGGCGGTAATTTCTTTCATTATGAGCCTTTTGATATTTCAGACGAACTGGACTTGAGAAACAGGTTCTTTTTAACAACTAACTGGGTAGATATAACCGGTGTGATTACACGTTGTGGAGTAGTTTGGCCTGCTACATTTGATCCTCATGCTGCCCCGGGCAGAATGCTTCCGTTGAAAATTGGAAACAACCTTTTCAGTTCTTGGTATCTTCACGTAACTTCCGATTTGAGTACAGGAAATTGTAATCGCCGACACATCAGTACGACATACAATTTTGATAGGGTGATAATACCATGGCAGGATGTATCAGATACCGCCACGATACCCATGCCGTCTGAATTGCGTGATGGTCCGAATGGATGGTACGCATGGACAAGTTGGGATCAGTCTAAAGACAAGTGGACGTACCGGCCTATTTGTGTTAATGATTATATGCGACCTCAAGGCCCAACACTTGAACAGATAGCTGCTGCGATATGGCTTGGGTTGCCGGGGGATCCAGAAAGTCATGAAAATTTCAGCCCGTTAAACTGGGGGTCGGACACGCGTCTGCGTATGGCGTGTCAAATGGCTGTGAATTTAGCCGACTATGTAGATACTGACAATAATGTTACCCGGCTTACTGTCAACGATAATGATTACTACGGTTATGAGCCAGATGCACCTAAGTTGTATATAAGCAAATTGGCAATGTCAAAATTTGATCCCGCACCACAAGGTGGTGGAGACGTTGTCCCCCATTATGCAATAGCTCTATATAATCCCGACACAACTGCTGTAAATTTGGGTGGCTGGAAAATTGATGTCAATGGTACTCGGTATGAACTTCCAGAAATAGATACGCCAACAAACCCGGGGACTATCGTCTTAATTGATGTTGATGACAGTGTAAATCTTCAAGGATTTGTTGCCGCTGAAGGCACAGCGATAACGCCTCTTGGTTTTAGTTTCGCGAGCACCAATCAAATAGTCCTTCTTGGCCCAGATGATAGGCCCTGTGATATAATAGAAGTTCCGGATATTTCCATTGTTATCGATCCCGATTCAGCTGATGAAAGAGAAGTGTGGCACACGACAGAAAGAGCAGTAAAAAAATATGTTGGTTACTTAACCAATAAAATATTTGTGTTTGACTCAGACCCAACTTCCTCACCTTGGAGCGGGCCCCTTACTCCAGGATTGGGGACTTTGGCTAATCCTCTTGCTATGCCGGCTACACCGGTTACAGCCGCAATCCAAATAAGCGTGAAGAACGGGGATTTAACGAATTTAGGTGAAATAGAAGATGTATTAGTTGTTGGAGCATCGAAGTTTAATGATAAGTATGAAACAATGGCTCAATGCTGGGAGAAATTCATAGATGACGGGGGCAATGATATTTTGGCCGAGCAACTGGCCAGAGGCAGGATTGATTTGTCCGCTCTTGGCACGAGTAATGTGCCTTTTGCGAATATATTGAAATACTTCACGGTTTTTAACCCGTTTAGTGATTCGGTCGATAACGATGGTAATGGCAGGAGTGACGATCCGGCAAATGATGGTGAGGATAATGATGGTGACGGTTTAACAGATGAAGCGGACGAAACATTCGAAAAATTTGGAGAAGTAAGTGAGTTAGCTATTGCCGGTCGAATTAATATTAATACGGCACCGTGGTTTGTGATAGCGCAGTTGCCATGGATTCAGGATCCGTCAATTGCTGATGAAGATAAAGTGAAATTAGCGCAGGCAATTGTGGCTTATCGGGATAAAAGAAAAATAAATGATGACGTGGACGTGGATTATTTTACAGATACTTTTGGAACTGGAGAGTCCAGAAAAGCTGGTATGGGATTAAATGTGGGCGACCCCAGTGTTAGAGAACAGTTGGGTTTTGCGAATATTGCTGAATTGCTGAATGTAACACAAGATATTACAGCAGGACAAGCGCCTGATCCATATTATGATATTCGCAGATTTGGCAGAGATGCGGGTGGATTGGATAGTCCACCAGATTTCACGACAGATTCGGCAGATAATGATCTTGAAGAGCGGGATGTTATATTTCATCGGGTTAGTAATTTGGTAACAGTTCGCAGTGATGTTTTTACGGCTTATATATTGGTTCGTATAGGTCAGAGCGGGCCTCAGCGGCGGGTTATTGGTGTGTTTGATCGTAGTAATGTTTTTGGGCCGGGGGATAGGCCTCGGCTGGTTGCTCTGCATCCGGTGCCTGATCCGAGATGAGAGTAGGGTATAGGGTATAGGGTTTAGGGTTTAGGGTATAGGGTTTGGTCAGTTCGCATCAATTATTTCTTTTACTATTTTGTCGATTGTTGAGTTGCTTGCGGCGGGTTTGTTTGTGAGGATGGAGAATGCGAGGTGTCTGCCTGATTTTGTTTTGCAATAGCCGCTAAGAGTGTTTACCGAATTGATATACCCGGTTTTTGCCAATACCCTGCCTTTATACTTTTTGCCGCTGAAGCGTCTTTTCTTTTTTAATGTGCCTCTATCAGAGCTTGCCAACGAGTCGCGATACATTTTGGCGGCTTTGTGGTCAGACATATATCTCAAAACTGTCGTAAAACACTTAGCGGAAATTCTGTTATTATGGCTTAGTCCCGAGCCGTCGTCGATTTTATACTGATCGGCGTCGATACCAAGCTCTTTAAGAAAAGCCGCGACGGCGGCCTGGCCTGTTTTCCATGAGCCGTTGTTGATTTTGCCGCCTGGTTGTTTCGCGGCCTGGTAATAGGCGCCAGCGGTTTTAAGAAGGCACTCAGCAGCTAAGTTCAGGCTCCGCTGATTACACTGGTCCAGGACAGTATCAATGGCCGTTCGATGGGTAAGCAGGACCTGCAAATCGTCGGGTAAAGAATTGTCGGGGCTGCGGACCTGCTCGATAAGCAGTTTGCCGCCGGCGTTGATCCTGATCCCCTGTTTTAAGAGGTATTCTGCCAGGACATAGCCGTGATAGACGCTTGGCTGATCTACAGCGACGTAGATCGGTTTGGTTATCGCGGTTTTACATTTGCCTATCAGCGTTACCTTATTGGTGTGATGCTGTCTGGTGGCGCCAACGGCTGTTTTGCCGCTGGAAACAGTCCTGCACTTGTTAGTGATTTTGAGATAAGTGGTGTCGGGGGTAAGCTGAAACCTGGCTGGGGCGCCACCGGGGCCGGGCGAGAACAATATATCAACACAATTATCATTAAAATTAAGCCCTGAAACCTGCGCGGCGAACCAACGGTTGGCCTGGTTGATCGGCCAGGACGGATGAAACCGCTCATCGTCAAAAATGGAATTGTCGATAATAATATTGCCGGGAATTGTGCTGAAGCCCCGGTTGCGCAGTTCTGCAGCGAGCTTATCGAAGATGTCGAAAATGGTGCCGCCGGTCTGCTGAGCGATTTTAGGGTCGCCCAAAAGCGGGTCGCCGGCAGCTACAATCACCAGGTTACCGTCCATCAGGCCATAAACTGTCTCATATACAAAATCGGGACCCAGCAGATCGACCGCAGCGGCAGTGGTGATAAGCTTCATGTTGCTGGCGGGCTTTTGCGGCCTTTGGGAATTAAAAGAAAAGACCTCCCTGCCGTCGGCCACATCGCAAAAATGGATCGAATAAAGCGTTTTTTTGTTGGCACGGCTGTTAAGCACGCTGCGAATACGCGAACCGAACCCGCTGTCAGACTTGGCAAAAACCATGTGGCCCGGCAAAACCAGACAAAACAATATTATATATGTTCTGAAACGTAACATATTAGGCAATTTTAACCCATAACTGGGTACCAAATCAACATTCCAGTTGCAAAATATCTTAAAAACAGTTGACAAAGCTGATTTTCCTGCTACAATACCTGGTTCATAAATGAGCAGAAATTCGTAACTACCTGTAAACAGGAGACTTAAAGATATGGGTCAAAGACGTGACAGATTGGACAATCGCCTGGCAAAGGCAAAGGCCACCCGCCAGGTGAACTCACTGAAAAAAGAAAAAGAGCGTGACCGCAGGGAAAAACAGATGGTAACCATCCTTAAGGCTACTGAAGGGCCATACACCACTGCTGTTATGAACTGGCTAAGTGCAAAATTAGACAAAAAAGCCTCGAATATAACCAAAGCAGACATCAGTTCGGTAATAAGCTGATCAAACTGACCGATGGTCGATTTGAAAATAAAAAATCAAATATTATACTCATAACGGTTGAGTTACCGGCAGCTTATGACCAAAACAACCAAAATCAGAGACCAGCGTCATAAGTTCAAAACTTCCATGATTTTGGCGGCATCGGCGCTGGTGGTAATGGCACCGGCAATGTTGGCTTTTGCTGATGAGCCCGATGCGGTTTCGAGCGATGATCCGAGCCTGGGGACAACAGAGCTGGTCAGTATCAAATTAGATGGGAAATTCGTTTCGTATCCACATCCGGACGGCGGGGATGTTCTGGTGTTTGCAGACGGTATTTATATCACACAAAAATGGCCTGCGCAGAAGGCGTTAATGGAGTTGAGTGCCCAAAGCGCGGTGGTTTTTTATTCACACAAGGAACTGCCCAAAGCCATTTCGCTGCTGCGAGACGGTTCTGCCGAGGCGGGCCAGGCTCTTGGCGACCTTAAACATCCGATCGGCGTCTATCTCGAAGGCGATGTTGTAATGCAGGTGGACAGATTCGAGGTCGGCAGTTTCGGTCCGATCAGCGACAATCAAATCACCGCTGAGCGTGTTTATTACGACTTTACCAAAAACAGGGCACTTATTCTCGATGGTGTTTTGCGTATGAACCTGCCGGACGAGACAGGCCTGATGTATGTCAGAGCAGAGCAAATTCGGCAGTGGAGTCTGGATCATTTCACGGCTCGAAAGGTCAAGCTCAGCAACGATGAATTTCATCAGCCGCAGGTCTGGCTGGGCGTGGATATGGTCGAAATTGTCACCGAAAAAAACAAGTCGGCGAGCTTTGAGATGGAAAAAATCACTCTGAATATAAAAGATTTGCCGGTTTTTTGGTGGCCTCGAGCCTCCGGAACCTCCGCTAAAAGCTCACTGCCGATTGATGGGTTTCACACCAGCTACAGCTCGGAGTTTGGGGCAAGTCTGGAGTCCCGATGGGACCTTGCCTGGCTGCTTGGGATTAGTGGTAAGCCAAAGGGAGATACAAAAATAAAATCTTCCTTTCTGCTGGATGAGTTCAGCAAAAGAGGGCCGGCATCCGGGGTGGGACTTGATTACAGCAGCGAACAATATTTCGGTAATCTGCAAAGTTATCTCCTCCACGACGGCGGGGAGGACAAACTTGGCAGAACCTGGGCGCGTCAGGACGTGGCGCCGCCAAATAAACTGAGAGGCAACGCATCATGGCAACACCGCCAGTATCTGCCATACAACTGGGAGGGCAGCTTTGAGGTCAGCTATCTGAGCGACCGGAACTTTCTGGAAAGCTGGCGGAAAGACCAGTTCGACACCGAAGAGCAGGAAACGGTGGTTTATTTCAAACAACAGCGTAACAACTGGGCATTCGATATTCTCAATAAATTCCACCTGAACGACTTTCAGTACACCCGGACCGAACTGCCAAGGGCCGGGTTTCATATGGCCGGCCAGGATATTTTTGAACTGCTGACCTATCAACATGAGGGCTATGTCTCACGAATGAGCGATGTTGCCGGCGACCGCGATGTGCCCGGGCCGGGCGGGGCCACAGAGCCAAGCGTTCTGCCGCCGAGCCTCGATCAGAATAGTTTTGCCTTCGCCCTGAGCCGACATGAACTTTCGATGCCGCTGCAAATCGGCCCTTTACGGGTTGCCCCGACCGGTATCGGCACATATATCCACGACGAGTCCATCTCGGACCACAACTTTATGCAGGGAGCGGTCGGGCTGCGAGCAAGCACCAAGTTGTGGCGGTTGGACAACTCAGCCAAATCGCGCCTTTGGGACATCGACCGGATAAGACACCTGATCATCCCGGAAGTCAGCGCGTTCCTGGTCGATACCGATCTGGAAGGGTTCGAAAGCCGCGATGTGCTGAATTTCGGCATAAACCAGCGGTGGCAAACCAAACGCGGCCCACAGGACGACAAACGCAGCGTAGATTTTCTCCGGCTGAATACCTCGGTAACACTGGTTAACAATGATGTTGACGATGCCGATCTGCCGGGCAGATTCTTCTTTTCGTCGCCCGAATGGCAGTTTGACAAAGCGGCGTATCTTAATGACGACCTTGCTAATTTGGGCCTTGCCCGGCGTGAGCGGATCAACCAGAACCTAAGCGACCATGCCAATGCCGACTGGACCTGGCTGATCTCTGACACCACTGTTTTGGACGGCGGAATAAACTGCAATATCCATGACGGGCTTATCAGCCAGGCTGATAACTCTATTGCTGTCCAGCGGTCGCCGAGACTGAGATACTATTTCGGCTATCGATACCTCAGAAACGCCGACCCTTTCGAGGACCTTGACGCATCGTTTTTGACAGTCGGGACCAGCTATAAAATGAACCGCAAACACACTATCGCATTGAGCCACCAGTACGATATCGAGCGAACATCGGCTTCCCGCTCACAAGTAACGATGATCCGCAAATACCCGCATTGGTACGGCGCGTTCAGTATCAGCTACAGTGCCAGTACCGGCAGCACCTCTTTTACACTGAGCTTCTGGCCCGAAGGATTCGATAAACTAACGCTCGGCTCCAGACGCCTGACAAGACTCACACCATAAAAGCCCCACGAGCGAAAGAAATTGCTATGGTCACAAAATGTGGTTGCCGCTTCTTAAGTGGTTGGTATGCAATGAATTACGGAGTCGCAAGCATGGGTTGAAATCTGTCTTGGGTGTATACCTGCCCCTCAATCGGCGATAAATCCTTGTTTTTTTGAAATAATTTATTTTTTTTTGTTGCAAAATATTATGTATATGATATAATTAACTATTATGCCTTATAATTAATTTATTATGACATGGAGGTCAACAATGGCTAAACGATTGGACAAGGATGTGGTTGCAAAGGCACGTAAGGTTTTGCGAAATAAGAAAGTGTTGACAGTCGATGAAGTGGCTGGGCTAATGAATTGTTCACGCCCCACAGCACGTAAGAAACTCAAGGAATGGAACGTCTATACCAGTTACAACAAGAACGCACGCTACTATACGCTGCCGGACGTTCCGGAGTTCGACGACAATGGGATGTGGGTTTACAAAAAAATA
>Ga0210003_1001372_pt1 | contig 21614 bp, 21 predicted proteins | sample LantaG_FD_182804 | JGI IMG/M metagenome (GOLD analysis project Ga0210003, IMG submission 182804) | Deep subsurface microbial communities from Baltic Sea to uncover new lineages of life (NeLLi) - Landsort_02402 metaG (SPAdes) (version 2) | ecosystem: Environmental > Aquatic > Marine > Oceanic >... | reverse complement strand
TGGGTCGTAGAACCGTACGTCGCCTCCCTTGATGTGCATGTTGTCCTGGCCGCCGAAGCTGTGCTGGATGTTGAAGGTCACTGTGTCGCCGATTCTGAATGTCGCCTTCCTAGGCGCGATGGACTCGTGTACGTCTCCGACTGTGAACTCTAGCTGCATGAAATACTCCTGGTCGTTGTCTGTCTCAACGGTGGCGTTCACCCAGTATGTGCCCTTGCTTAGGGTGTCATCGTCGGGTACGAGCCACCAGGCATGGTAGTAGCCTGATGTGTTGAATACAGCAGTCTTGGATACTTTGGGTGGGGAAGAGCTATCATCATCACAGAATTGACGTACATCCATGTCCCAGTCCTCTGTCTCGTTGTAGAGTACCCACTCGATCTTTTCGTTCTTGTTAATGGGGTTACTTGAGCCCGTATCGATCTCTGGCCAGTTCCAGCCTTCCATAGTCACGTTGAAGTTGTTTGGAGAATTGTAAGTGTCGAATTCCATGTAGATGGCTTCTGTGACCGTGAATTCTACGTCTACGGTCAGTTCAGCGTCGACATCCCATACCGTGATGATGTACTCACCGGGCTCTACCTGGGGCACGAAGAAGGCGGGAGTCTCGCCGCCGTCCTTGAGGCGGCCTCCATCGTCTGTCTCGACGTCTTCGAAGATCACTATGTCGCCGAAGGTTGCGTTCCACTCGTCGCTTTCAGTGAATCCGTTACCCGTCAGGACGATCTTCTCGCCGACCTCTCCCTCGTCAGTGCTTAACAGAACCATGATCGTGCCGATTCTGAAGTTCACTGTGTCTGAGATATCGAATGGACCGTCAGCATCACCTTTTGCGTAGGCCTTTATCTTGTACTCGGCGTCGTTCTCAGTGGGTACGTTGACCTCTACCTCGAACGTACCATCAGATGCTGTCTTGACATTGTTCTTTATTGTACCCAACATATCATCAAGGGCTTTGTTCCAGAGCTCGATGACTACGATCGTGTCCTTGATCTGTGGATAGTTCTCGCCTGAGACAGTGAACTTTGATCCCTGTGGACCGAAGTCTGGATCCACGCTTACCTCGGCTAGACCCGTGACCTCGAAGCCCGCGGATGGAGTGTCTGCTCCACACCTGACCTCGATCTCCCAGTCGTCGCTCTTCTTGTTTACACCAGGGACAACTATCTCTACCTCGATATCCCCAGTGCCATCAGTGGAGTCGGCTCCCTCGTCCTCATCGATAACATGGCATTTAATCTCGTTTGTACCTAGTACCATGAAGACATCGAACGGTGTGGTCAATGCAAATCCCTCGCCCTCTATCTTCACGACTGTTCCAACGGGACCTTCGTCAATGTCAATGATGATGGTCGCTCCGATCAGGAAGTCGTCTGTGGCGCTGTTGCCCTTACCGTCTAGGCCTGCCACATAGTACTGACCCTCGGCTGCGTCGTCAGGGATCGTTATCCTTCTGTTAGTGTATGAACCCAAGTCGTTTGTTACTCCAGCAGAGGTTATTATGAATAAGTAGTCATCGATTTCGTCATAGTAGTTATAGGACGCCTTCATTGCATCGCCGTCACCGAGTGTGTCTTCGTCTGTGAACTCGACTGTCCATTCTCCTGTGACGTAGTTGATGGATCCATCATCAACGACATAGGTGGTTGAACCAGTGTCATCCAAGCTGCCCTTGCCGTCGTCTTCTGCGATTAGGACTCCACCTACTATAACCTTGAACGTACTTGGAACAACCATAGAAGTTTCTAGGGTGCCATCGAAGTCTGTCTCATCGCCATCTCCTGTGTCGAGGGCCTCGTCAAGCTCGACGAAACCTTCCTGATAGTCTGCGAGAATGTCGTCTTCAATAGCGGGTGCAGCGTCAAAAGTAACGCTATACGCGCCAGTTTCATAGTCGATTGTGCCTGTTCCGCCGCCATCTCCGTATAGAGTACCATCGCCAAGGTCCTCGAATGTCTCAGTTCCGTCTGTGATTTCAAGTGAGCCTATTACGATAGGATGTTCAATTAAAGTACCTGTAAAGGTAGCTTCTATGCCATCTCCATCGCCAAGATCTTCGTCCTCCACCAACGGACCAGCCCATTCAGCCTCGACGTTACTTTCAGCGAAGAGGATCGCGATATCCTTGTTGCCCTTGAAGCCCCAGAAGTTCGTGGTCACCTTGCTTCCCTGTAGACCTGATGAAGAGCTGATGTCACAGTCTGAAACGACGGTAAATTTCTCGTTGACCTTGGTTTCCTGATCCGTTGCTGTGAACCACATGTAGTGTGTCCCACCAACAGATTCGGGCACAGTAATCCATATCTCGAAGCCTCCGTCGTTATCGGCTTCGGTAGTGTTCAGGTGTCCCTTCTTGCCGTCCCAGTCCTGAATTTTATCCCAGTGAACTAAGACCTCGTAGCCGGAGGCAACTGAACCAGGATCACCTTCAATGATGATCGTATGTCCCTTCTCGCCTTCGTTAGTCCATCCACTATGGTCGTCGTTATCGAAAGTAATTCCTTCAGTAAGATCAGCCTTCGCGACTGGCACCATGGGTACCATCGCGAAGAGCATTGTTGTTAATACTAGTAGCGTTATTAGCTTTTTACTATTCATTTTATTTTCCTTTTCCTTTCTTTCCTTTAAGCTCGCTTTCAGGCAGCCTCTCTGCCTCCGTGGTTGGCTCACGACCGCGAGGTTCCTAGGCCTCGGGGCTTTTACTGAGGGTTATGGCGATGGTGGAGACGTTCCTGGTGCCTCCGTCCTCCTGATCCATCTCCTCTGTTCCTATCTCTACGGTGGATTCTAGGCCGGTGAGGTACCTGTTTCTGGTGATCTCCGCGGCGTCCACGGCGGTAGATATGGCCCGTCCTCTCGCCTTGACGACCACCTCGTCCTGGTCGTTCATCGCCGTCATTATGGCCATGACGTAGGTCATCAAGGGCTTGCTTCCGACGTATACGATGTTTTCGGTCATTCGGTTTCTCTTCTTGGGCTTGTTTGGCGGGGTTTAGGGGTGGGAATGGTGTTTAACGCCATTTTCTGCCCTTTATATCCGCCGACTTGAAGTTTCTACGCGATCATAAATATAAGTGTATGTACACAACTCTAATGCGACTGTATACATGTCGGTTGGTGGCGATTGATGGGCAGTGGTAAGCGGAGGGAACGGTGGGACACGAAGATGATCTCGGGGAGGATCAGCCCACCCATGTACGAGGCCGTCATAAAGATAGTTAAATCTGGTTCCTATGTGAATGTCACCGACTACCTCAGGGACATCATCAGGAAGGATCTTGAGGCCCGGGGCATAGAACTAGAGGGTGAAGGATAGGGTGGGGGGTGTTGCCGGCCTTGGAGCAAGGGGTGATAAAGACCCGGGAGCAGGAAGCCCGCCTGGCCGAGCCAATGAAGGGCAAGAACAGCCCCTCCCTGCAACGATTTACCCGACATCCAGGATCCGAAGGCTCCATTAGGCCCTTAGCCCTCCCCACCAATGGATGGGGATTATCGCCGCTTAAAACTTGTTACTCTTCTCATGTGAATGCAAAAAATTTGGTGTTGATGCATGAAGCCTTGCTTGGTCGTATATATTAGCATGCGTTGTATGTATGTATCACTACCGACTTAATTTTTTAGCCTATAGAATGGTTATCCATAGAGATGGGACAAGGTGCTACTGTAGCTAGTGCATTTGCTTTGATTATGTTTATTACCGGCATCGCAGTGCTTGTTACGACCAGTGTCTCAAGTCTTGATGTTTTATCTGAGGCCATGGGTTTACAGTCGGATAGACAAGAGGTGCTTATCAATGAAAGGTGCCAGATCAACAGTCTTAGAATAGATTCGGATCAGGTCGCCAGGTTTAATATTACTAACACGGGGAACACGGGTATAAGGGCCAGGGATTTTGATAAATGTGACCTTATTCTTACGTACACCGTTTCTGGGATCCATGAAACTAGGTGGCTTGAATATGATCCAGAATATGCTTTGAGTTATAGCTGGGGTGTTAACAGGGTGTTTTTTAAAGGAGATGAGAATGAGGCTATTAACCCTCTTGATAAAACAAGTTATGAATATGGTTCTTGGGATCCTGATGAAAAACTTGAGTTAAGGGTGCAGGTAGGTGTAGTTGTCGATGATTTTGATTATGTATCCTTTATTACGCCTAATGGTGTAAAGTCTGCTCATTCATTCAGCTTGGATTATGAGGTAGGTAAAACCATACTCTCTAGGGATAGTGAAGAGGTGTGGGTTCGGCATCATCTGGGGAGGACACCGGTTAACATTGTGTTAACTCCTATGAGTATACCGAATAAGTACTGGGTATCAAACGTTAACTCGACCTATTTCTTGATTAACATGGATAAAAAAATAGGGCAGGATGTACCCTTCTACTGGCGAATAGAGTGAACAATTAATCCCCAATGAGATTATGACGAGTTCGCTGTGGAACTGGTTTGATACAGGGTTGCGGTGGACCCGATGTTCTAGTTAGTATTCACCGTTTAAGGGAGGTGGGGAGTGTTGCCAGCCCTGGAGCAAGGGAGGAAGTATCCCGGGAGCAGGAAGCCCGCCTGGCCGGGCAATGTACAGAGCATAGTTACTCCTCCCTGCAACGATTTCCCCGATATCCAGGATCACAAGTCTCCATTAGGCCTCTAGCCCTCCCCACCAAGCCACGGTGAGTGTCACCTCTTAAAGGATTATGTGTGTGCGGCAAACCTATAAACAACCTATCTGAGCGCAAGCGTTTTTCTCCAAGAGTTGTATGTGTGTAGTTTTGTGGTTCACACGTGTGATTATTAGTGGATGTCGGTGTTTCAGGTTAGACCAAGGAAGAAATAGACATGCATAAGAATAGAAAAGCTATGACCGGTCTTGAGACTGCCATTATACTGGTTGCCTTCGTAATCACCGCGGCTGCCTTCGCCTTCGTGATCCTCAACATGGGGTTCCTGACGGCGCAGAAGGCCCAATCCGTCATAAGCGCAGGGATGGCTGAGGCCAGCTCAGCGATGCTGACGGACAGCGGCATAATCGCCGAGTTCGGTAACACGGGTGAAGATCAGGCTGACATCGATCTGGTGAAGCTGACGTTCTACTTGAGGCTCAGCCAGGGACATGAACCCATCGATCTGGATGACAGCAAACTATTAGCCACTTATACCAACGCCAGATGCCACGCTGTAATCTACCCCTCTCCATATGACCCACAAAAAGGACAAGCCACATATACGACAGGAACAGGGACCACCACAATTACTGTGACGGCACAAAGCCTAACAGCGGACTTCAGTGCAGCCCTCTACCTAACTACGGATTTAGAAACCCCCGAGGTTGGACCAATAGCATCGCTAGAAGCCGATGGCGTAGCTGACACGGTAGACCTAGCTTACGCCTATGCGGCATCGACAGATTACGTGGTTAAGATCACCCTAGCAGATGAACCAGGAGACTACGACCTTTCAGATAACGGAGATCCCGTAGGTTCAGGTGGACCTGTAACGGTTCCTACTGGTGTGATGGTTGTTACACAAGTTAACGGCGACTCAGATTCTCTGCTCGAAGTCGGTGAAAAGTTCAAGGTAAAAATCGACTTCTCACTTCTGCCTCCAGCCAGCGTTGATCCAGATCAGTCGGCAACTCCTGACGGTATCTACGTGCATCCCTACGAGGAACTCAGGATAGAGCTCAGGCCATCCACAGGTGCGGTGCTCGCAATCGAGAAACATATACCTGCCGTATACAGCACTATAATGGTAATCGACTAGCCCCCCCCCTTTTTTCTTTTTAATCTTGTTAAAAGTATTTTAGCATTTTACTAAGCATGTTCTCGTCGACGAGGACGCCGTCATCGTCGAACATTTTAACCCTGAGAAGTGATGAGGCCATGACGCCGTTGCTGTATAGGTGTGCCTTTAAGTCGTTTAGACCGGGGAAGGTTTCTCCGCATCTGGGGCATACGTACCGTTTATGGTATAGGCTCGTTATATCGAGGCCTAGCAGTGTCTCTATTTGGTCGGCTCTTTTCTTGAAGGATAATACGTATGTGCCTAGCTCCTTGGCGATATCCCCTTGGGTGATGTATACTCCTTTCTCCATCAACGCGGCGAGATATATCGTGGCGGCCATGAGGACCGAGGGTCTGCCGCCGGTTAAGGCGGCCATATCCTTCTCATAGGCGGTAGATATTAGCTTCGCCGCCCGCTCCGCTATCCTGTCCGCTACGGCAGGGTCGTGCCCCTCGGGGAGGAGGAACTCGACGGTCTCCCTTATCTTCTCAACCGGAATCCTGAGGCAGAGAAGGCACTCCCGGGTATCCTGGTCTTGCAACTGGTCTGTCTCCTGTGTTCTCTGGTTATGTTTGCCCGTTTTCGCCATACGCCTTTCCCGCCTACTCCCTTGGGAAACCCGATTAGGGCCCACGGGGAATACTCCCAAGAGAGAGGTTCTCGGGGGCGTTGTGCGTTACCGGGCAAGTGTTAGCGCTCCCTTTCATGGTTTTGAGCCCCATTCTGTGTCAGTGAATGGTATACGTGTCATATATTTTTATGGTGGTATCCGTTCAGTAACAAGACCATTAAAGAACTGTACAGTTAACCGATGCCCTTAAAGAACTGTACAGTTACCGCCAATATGGGGCGTAATTACGCCCTTTATAATATTGAAATAGACTTGGTCTCTGAATCCTCTATCCATGATGTTCTTAAGACACCCTTATGGGTTAATGGTTTGTCTTAAATGGGTTCCAAAGAGATTAAGGCGTCCAAGGACGCGGTTCTGTTCCCTGACGAGTTGGACATCGTGGACATCGTGGGTGAGAGGTTTCATGCGGATAACTGGTTCAAGTATATGTCTGATCGGCTTAAGGAAAAGCGTTCATTCTCCAATAGTCTCTAGATGAGAGACAGGAGTCTGTGGTTCCATTCACCATAGAAAAAAGATAGTCTCCCAGGTTCTATGGTTCAAGGGTGTTGCTGGTTTTGTAGGGAGTTATGTAGCGTATGTAGATGTAGATGCCTAGGGCGATGATGAGTACAAGTATCCCGATGATTATCATGGGCGAGATGCCCTTGGTGGGGGCTGTGACGGTGAAGATGTCTGTGAGGCCGTCGATCTCTATGATGTGTTCTCCGGCTGCCTCCGTGAGGGTGAAGGTGATCGTCGTTGATGCTTCGCCGATTAGAGTGGTCTCCGCCGTCTGGGTTGCTACTCCGTCTAGCTTTAGGGTGACGGTGTGGCTGCCCATCTGTTCCCCGATGTTTGTGATTTTCACGGTGACTGTGACTGGGTCGCCTTCATCGACTTCTCGTGGTGTTATTGTTAGGTTGGATAAGGTGAACTCGGCGGGCTTGGTCGGGGGAGCTATGACGGTGAAGCTGCCGGTGAGTCCGTCGACCGTGACGTCATAGTCTCCGACTGTGTTCCTTGTTAGGGTGTGGGTCACTATCTTGGATTCGTAGGGTTCGAGCTCGACGTCAATAAGCTGGCGGTGTTCTCCAATCTGCATAGTGATTGTATAGGTGAGGGCTTGATTGTCGCTGTTTTCAATGGATAGGCTTATGGTGACTTCTTGCCCGGGCTCGATCTCCGGTGGCGTGATGGTGAGGTCGGAGAGTATCGGCGGTAACGATGGAATGATGGTCGATATGCCTCCGATCAGTATTGGGCTGCCTGAGGCTTCCTCCATCGTCATGTAGGCCCAGACTATGTTGTTCTCGGTGTCGACGCCGGTGTTGCTGCACCGGTGCCAGGCTTCGTCCTTCCAGTAGTATATGCCTAGAGAGGATTCGTCGATGTCGCCTAGATCATCTTCGTTGTAATGCATCTCGACGTAGATGGGCCACTCGACTGCGTCGGGGTCGCTGATCTCCACGTCTACATAGTATGGTAGGGCCTCGGCTGGAAGGGGGTCATCGGGGTGAGGGTTGCTCTCGTATTTGATGATGGTTACGGTGACCGGGTCTGTCGTGTTGAGGGTTACGGTCGTGTTGGCTTCAATGGTTGCGTCTACTATGTATCCCGTCTCATCGCCTGGAACCTGTTCCGCATACTCGTCTGTGACGGGGGCCGGGGTCTCCGATATCTTAGCCTTGCAGGTGTCGGAGTCTTCAGCGTTCCTATTGTCTTTCACGGTCAGTGTTACCGTATAGTCACCGGGCTCAGAGTAGGTGTGTGAGACGGTCTCGCCTGACGCTGTACTGCCGTCTCCAAAGTTCCATTTGTAGCTGAGTATGGATCCGTCTGGGTCTTTGCTATTCGACCCGTCGAAGTATACTTTTTTGTCTACCCATGCTTTCTGGTCTGGCCCAGCGTCTGCCACCGGAGGCTTATTCGAAACCCCCGGTGAGGGAGCGTATGCCGTTTTAACCGTTACAGTTTTCTGATAGACTCCTACTATACGCACGGGGTCTAACTTAACCACACCAGCTAGGAGAACATAGTCTCCAGTAGCAAGGGATTTTGTTGGTATAGACAATGAGCCCCCGAACAGATTGACACTCATAGACATTTCATCGGAACCGAATGCCGTCTCGAGTGTATCTAAGAGGTTTAACGCGGTTTCAATGGATAAAGGCTCGTTGGCGAAGGATCCATCAACCATTTTCACATCATTAAGATAGATTTCCGTACTCAGAACAGTGCCGTCGCTTACTAGTTTGACTTCACCCTTGTACGCCGATTCCTTTATCAACATGGCTGCACTGATTGCTCCCGCCCCTGTGTCTATGTTTAATTTGTCGCCCTTCTCCACGGATGAAGGGCAGCTCACATACAGGGTCTGCTCCACTACTTCGACTATGGTTGCAGAGTATACGTAGAGGTAAGAACTTTCTTCAGCCACAACTGCGAGAATGTAAACACCTGCGGGTTTCTTTGGTATGGTTACCGTTGCGTCACAGTTTCCTTCTAGAAGTACCTTTTCACCCCATATGGGAAATTTTAATTTGTCGCGGAGAGTAGATAGATCTCCATTGTAGGTATCTACGGCTATATCTCTGGCCTCCGCGAGGGAGGATATGCTGATTAGCTTGAACCAGACTGGAAACCCTTGGAGAGCCGATGCGCCCCAGAACTTTGCAGTAATAGATTGACTTGTACTATAGACTTGATGAGTTTTTAGAGGATAAGTGGCACTGCCCGCTTCGAAGATTGATTCTATGGTTACCGTGACACCGGGTTTGGGGGTATAGACTGCACTATCCGGCCCCTCATATGCTAGGGTCACAGAGGGTAGCGCAACGGGTGATCCACCGCTGAGCTCAACCCAGTTCCCCTCGTCTAGATTACTTGAATGACTGGCTACCAAGACCTTGTCATCATTCACCGTTACGACTATAGGAAAATTCTGAGTCTGCCCTTGGATCAATAAACTTGGAAGGCCCACCACAGAAAACGCCAGGATCAATGCGACCACGACAGCCGCACGCGAACGACCTCTCAACCCATTCACACCTCTATTTACTTTAATGGAAGCTATATCTGTTCACCGTTAAAAGTATTTCATCGCCAATAAAAGGTTACTGATGAGCACGAATATATGGGTGGTTAATACGCCCCTTATATTTCGGGCGTAATTACGCCCCTTATTATTTGATTGCATTGGACTCTTCAGAATCCATGTACAAGTGCAGCAAGGAAGATCCAAACAACGCTAGAAACGAGGAGACAGAAAACCGGAGTGTGGAGATGCCTATGCGGAGTCCAAAGAAGGTCACGGTAGCTTGGAAACCCATGGCTCCAATCAATGTTCCAGAGAGCAGGTATGTCAACGAGTAGATTAGCCAGGCCGCCAAACAGCCCCACAAGAAATGCCACCAAGAATCCATCCACCAAACAAGCCTCCTATATGAAATTTATCGAGCATGTGCTAGATTCTGCATTCATGAACATTCTATAAATAATCTAGCTTTAAAATATTTACCAAAGAATGGAATATATGATAAAAAATGAAAAATTGATAGATAACTAAGATAATGTGCCAAATATTTTATTTTAATATTTTTATTATCTATTTTTCTCAATAAATAAATGTATTGTTCATCATTTCTAATCCCAATATGTCCTTTATCCTTTTTCATCAATCCCAATTTTTTAAATATTTCTAATAAATAATCACCATTTGGTGTGTGAATATATAACTTTCCATTATCCTTTAAAGTTCTCTTAATAGATCTAAATATTGATACGAACTCATCATCAGATATATGTTCACTAAAATCCATAGCAAAAGCCTTGTCATATACACCTATTTTATCCTTACAAAACTCTAATATATCCATTGAATAAAATTTTGCATTATTTATTCCATTTTCTTCCTTCCTTTTTTTAGCTAGTTGAATAAAATCTTCAGAAAAGTCTATCCCATCATAAGAGAATACTTTATTATATATTAGGTCTAATAAGACTCCATTCCCACAGGCAAAATCTGCAACCCTATCTTCTTTATTAAAATCTATATATTTTATCAATCTTGTTAATCGTTTTTTCTGATTCTTATATATATGATATGAAGGGTTGGTAATATCCTGATTGGATATAATTTTCATCCATTCATGGTTTCTGTCTAATTTATATAATTCTTTTTTACTCAATGCCACTCATGCACCCTAACAAGTATATTAACGAGTAGATTAGCCAGGCCGCCAGACAGCCCCACAAGAAATGCCACCAAGAATCCATCCACCAAACAAGCCTCCTAAGTGTACTCACATTTACGGACAAAATATTGATAGCTAATAAAATGCTTACCAGCACGTTGATTTTTTTTAATAGATAATATTTCTGCTCCATTCTGATTAAGAAATTTAATAATATCTTCTTTTTTTATCCAATACATGTCCATTTTTGGTCGATTTATATATTTTATTTTTAAAATAATATCATATAAAATTGAGGGAATGTATCGGATAATTAATCCTTTTATTGTTCTTGCAGGCTCGCTTGGTATTTGGAATATCAATAATCCATTTGAACTTAATATCCTCAGAAATTCATTTATATAGTTTTTAGCATATTTTGGTTTCATATGTTGAAGTGTAATATTTGTATAAATAAAATCAAAAACATTATTACTAAATAGGTTCAAATTATCTTCCTCATTCAAATGATAATTACATTTACTATCATATTGATTATACTTATTAGCTAATTCAATCATTGATGGCGCGATATCAACACCATGTACTTCATCAAAGTATTTAGCAAGTGCCTGAGTCAACCTTCCAACACCACAACCAAAATCAAGTGCTTTTTTGTATCGTATAGAAACATCTAGTGACTCGACATATTCCATAACTTTTTCTATTTCCTTAATACCAGTTTCAAAAAATTCATCTATCTGCCATTTATTTCCCTTTTTATGGGGATCAGTAAGTATTGACCATAATGGATCGATTTTACCAAATTTATCCCAATTTTCCTGTAAATCTTTAAGGCTCAATTTCTGCACATGCTCGAACTTCCTCTTCGGCTCCAATCATAGTTCCAGAGAGCAGGTATGTCGACGAGTAGATTAGCCAGGCCGCCAGACAGCCCCACAAGAAATGCCACCAAGAATCCATCCACCAAACAAGCCATGCTTTTTTATAGAGTTTTAACGTGCGAGCTATTACTATATATTTCAATAAATTTCTTAGCTGATTTTTCCCATGTGAACTCATCTTCTACAGCCTTCTTAGCATTTCTTCCCAATTCTTCCGCAATCTGTTTATTTTCTAGTAAATACTCAATTTTCTCAGCAATTTTATCAACATCTGGCTCAACCAAAATTCCATTTTTACCATCCTCTATCGCTTCAGGGATTCCACCGACAGGTGTTGCTATGATTGGCTTGCCCATCGCCATCGCCTCCAAAAGGGCTAAAGGTAAACCCTCTCCTAGACTAATATGTGTATAAATATCACAAAGTGATAAAGGAACAAAAGGATCACTAACATTACCTGTGAAAAGGACATAGTCGGAAATACGATTATCTTCTGCAAATCTCCTTAAATCATTAGAGTATAAACCTTCCCTTGTTAAAATCAAAAGTATGTCTGGATATTTATCTTTCAATTTTAAAACGGCTCTCATTAATATTTTAGCACCGTCTGCCTTATAGCTTAGTGCAGTTAAACCTAGTGCTAACAAAATTTTTGAACCATTTTTTATATTGAATTCCCTACGAAACTCTTTCACAGTATCTTCAGAGACTTCGCTTGCTTCAACACCTGCATAAGTTATCGCAGTTTTTCCAAATCTAAAACCCAATATTTTATTTATTTTATCTTTCAATCCTTTTGAAACAAAGGTTACACAATCGCATTGGAATAAAAGGTATTGAACAAATGCTTTGACTAGTATAGGAAATCCTTCAGATGGTTCAGTATGAAAGGTATGAATCAACCTACATCCATAGAGCTTCTTATATGCCACAGCCGGCAAAAGAGTATACCACCTTCCTTGGGAATGAACTACTTCTGGTTTTATCTTTATAAGAATAAGAAAGGTCTTTATTGGGAATAAAAATCTACTATCTTTGACTCTATAATTTTCTGAATCAGTACCCTCTAAAAAAATAACACTAACTTTAAAATCTTTCAGTTTTAATGCACCCACTAAGCTGACAAGATATGTCTTAATCCCTCCACCTGGACTATTTTTCCACAAGTTCGTGATTATGACTAGGTTATTTATTTATATACCCCCTAGTATCTTTGTGCGCGAACCAATCAATAAAGAATTATAGATTTTTATAATTTCCTTATAATGTTTTTCTTTTGTAAACTGTTTAACCTTTTTTAGTGATTCTTGAGACATTCTCTGGATTTCTTTGAAGTCACTTAACAATATAATTATTTTATTAGATAAGTCTTCAGAATCATAAGGTGAATATAATAATCCTATATCATTGTTTCTAATTCTTTCAGATAATCCATAAATATCTGATGCGATAATGGGTTTTCCATATGCCATAGCTTCCAATATTACTAAGGGAAAATTTTCTGCCCAATAAGACGGAATTGCGAATATTTCTGCTTCTTGATAATGTTTTTTTAACTGCTTGTCTGTAACATAACCTTCAAAAAATACATTTTCAGTAATTTTAAGTTCTTTAGAAATTTTCTTTAAATTGTTTTCTTCTGGACCTCTACCTACCACAATCAACTTGGCTTCTGGTATTTTTTTTAAAATTATTGGCATTGCATTAATTAGATATTTTATACCTTTTTCTTCAGATAATCTTCCAACATATAATATTCTTTTATTATTTTTAATTTTTTTATAATTTATGTCAGATAAGTCAATGTAATTAGATATGGTTTCAGTCTCAATTTGAAGGCTTTTTTGTAACCACTTTGCTAGACATTCCGAAGGAGAAATAAAAACAGCAACATTCTTTTTAATAATGTTTCTATGCAGAACTACCTTTAAAATTTTTAATAAATGATAAATTATATATTTTTTTCCTCTTTTAAATGTAAGGCAATTTGATACGCAACATCTCCATCCTAACCCATAAGGACATGGTTCTCCGTTCTCATAAATAAACCATGTTTTTGGACAGATTAAATGAAAATCATGAACGGTCATTACAACAGGAATTTTATTCATTTTTGCTGCATGTAAAACTGATGGAGAAATATTTCTAGATATATTATGGCAATGAATAACATCTGGTTTAAATTGCTTAATTTGTCTTGAGACATGAAAATATGCGCGTGGATTATAAAATCTAGTAAAAATACTTAAAAAACTACCAAAATTATTAAGCCCAATAAAATCAACTTCATGTCCATTCTCTTTCAGAAGATCTGACAAGTTATAGATATAATTTTCAGCGCCCCCTATGCGCAATTTAGTATCATTAATTTGCATTATTTTCATTGGCTACCAACTGTGACATTTATCCATATATGAAGCGTTCTGTAGGCTTTTATTTCTTCACCTTTATAGATTAGAAATTCTAATTTCTGATTTTCACCTATTTTAGTAACTTTGAATATGAATGACATCTCCTTTTTTTCATTGTGCATTAAGAAAAAATCTTCCTCATGTATAATTATTTCATTAAGTTTCACTTCCAATTCATATGTAACGTTTTCGTATTCATGGTTCAAAATTCCTATTATCACTTTTCCCGCTTCTCCGACTTTTAGATCCATAGGATAATTGGATATTGTTCCATTGGGGCCAAGAATGTAGAACTCAGTGAACCGTTCACCAGTCTTAGGCGTCACCGCAACGTAGACCAATGTGGCGGATGAACCTATTATAGACACTATCAGAACGATGGAAAGACATCTATCCAGAACATTTTGACCTAGATTAAACTTTAATAGACTCTCAAATGGAACTATGAATCTTTCTTCGGTTGGCAAATTCATCCGTCTAAACCATGCAACAAGTGAAAGCGAAATTGTAAAGGTTGATAGAACAAACAATATAGGCGTTAGCCTGATTCCGAGCGAAGTATAGTTCAACACTAGGCCAAGTAATGGGACAATAGCTACGCTCAATACGAAGCTTAATGCTATCCGCTCCACCCCGTCTAAATCTTCTTTCCTTGGAAATAATGTTGCCATCAAAGAATATCCAGGCAGAAATAGCATCAATGGGATGCCGATAACGGTTCTTGTAGGTGTATCGTTTAAAGGTGGAACAAAGACAAATGCTATACATAATAATGTGAAAAGAATAGTTAGTTTAAGATCAAGATTCTTAAGAAGAGTTTTAAACATTATTCACTGTTTTCCTTTTTCTGGTTTTTTAGAAGCTGTTAAGAGAATCATCGGTATGCAGTAATTGCATAACTATCATATATTTTATTAAATCCAGAATTAGTTAAAACTATGTTTGGGTCGTAATCAAGACGGTAAATTCCCCAACTCCCACTTAGGAGGAAAGGTCTGTCAACTATTTCCCTTCTTATAATTTTTATAGATCCATCGCGTTTAAAATTTCCGCTATATAAAGAGTCGGAAAGCGAAAAGATTCCATGATGACCTACATAATACTTGTTAGCGTAAATGCTAAGATTGCTTGGATTTCTAATATAGTAGTAGTCAGAAGAAATCGTGTCGATTGAATTTCTAGCAAAAAAGGAGGCCCCAATTATTTCAGATTCAGTAAATTCAGATCGAATGCCTGTATTTGGTGTGAAAAAATGGTTATCTATATTCGCTGCTGGGCTCAAGATTAGTAGGAAGGATAAAATGAAAACTGAAATGGACATTAAGAAGCTCTTTATGAGTCGATGTTTGAATATTCCGTTAAGCAAGAATAAGGATAGGGACAATGGGATAGCTAAAAGTATTTGGCTGAAGTAATACCAGCGACCCACGATGATAAACTTCTCAATTATGAGGGAAAGAAAAGTAAAGCAAAGTATCACCATCCCCCCGGTTGTGACTATAAACCTATTTCTGTTACGAAAATGTTTAGATATCATATAGAAAAATCCGATAAAAGAAAAGGTAAAGAACAAAAACATCCCTAAATACTTGAATATCTGTTCCCATACAGGAATATCAGACAAAGACATGGAACTCCACCCAATAAAATCAGTACGAATCCACAATTTTATAAATAAACTCAAATTTATGATGTTCCCACTAACATATGACCAGTATGCTAACATCCCTATTGAAAAAAGGGAAAATATCATCCAAGTCACAGAGTAACCAGTTTCCTGATGAAACAACCTAGTATATACCTCACATGATAACCAGAATACAAATAGAAGTACGGCTAAAAACATGGAAGTTATAGTATGAGTTAAAATCAAGGTTCCCATTAAAAACATCATAGCTAAATTTCCAATAAATGGCTTATCTTTTCTCATCTTTAAAAGTATGAATATTATGGGCAGGATTAAAGTTGCCGCCATCGTGTTGGGAACACCCCACCGGCCCAATAAGATATGATAATTTGCTATTTCCAATAACAAAGCAGCTAGCAATCCAACTTTAATATTGATAAGAAACTTACCCAAGAGAAAGACAAAGAGAGCATCGCTGATAACCTGTAGGGAACTTATGGCGACCATTGTAGCCAGCTTATAACCTAAGTCAGTTACTAAGGAGGTCATTCCAGTCATCAGAGGCATCAATGGCAATTTGGAATAACCGAAACCTTCTGGGATATACCCGTTATCGAATATCATAAGTGTTAATCTTTGATAAAGATCTTGAACTATGCCTCCAACATTTGGAAATATCAGTATCTGTGAATACTCTAAGCTTAGACCAATTATGATAATTTTGCATAGAGAAAAGTAAATATGTGACTTTTGGGGGGATAGATACAATATCTCATTTGCCACAATGACAGCCATAAGTGCTGTAGAGATAAAATATCCTAGAGGTCTGATGTAAGGTTCTTGTCTTATGTATATTGTAATTATACTGTATGAGAGGAGGAGAAAGAAGAAGATGTTTAAAGTTATATAAAATCGATTACTACCTCTCAGTTTCTCCAAAGAGGGAATCAAGGAGGGATAGAAGAATCTTCTAATGATCAAGTATCCTGTACAGACCAAGAAACAGAGTATGCCAACCATTATGTATATTAATTGCCCTATTACTAATATTATCCAAATAGTTAGAATCAAGCTGAATATGGCTCCAACTAAGGCTAGAATCTTGTCCAATTCATCAAGTAAATAATATTTTTTCAAGTTACTATTAATTCCTTTACAATTAAGATGCTTTTTTATAGAGATTTACGTATTCTTTGCCCATTCTATCCAAAGAGAAGGAAGTGTTAATCCGTTCTCTATTAAATCGACCTATTTTTCTCATTAGGTTTTCGTCGTCTGCAAGATAATTTATTCTATTCACAAAATCTTGGATATTATCAATCTCACATAAGAACCCACCTTTCTCATTTACAACGAGTTCAGGGAATGAAGAAATATTTGTAGCAACAATCGGTTTTCCACAGGCCATCGCTTCTGCAACAGAATATCCAAATCCTTCTAATCGAGATGGGGCGATCAATATATCACATAAATTATACATTCTAACCATCTCAAATAGGCTTAGTCTTCCCACACAAACCATCTTATTATTTGAGAATCTTACATTACTCCTAAGACCCGAAGTATAATATAAGATAAAACGATCATCAAGAGCCTTCATAATTTTAGGCAATAAATCAAACCCTTTCCTTTTCGTTAGATTTCCCACGAAAAAAAGTTTTATTTTATCTGGATAAGGAACAGTATTTTGAATATCTAGCGGTCTGAAAACATCATTATCTATTCCATTATAAATCACTTTTACATCTGTTATCTCATAGATTCTTTCAATCTCTTTTTTGGTATTTCTGCTTACTGACACGATTTGATCTGCACTATCTAGGGATTTTTTTATATAGGAATAAAGTATTTTGTGAAATATTTTTTGGGTTAATGAGGTATACTTTTTATAAACTGGATTATTAACTAAATGGTGAACGGTAATTATTAAAGGAATGTTCTTTTTAAATGCAAAGCCATATTCTACATTAGAATGTATTATATCATAATTGTCTAAGTCTTTGAAAAAAGGCTTAATGAGAAAGGGTGTTAATTCTAAAATTTTAGAATAGTGCGACATCTTAGTACTAATCCCTAAGTTATTCATATATTTATTCAATATGTCAAAATAGATATCTCCTCCTGATCCACCTTTAATTAATGGATATAATATTTTCATATTAATCATGAATGTTCTTCATTTAGATAATGTCTCTTCTAAGAAATCAACTATAATCTTAGAGGGAGTTTTATCTATTTTTATTGGAGGATAGCAATGTTTTTCATAACTATTTACAAAATCATTGATTAGTTTTTCATTCAGTTCAGATAATATAGCATTTCTTCCAAGACCTTCTAATCTTTCAGTTTTATCTCTAAATATAAGGCATGGTTTTCCCAGATAATAGCATTCTTCCTGGTTACTTCCTCCATCTGTTATAATGAACTCAGAATTGACGATAAGTTTTATGAACTTAAAATAATCATATCTTGGTCTAAGTTCAATAGAATTATTATTCATTAGCATCTCTATGAATCCATATTTCTTCAATTTATTTTCTGTAGAAGGATGTAGAATGAATAATAATTTAATCTTTTTTGAAATTTTAATCAATATATCAATTATAAATTTTAATCTCACCTTATTAAATATATTTTCAAACCTATGAATTGAAACTATGCAATATCTATTTTTGGGTATTTCAATTTTTATATTACTTTCTTGAAAAGAATTTAGTGAATCATATAAAGTATTTAGTTCAGTATCTATTTTTACACCTTTATTTATATTATTAATTGCCCAACTTCCTGGACAAAAATGATAATCAGTTAGTTTAGAAACTAAAACCCTTGTAATTTCCTCTGGAAATGGATTAAAATAATCAAACGACCTTAATCCTGCCTCAATATGACCAACTCTAACCCTTAATAATTTAGCGATTATAGCCCCTAATATTGCGGAGTAAGCATCACCATGTACTAAAACAATATCTTCTTTCGCAAAATAATCTTTTAATAATACAGATTTCGATATACATTTTAAACTCCATAAAGGAGCCTGTATAATTTTCATAATTTCTTCCCCCTCGTATAAGTTTAAATCAGGTTGTTTTATTCCAAAAATATTTATTAATTCATCAATTGTTACATTATGCTGTCCTGTGAATATAAAGGAATAATCAAGACTTCTTTTTGCTATCTCAATCATAACAGGTGCAATTTTAATTAACTGAGCTCTAGTGCCTATTATGAAATGAATCATATATTATATGCATTTTTTAATGTAAATGAACGAATATATGTTTTGAAGATAATAAATAGAGTCTTAATAGCATAATCAATAATGTTTGATGTTACTTTTGAGTTACCCTGATTTCTATGATTTGTTTCTATGAAAACCTCTTTAATCTTTTTACCTTTAAGACACAATTCTATGATCATTTCTTGCACATATGTTTTATCTCCCTCTAAGTTTAGAGCCATAATGGAGTTTTGATTTAATGCTCGGAATCCACTTTGTGAATCCTTTATCCTTTTTCTTATAAATACGCTGACTATTAAATTCAGTATTTTATTGCCTATTAGGTTAATTGATTTCATATGGTGATCCTTTTCTAGCCTTCTTGAGCCAATGACGAAATCGGCTTCGCCTGATAAAATTGGTTTAATTAGTCTTGGAATATCATTTGGATCATGCTGGCCATCTGCATCGAGGGTAACAATTATATCTGGTCTAATTTTTTTTGCATAATTTATACCAGTGCGCATGGCTGCACCAACACCCATATTTTTCTTATGCTGTAACACTGTTGCTCCAAGATCATAAGCTATTTTTGCGGTTCTATCTTTTGAACCGTCATCTATCACAACAACCTCATCTACATATTTTGAGGTTTCCCTGATTACATCCCCTATGCTTTTTTCCTCGCCGTATGCTGGAATTAATGCTATGAGTATTTTATTTCTCTCTCTTTAAATTCTTATATATTTCATCTGCTTTAATCGCTCCTTTTAAGAGAGGAGATTTCAGGATGGTCAATAAATATCTAACGTCTTTTGGCAGGCAATGGCCTCCTATGCCGTCTCTTGCTTCAAGTATATCGATGTTCCATTTTGTGTTGCAGGCTTTCCTTAATTCTTCAAAAGATAGCCCAAGTTCATCGCAGATTATTTTTAATTCTTCGGCGAAGGCAACCTGGACAAATCTATAGGCATTCTCAGAGACCTTGCACATCTCGGCGATCTCTATTGAGGAGACTTCGAGTATGGGAATCTTCTGCTTTTCATAGAAGGCTTTACCCATTTTATGGCTTCCATCGTTTAGAGCACCGAAGGCCCTAGTCTGGACAATGCCATGGTTGATAGCATCGCCTGGCCAATATCTGTGAGGGCAATGGACAATGTTTTTCAAAGAGAATTTTTCCGATATTTTTCTAGATGTTCCAATGGATATTGTTGATTCTATGCATATCAAAGATTCAGGGTTTATCTTGGAGATTTTGTTACATACATCGTATATGTTTGACATGTCGGGAGTTTCGTCTTTATTTATACTGGTGGTTACAGCTATGACGTATACATCGGCATAAGGTAGTTCATCACAGGTTGAATTCAACCCCATTTCTTTCGCGTTTTCTACTGCTTTTGGATTAATATCGTAACCAACTACATCATAAAACTTAGAAATATGCAATGCGGTGGGGAGGCCAATAACTCCGATGCCTATAACACAAACTCTGCTAATCAAACTATAGAACGCCTAGTATCTTAGAGATGTTTAATGTGAATGAGATGAGTAGGGGTAGTATGACTATGGTGAGGGCTTTACCGAAGTTCTGAAGGCTCTGTCTTGTGTCGGTGGATACCATCTCTTTCGAGGCTAGCAGGAGTATCAGGAGGATGTCGGATATGACTTGCAAGTGCATCGAGATGGTGATTATCCTGATTAATGGGGCGACGGATAGGATAGGGTAGAGACTTGGGTTCTCCTCAGGCTTTAATCTGAAAAGAGCTAGGAGAGAGACCGGTATAAAGACGTGGACTAGAAGCCCGTAACCTGGATCAACGTACATGGTTACGGTTTCAGCGAAGACTATGAAGGCGAGGTACGCGATTAAGAGTGGTTTATTCATTTTTCTCTGTCTGGGTTAGCTTTTTGCCGCATCTCATGCAGCGAACCTCTACACTGGTTCTTCCTTTGGTTCGGGTGCCCTGTATTTTGAGGTTTTTGAATCCGCAGTATTGGCAGGATTCCGGTAATTCGATCTCGAGGGTTTCGGTTTTAATCGATACCTGCGTATCTTCAGTAACCGTCAAGGCTGATTATCACTCCATCCCTTTGGCAAGCTTCAGAATTATTTTCAGGTATTTCTCCCTCTCCAGGCTGGGGAACAGTGAGATCAATGAAGCTATGTGCATGGCCCAGAGTTCTCCAGCCACCTCAGTCTTTCCCGACCTCTCTATCTCCGCACAGACGTCGATAAGATCCCCAGCGGCCTCTATCGCCTTGACCGCCACCATCACGGTCTTGCTCACCTGAACCCCTCTCAAGCCGCCTGCCTTAAGTTCACGGGTTAGATCCTCGACGAAGGTGGGGATCCTCTTACTCAATGAAACCCTCGGACGCCATACTAAACAGCCCATCCCTTTGGTTTGGTGAAATCTAGAAAAGTGAGGTACCTGGAGAACCCAAGTTCAAAGGCCCATCTCTTGGCCTTGATGTAACCCCACTCGACTGCCTGTGCCGCCATCTTCTCTGCCTTCTGGTATCCTTCGGTCTCCACGGCCTTGACGAAGGCGCATTTCAATGCTTCCTTGAGCTTTGCGAGGATCTTCACTATTATCGTCCCCACTTCTGCACTGCACAACTCGTCAAGATCATTTATCCTCATGACCTCCATCGTCACCCAGAAATACGTTCGGTCCTCTCCGTTCAGAGCGCTGTAGAGCACCCGTCTCCGGCGGGCCCTAATCCACACTTTTTTCAGGAACGTAAGGTTAAACATATGCTTATCCTTCCTTGGCCGCCTTGAGCTCCATTATCCTCTTCTGCTCCTCCCTGATCTTAGCCACGCAGGCATCCCTTGCGAAGGAGCCTCGGCTGGGCCAGTACCCGAGCGTCTCG
>Ga0210003_1001371_pt1 | contig 21619 bp, 17 predicted proteins | sample LantaG_FD_182804 | JGI IMG/M metagenome (GOLD analysis project Ga0210003, IMG submission 182804) | Deep subsurface microbial communities from Baltic Sea to uncover new lineages of life (NeLLi) - Landsort_02402 metaG (SPAdes) (version 2) | ecosystem: Environmental > Aquatic > Marine > Oceanic >... | reverse complement strand
TGGCTGGGGTGAACCTCAAATCTATTGGCCAGTTCGGCTATCGTTTCTTCACCCTTTAATGCTTCCAGGGCTACTCTGGCCTTGAATGACGGGCTGTGTTTCCTTCGGTTCTGTTTCATGTCCTGCTGCTCCTTCTGTTCTGTCTTTATTATTTTAGGAGCAGAACCCGCTCTTAACAACCTGTCCGAATTTCGGGGACCACCTCAAAATGCCAGTGGCCCTCCCCTTCCTAAATAAGCTCTTTAATATTTAATTTGAGCTAATCTATTGACATATCGGGCACAGGTGGGTAAAATCCCTATTTAAGGTGTCAATTACGAAAACTGCCCGGGAGTGAGACGGGCTGAACCTTTTCGTGATTTAGCTCACAGGAAAGGAGGTGCCTGAACAACAATAAAGGTCATCCTCTCATTCGACAAATTCTAGAAAAAGGGGGATAAGCTATTGGCAGAAGTAACAAGGGAAAGATGGAGTAACAGGACCCTCTTCATATTTGCCGCGATAGGCTCGGCAATAGGACTGGGTAATATCTGGAGATTCCCCTACCTGAGCTATGAATATGGTGGGGGAGTCTTTTTAATACCGTGGGTTATCGGGCTCATTGTACTCGGCATCCCCTGGATGATGATGGAGTTCGGTATGGGGCGCTACTTCCAGAAAGGCGCTCCCGGCGTCTTCGAAGGAATAGGCAAGAAGTGGGAATGGGTAGGGTGGTGGCCTGTCTTCTGTGCCTTCCTGATAGACACCTATTATGTCGTTATCCTCGCCTGGTCTCTCCGCTATGTGGTCAGTTCAGCTACTATGGCCTGGGGTGTGGGAGAGGCCGGAGCCACCGGGGCAGGAGCCTACTTCTTCGAGCAAGTGCTGAATCTCTCCTCCGGTCCAGGCGTGCTCGGCGCCCCGGTATTACCGCTCCTGGGATTCCTGGCACTTACCTGGGTAGTCCTGTTCTTTATCATGTTTAAGGGCGCCAGGGTAATCGGCAAAGTAGCGGTATGGACGGTAACCATTCCCTGGGCCTTACTACTTGTCCTGCTGGTGAGGGGACTCACCCTGCCCGGGGCAGTTGATGGGCTTAACTACTACCTCAGCCCGGACCTGGTAGCGCTGGGAAATGTAGACGTCTGGTTCGCCGCTTTCAGCCAGATTGCCTTCACCCTTTCCCTGGGAATGGCGGGAATGTTTGCCTACGGCAGCTTCATCGCCAAGAAAGCGGATGTTACCAACAACGCCTTCATCGCCTCGTTCTCCAACTGTGCCACCAGCTTTTTTGCCGGCTTTGCCGTATTCAGCATTGTTGGTTTCATTATGCAGTCCCTGTCCGTCCCGGTAGGAGATGTTAGCTCCGCCGGTCTGGGGCTGGCTTTCGTAACCTTCCCCGTCGGCATCTCCATGCTGCCGGGAGCAAATGCCTTTATCGGCATCCTCTTCTTCCTGTGCGTATTCTTCCTGGGTATTGACTCCGCCTTCTTCCTTGCCTACGGCGGTGTCATCGCCCCGCTGATGGACAAGTTCGGCTGGAGCCGGGTAAAAACAACCGCCATTGTCTGCGTGGCTGCCTTCGCGATTGGCATTGTCTACACCACCACCGGCGGCCTCTACTGGCTGGACATCGTGGACAGGACAGTCTGCTTCTATGGCCTGCTGATAACCGGTGCCCTCGCCTGCCTCGTTGTGGGCTGGAGATTTGGCGCCGACAAGCTGCGGGCTCACCTCAATGAGACCTCGGACATCAAGGTCGGAAGCTGGTGGAACTGGCTGCTGAAGATTGTCGTACCCCTGGGTCTGCTCTTCGTCGTAATCTACGGCGGCTTCATGCAGGATATACCGGCATCCTACGGCGGCTATCCGAGATAGGCAACCAACGTGATGTGGATAATACTGGGCGTAACCCTGCTGCTGAGCTTTGTGTTCCAGGCAATCAAGACCAAGGGGCCCAAGGAGGGTGAATAGAAATGACAACAGGTGCAATAGTTACCCTGGTTGTTGGATGGCTGGTATTTATTGGCGCCCTGACCTGGTGCTTCTCGCGACTCGGTAGAGGCGGGAAGTGGGAAGACTAGGGAAAAGCCGGTAACCACATTAATCACTAAAGCCGCTCCCCTTAACCGGGGAGCGGCTTTAGTTCCGGTCAGACTCCAAACCGGGTAAGCTGCTCTTTCAGCCTCTCCAGTTTATCCTTTCTCACTGCCAGCCTATCCCGTTCCCTGGCTACAATAGCCGGCGGCGCTTTGGTCAGGAAAGCCCCGTCACCAAGCCTCTTTTCCAGGCGCGTGACATCAGCCGCAACCTCCGCTATCTCCTTCTCCAGCCGCTTCCTTTCCGCCTCCACATCAATCATGCTCGCCATCGGCACCACTACCTCCGCCTCCCTCAGCACCGTCACCACGGCGTCTTTAGCCGATGACGCCCGCTTATCCGCCACAAAGCCGACCGGCTTCGCCCTCGCCAGGGCCGCAATCACCCCCTCGTAGGCAGAGACAGCGGGAGTAAGCTCCCCGGCATGAACCCGCGCCTCAACCCAGCGGTCAGGCGCTACCTGATACTGAGCGCGGGTATTCCGAACCGCACGGACTATCTCTATTACTGCTTCCATAACCCGCTCCGCCTCAGGGTCGATAGCGGCATTATCCGCCTCAGGGTAAGGTGCTACCATTATCGATTCGGTCCCCTGCCAGTCAGCCTCCAGATGGCTCTTTAAGCTCTGCCACAGCTCCTCGGTAACAAAGGGCATATAGGGGTGAAGAAGGCGCAGTGAAGTCTCCAGGACATAAACCAGCACCGGGACCGGTGATGACACCTGCCTATCAGGATAGCCAAGGCGAATCTTGGCCATCTCAATATACCAGTCACAGAACTCACCCCACAGGAAGTCGTAGAGCTGGCGCTGGGCCTCGCCAAACTGGAAGTCCTCCATCAGGCGGCATACCCCGGACACGGTGCGGCTCAAGCGGCTCAGAATCCAGCGGTCTTCCCGTGGAAGGGCTTCCCGCTGTATCCCGGTATCAGCACCGTCGATGCTCCGGATAACAAAGCGGGTGGCGTTCCACAGCTTGTTGGCAAAGTTGCGCCCGGCTTCCAGCCGCGACCGGGTCAGCTTAACATCATTCCCCGGTGATGTGCCCGTAGATAGCGCAAAGCGCAGGGCGTCGGTGCCGTATTCCTCCAGGGTATCAATCGGATTAAGCACGTTGCCCCTGAGCTTGCTCATTTTCTCCCCCTTCTCATCCCTCACCAGCCCGTGAAGGTAAACCGTGTCGAAGGGGATATCGCCGGTGTCCTCCAGCCCCATCATAATCATCCGGGCTACCCAGAAGAAGAGGATATCATAACCGGTCTCCATTACCGCCGTCGGGTAGAAATAGCGCAGTTCCTCACTGTCATCAGGCCATCCCAGGGTGGAGTGAGTCCACAGCGCCGAACTAAACCAGGTATCAAGGACATCCGGGTCCTGCTCAATACTGGCTGAACCACAGTGACGGCAAGACTCAGCCCCATCAATACTTACCGTCACTTCACCGCAGTCATGGCAGTACCACACCGGTATCCGGTGCCCCCACCACAGCTGGCGGCTGATACACCAGTCACGAATATTCTCCATCCAGTTGAGATAGACCTTGGTAAACCGCTGGGGGATAATTCTGATGCGCCCGCTGGTGACAGCCTCGATGGCAGCCCGGGCCAGCGGCTCCGTTTTGATAAACCACTGCTTGCTGGCAAGTGGCTCAATAACCGTCGCGCAGCGCTGGCAGTGCCCTACCGAATGGGCATAGGGCTCAACCTTTACCAGCAGGCCGTCTCTTTCAAGGTCAGCTAGTATCTGCTTCCGGCAGTCAAAACGGTCAAGCCCATCATACGGCCCGGCGTTTTCATTCATGGTAGCATCCGGGTTCAGGATATTGACCAGGGCCAGCCCCTGCCGCCCCGCCACCTCAAAGTCCACCGGGTCGTGAGCCGGGGTAATCTTGACCGCCCCGGTGCCAAAGGCAGGGTCGACCGCCTCATCGGCAATAACAGGTATCACCCGGTTCACCACCGGCAGAATAACATCTTTACCGATAAGAGCCTTGAAACGCTTATCGCCGGGGTTGACCGCTACGGCAGTATCACCGAGGATAGTCTCCGGCCGGGTGGTGGCTACCGTAATAAAACCATCACCCTCAGCCAGATGGTAGCGGACATAGTAGAGGTGCCCTTCAACATCCTTATGGTCTACCTCAAGGTCGGAGATTGCGGTAGCGCAGCGGGGACACCAGTTGATAATCCGCTCCCCGCGGTAGATTAAGCCCTTTTCGTAGAGGCGGACAAAGGCGGTACGCACCGCCCGGCTCGGCCCCTCGTCCAGGGTAAAGCGCTCACGGTCCCAGTCACAGGAGACACCCAGCCTCTGGTGCTGCCCGGCGATAGTCTGCCGGCACTGAGCTGCCCACTGCCTCATTCTCAGGATAAACTCATCCCGCCCCAGCTGATGCCGGTCCCGCCCTTCCTCAGCCAGCAGCTTCTTCTCCACCACCACCTGGGCCGCAATGCCGGCATGGTCAACACCGGGAAGCCACAGGGTCGGCTCACCCCGCATCCGGTGCCAGCGGGTCATAATATCCTCCAGGGTAGCGGTCAGGGCATGCCCGAGGTGCAGCTCACCGGTGACATTGGGCGGCGGCATAATAATAACAAAGGGCTTCTTCGCCGGGTCTATCGTGGGTTTGAAGTAGCCCTTCTCCAGCCAGAACTGATACCACTTCCACTCGACCCTTCCCGGCTCATAGGCTTTGGGCATCTCAGATGGAATACCTGGTGTTTCTGTCATATCTACCTTTCTAGAAGATTAATTAACAACCGCCCTTCCCTTACCGAATAGCCCCACTACCTTATCCAGTATCTTATCCGCCACCTCTCTCTTGGTTAAAAGGGGCAGAGTCTCCACATTGCCCTGCTTATCTATCAGGGTTACTTTATTGGTATCAACACCAAAGCCACTGTCCTCATCCGTAATATCATTAGCTACGATTATGTCAAGTTGCTTACCTTCCAGCTTCTTTCTGGCATTTTCGACCAGGTCCTCGCTTTCCGCCGCAAAACCGACCCGGAGAAAGCCGCCTCCTACCTCGGCTAGAATATCCGGCGTCCTGACCAGCTCCAGGGCCAGGGTGGAGGCCTCTTTCTTAATCTTGTTTGCAGCGGCACTCTTCGGCTGGTAGTCAGCTACCGCCGCCGCCATAATCAGGGCATCGGCTTCGGGGACAGCCCCGGCCACCGCATCCCTCATCTGGACCGCAGTCCGGACATGGACAACCTCAATGCCCGCCGGCTCAGGTAAGGAAGTAGGGGCAGTAACCAGTTTTACCTTAGCCCCCCGGTCCCTGGCAGCCTCAGCCACCGCATAGCCCATCTTGCCTGACGAGCGATTGCCAAGATGACGGACCGGGTCAACCGGTTCCTGCGTCCCGCCGGAGGTAACCACAATGCACTTACCGGCCAGGTCACCACCCCTGCCCAACACCTGCTTGATGATACCCACTATCTCATCAACCCCGGCCAGACGCCCCACCCCCATCTTGCCTGAAGCCAGGCGGCCATACCGGGGGTCAACAATAATAAAACCCCTGGCCCTAAGCTTATCAAGGTTCTCCTGAGTAACAGAATTCTCAAACATATTGACATTCATTGACGGTGCCACGATAACGGGGGCCCTGGTCGCCAGCACCACGCAGGTAAGCGCATCATCGGAGATGCCGGCTGCCAGCCGGGCAATGATATTGGCAGTAGCCGGGGCAATCGCCACCACGTCAGCTGCCTCTGCCAGCGCGATATGGGTAATGTTAAACTCGGGAACCGGGGTAAACATCTCGGTTACCACCGGCCGTCCGGTTATAGTGCGCAGGGTCAGGGGGGTGATGAATTCGGTGGCGGAGCGGGTCATAACCACCTCTACCCGGGCCCCCGCCCGGGTTAATCTACTGGCAATATCAGCCGCCTTGTAGGCGGCTATGCCGCCGGTTATACCCAGAACTATCGTTTTTTGGGTCAGCATCACAGCCTCCTCATCGGGCCAGGTCTATATTCATCAGGTAGATGAGCCTGAGTCCAATCAGGGTCAAATCAGGGTTTACCACATCGATTACCGATGTTTCCTTAGCCATAAGTTCGGCATAGCCCCCGGTAGCCACCACCTTAGCTTCTCCCCCCAACTCCTGTTGAATGTGAGTCACCACTCCCTCAATAAGACCCACATAGCCAAAGACAATCCCTGATTGCATGGCAGCAATCGTATTTCTGCCGATAGCACTCCGGGGGCGGACTAACTCCACCCGGGGTAACATTGCCGCCCGGGTAAACAGAGCCTCGGCACCAGTAACCAGACCCGGGGCAATCGCCCCCCCCAGATAGTTACCCTCCCTGGATACGGTATCAAAAGTAGTGGCGGTCCCCAGATCAACTATTATTACCGGGCCGCCGTAGAGGTGATGGGCCGCAGCCGCATTCACAATACGGTCAGCGCCAACCTCCCTCGGGTTGTCCATAAGAATACGCACGCCGGTCTTAACCCCTGCCCCCACTACCAGTGGTGAAATATGAAAATACCGCTCGCACAGTTCTCCAAAAGTGCTGATTAAGGGCGGAACAACACTGCACATAGCCACCTCTTTAACATCAGAGGCACCCAGCCCGTGGTGATGCAACAGATTGAGCAACAAGGCGGCATACTCGTCCGCCATCCGGTGAATACCGGTAGCCATATGCCAGGTAGCGCGGAGCTCCTCGCCGTCAAAAACACCGAGTTTGGTACTGGTATTTCCGATATCAACCGCTAACAGCATATCAGCCCCCCTGTTCTACCCCTCAAAGTATCTCTTAAGCTCACGGCAGGTATCCTCGGGATACCTGACCGCGAAGTGAAGGTCCTGCAGCACATCATAGTAGGAACAATCACTGATTTCCAATCTTGAAAAAGTCATTCGGGGGATGATTCTGGCCTGTGTCCAGAAATAGCCGTCCCCGGCTATCCCCGAATTGATTGATAGATTAAAGCTGTAGAAATTCTGGTCGTTCATGTAGCGGAACACCTTCTCCAGCCCGCTGGCAAAATAACCGAACTCCTCATCAGGAATATCCAGAAAGGTCTCCCGCTGCTCAAATACAGCCTGAATATCCAGCAACCTTGCCCTGGGAACAAAGGAGGTCGTCCAGCAGATACTGCCCGTATTGCCGATGAACCTCTCCCCCAACTCCCGCTCCTTAATAACAAGGTCAGACCAGAAGTTAGTGCCATTCGCTATCCGGTACTGCCGGGACGCCTCCAGCAGTTCCTTCTGGTAGGGAGCGGGAAAGTAAGCAGCCTCCACCTGGAGGTGAGGGTGAAGCTGCGAGCCTCCGGAGGGGGGCATATAGTTCCACCCGATATAGATATACTTTGCCCTGCTATCATACTCCTGCACCCTCTGTAAATAGGTCCGGCTGGCGACGAGGCCGTCGGTCAGCATCTCCCGGGTGAAGTCAGGCAGGGCTACAAAGTGCTGGCGGGACAACACCAGAATGGCGCTGTACGGGGCGTAAGGCATCGCGTTGGGAAAAAGCCGGGCTTCACCCACCTGGATTCTGCCCTGCGGCAATAACTCAGCCACAAACTTCGGGGTGAGGTTATCAATAGCCTGGGGGCAGAAGGGACACTCCCCATTTAGTGACTCCTGGATTACCGGCGACAGGTCCTTCTTTTGAGGACTCACCCGCCTCACCTCGTATATATAGCTGGGCGCTTGAGTCAGGGGGTCAGTCCTGACCTCAAAGGAGTGCACTTTTTCACTAAAGTCCGCCCGGGGGTCAAGAAACCTTGCCTGGAGACGCTCCCTTTTAAATTCAATAGCCATAGGCTGCCTTTCTTTCAATCACCCAATAACCGGTGACAGAGCTACCTTTTCCAGACCGACTTTCGCTTCTCCAGAAAAGCGGTTAGACCCTCGACACTATTCTCCCCACCCATCACCAGGGTGGCATCAGTCCCGGTTACTTCCATCGCCTTATGAAACTCAAGGTCAAAATTGCGGTAGAGCGCCCGCCGTGCCTGGGTCAGGGCCAGCCCGCTGTTAGAAGTAAACCGCTTGATAAACTCGTCAGCCGCCTTTTCCAGTTCCTCGTCAGGGACCGCCTTGTTGATGAGTCCAATCCTCTCCGCCTCCCTGGCATCGATACTATCGCCCGATAAAATTATCTCAAACGCCTTCCGCCGCCCGATAAGCCTGGGGAGGAGCACCGATGCCGGCGGAGGGTACACACCGAGCTTAATCTCCGGCTGACCCAGTATTGCCTTCTCCGAGGCAATCGCCATATCACAGCCGAGGACTACCTCGCAGCCCCCACCCAGGGCAACCCCGTTGACAACCGCAATAGTGGGCTTATCAACCTCAACCAGCGAGATGAACAACCCGTCAAACACCTCCACCATCCTGGACAGCTTATCACCCAGATGGTCGGCAACCTCCACTCCAGCGGAGAATGCCTTGTTACCAGCAGCGGTAACCACCACTACCTTTACCGCGTCATCATCCCTCAACTCAGCCAGGGCCCGGTTCATTTCCCCCATCGTTTCAATATTCAAGATGTTCAACGGCGGTCGGTTAATAGTAATCTTGCCCGCTCCCTCTTTCTTTTCCAGCAGGATGTTCTCAAACTTCATTTACTTCCCCCTTTCCAGACTTAATTTATCGCTTTGAAGTGTAACAATACCTTAAGGCTGCGGTCAACCTGCCGCAAGCTTCTCCAGTCTCCGGCTCATCGCCTGCCAGTGGGTCCCCCTACAGGTGAAGCTCCATTCCCTCATAACCCAGGGTAATCGGGGTATTCATGGCTTTCGCCACCACGGCTACTTCAGCCTCAATCTCACTCTCCAGTTCGGGGTTCATATGAACCACGACCACCGGCGGCAGGTAGCTATTGACCTCCCGGAAGGTAATTAACTCCTGCTTCAGGAGACCCGGCGTGAGATGCCCTGCCTCCAGGGCAAACTCCTTATACCTGTCCGGCGCCGTAACCTCAATAATAAGCAGCTGGGGTGACACATACTGCCAGCAGTCAATCAGGTCCGAGCCGGTATCGGCGGTATAGAATACCGCCTTGCCCTCAGGTGAGGTGACCTGATAGCCAACGGTAAGCCCCCTGTGACTAACCGTGACCGCGGCGATACTGTAGCCCTCGACCTCCCACGGCTGGTATGACTCAACGGGAATGAACTTAACCACCGGGTTCTCCGGTGGTTCTTCCATAAACCTGGGATAAAGGCTGCCGTTAAGCAGGTGGACGGCAAGGGCATCGTACACCGATGCCGTAGAGTAGACATTGATGGTGTTACCCTGCAGGAAAAAGTTCATCGCCAGCGCCGGGATGTCCCTAATATGGTCATAATGGTGATGGGTGAGTAAGACCACTTTCAGCCTCTGCTGAGCCTCAAGGGAGAGGCTGGAGGTAAGCCCCCCCGCATCTATTGCCAGAATGCCATCAATCAACAGGCTGATGAATTTCGAACTCCGCGATTCACGGTTATGCGCCCCCAAAATCTGAATATTCATTCCCCGGTCTTCCCCTGATTTCAGTCTGAAACGAGGAAAGGGTTGAAACGCGTCTCGTAATCATAGGTATCAATAGCCTCTTTCCTCTTCAGATAGTTTACCACAGTATAGGTAAGCGGGGTAGCGATGGCTTCAATACCGGTCTTCACCAGCCAGTGATACAGTATCATTATCGCCGCGAAGGAAGGGGTACCGATGAAGGCCAGGGTAATAAATATTGCCGTATCCAGTCCCTCGCCGACGATGGTGGAACCAATCGTCCGGGTCCACAGCCAGCGCCCCCGCGTTAAAATCTTCATCTTCGCCAGGACAAAGGAATTAACAAACTCGCCGGCAAGATAACCGCAGAAGGAAGCGGCAAGCAGCCGCGGGGTAAAGCCCAGGATAGTCTCATAAGCTTCCTGCCCTTTCCAGAAAGAAGCCGGCGGCAGGACCTGCCCTACCCAGATGAAGATGACAAAGACGAGGTTGCATGTAAAACCAAGCCAGATAACCCTCCTCGCCCAGCGGTAGCCATAGACCTCGGTTAGAATATCACCCAGGATATAGCTCAGGGGAAAAACGACGATGGCTGCCGGCAGGATAACCGCACCAAAGCTTATCACCTTTACTGCGATAATGTTGGCCGTAATGAGGCAGGTAGTGAAGATAGCCGCAATAATCACCAGTCGCTGCGAGACATTCACTGCTGCGCCTTCCGCATCTTGCCGCTAACTAGACCCAGCGCTGGCGGCGGAAGAAGTAAAGTATCCCGCCGATAATAACCAGCATAATAAGAAACACATAGAGGAAGGAAAACTTTGACTCCTGGAGAGGCAGGGGGATATTCATCCCGTAAACACTTGCCACTACCGTAATGGGCAGCATGATAGTGGCGATAACAGTCAACATCCGCATGACCTCATTGGTGTGATTGGAAGCCAGCGAATCATAGGTGTCATTCAAGCCCTCGATTACCTCTTTATACTCATCCAGGGCATCCCAGATTCTATCCACATGATCAACCATGTCGCCAAAGTAAACGGACATGTCCACCCTGGTAAAGCGGCGAATCCTGGGCTCCAGACTGCCGATAACAGCTCTCATCGGCCAGATAATGCGGCGGAAGGAGATAACATCACGCCGCAGGACGGAGATATCCTCAATCGCCCCGGGCAGCCTCCTGCCAGCGAAGATATTGTCCTCAGTGAGTTCAATGCTCTCACCAATCTTATTCACTATCGGCAGGCAGTAGTCAACCAGCCGGTCAACTATCCGGTAGAGGAGATGCCCGGAACCCTGGCTAAAGTAAAACTCCCGCGACCCTTCATCAATCTGGCACTCGCGGAACAGCTTGACCAGCGGCTTGAGGTCACCCTTATGCAGGGTAATCAGGTATTTTTCACCGATGAACGCCGATACCTGGCTGGAGGTTGTTACCCGTGCCTCCTTATCAAACACCGGAAAGCGAAAGACCAGAAACAAATAGCCCTTATATTCGTCTATCTTAGGCCGCTGTATGCGGCTGAGACAGTCGTCTAAATCAAGGGGATGGAAGGGATAGTGCTGGGCCAGATACTCCGTCTCCTGCTCGGTCGGCTGTTCAATATTAATCCAGGTCAGGTCACTCCAGGTGATCGACTCCAGACGCAGTTCCTGTCTGGTCTTCTCTTTGACCTTCGGGGCAGTCATCATCAACCATCCTTGGCACCATCCTTACACCAAAAGCCTGGTAACATTCTACCACAATTGCAGATATAGATAAACAAATTGAGCATCTGCGCCAGCGGGTGAAGGCATAACATAAATTAAAGCCAGCATTGCCCCAACAAAAGGGCGGTTTGGTCAATCTGGTAACCTCCCTATTCGCCCTAACTCTATTGCCATCAAAGAAGCAACAGCGTAGAATCATTGCAGACACGGAGGGTTGAAAGAAGAGAAGCAAATATCCAAAGCGCTATTTACTCAAAGTTATGTTCGTCTGATAAAACTCGCACGAGAATCGTAAGTGATTGTAGGAATCCAGTGTTTGACGCATACCTTGATATCGAAACCACCGGCTTGTCCAGCTTATGCGATGATATAACCGTTATCGGCATCTACCTGGTTAATGGTGCTGACAGCAGGCTGGTTCAACTGGTCGGGGGAGAGGCAACCGGGGATAATCTTCTCGAAGCCTTGGAAGGCGTGGATACGATCTATACCTATAATGGCAGCCGCTTTGACCTCCCCTTCATGCGTGCTTCTTTAGGATTGGACCTCACCGACACCTATTACCACCACGACTTGATGTATGATTGCTGGAGAAACAATCTTTATGGCGGCTTCAAGGCGGTAGAACAACAATTGGGCATTACCCGGCAGCTCCAGGGCATCGGCGGTCTGGAAGCAATATGGCTGTGGTGGAGATATCAGAGTGGTGACCGGAATGCCCTGGCTACTCTACTGAAGTATAACGAAGAGGATGTGGTGAATCTGAAGGCGTTGAGGGAGAGGCTTTTCCCCGAGATAGTGCCACTCAACCCGAAGGGGCTATAGATCCACCGGGAGGCATTGATAAAATGACATCAACACTGCTATCAAAAACTAAGTACTTAAATGGGTTGCAGTGCCCCAAGTATTTATGGATATTGTTTCACGAGCCGGAGAAAGTCCCCGACGCCGATGCCGCCACCCAGTACCGTTTTGACCAGGGGCATCTGGTTGGTGAGCTGGCTAAGAAACTGTTCCCCGGTGGCATTGATATCCCCGATGAGGACTTCACCGCTAATCTCAGGCAGACCCGGGAACTCCTGGAGCGGCGTACTCCCCTGTTTGAGGCCGGAATCAGGACCGGTAGAATCTATGCCCGGGCTGACATCCTGAACCCTACCGGTAAAGATGAGTGGGACATCATTGAGGTAAAAAGCTCCACCAGCGTTAAAGACATAAACATTGAAGACGTCTCCTTCCAGAAATTCTGCTATGAGCAGTACGGTCTCAGGATAAGGAAGTGCTTCCTTGCCTGTATCAACAACGAATATGTTAAGGACGGCGATATAGACCCCAAGCAGCTTTTCCATACGGAGGATATTTCTGACCGGGTAGCAGAGGCAAGCCCGGGAATACAGGAACGGATAGACAGCATGCTCGGTATTATCTCGGCAAAGCGGTGCCCCGATATTGCCATCGGGAAACACTGTAATGCCCCTTATGATTGCCCCCTGCAGCCGGTGTGCTGGGACTTCCTGCCAGAAAGTAGTGTCTTTGATTTGTATAGAGGAGGCAGGAAATCTCTTGAGCTATTTGAAAGCGGCATACTCGCCATCAAAGATATTCCCGATTACTTTGAGCTCAGTGGCATACAGCAGATACAAAAGGAGTGCGAGATAAGCGGTGAGCCCTATATAGACAGGGAGGGAATCGGGCGTTTCCTGAGCACACTGGAATATCCTCTTTACTACCTGGACTTTGAGACATTCAGCCCCGTGGTGCCACTGTTTGATGGCACCCGGCCTTACCAGAGGGTCCCGTTTCAGTTTTCCCTGCACGTCGTGGAAAAGGACAAGGCCAGGCCAGGACACTATTCTTTTCTGGCAGAAGGCACTGGCGACCCGAGGCCGGAGCTATTATCCCAACTGAAGAAGGTGCTCGGTAGAGAAGGCAGCATCGTTGTCTATAACCAGGTGTTTGAGAAGGGTGTTTTGAAAGAGCTTGCTGAGGCCTTCCCAGATTCTAGTGATTGGGTGGACGACGTGTCGGGAAGGATAGTCGACCTGCTCATTCCTTTCCGCAGTTTCCATTACTATCATCCCGCGCAGAAGGGAAGTGCTTCCATAAAAATGGTCCTGCCTGCCTTAACCGGGAAGGGCTACGATGAAATGGATATCAATAATGGTGAGGACGCCAGCCTTGCTTTCCTGGAAGCCACCTATGGCAATGTGGCTGATGAGGTGAGAATGAAAATACGGGGAGATTTGGAAAAGTACTGCGGGCTGGATACCGAGGGAATGATGTGGATTGTGGAGCATCTGCGCCAGCGGGTGAAGGCATAAATTGAAGCCAGTATTGCCTCCGGCAAGCAGATGAAATTGTTGCTCGCCAGCACCCCGGCTGCTATACTACTGAGGTAAGATTTATTACCTCACTTTAGAGATGGAACAAAGACCCCCATTAAGACACCGGATTAGCCTCAAGCTCAAGAAGGCGCTGGGAATGAACATCTTCCTGTGCGACTCCTGCAAATGGAACTGGCGCAGTGCGTGCCATAATTCGGCACGCCCTAACGCCACCTGGTGTCCCGAGTATGAGAAGCGGGGAAAGTAGCCTACTTCCTCTCTATAATCATCGCCATTCCCTGACCACCACCAATACACAGTGTCGCCAGGCCGCGATGAGCATCTCTTCTCTCCAGCTCGTTAAGCAGTGTCACTATCAACCTGGCTCCGGTACAACCGACAGGATGCCCCAGTGATATTCCCGAGCCACAAGGATTAACCTTCTCATTGCCAGGGTCACAGAACTCTTTGCTCTCCGCATAGCGAGGGATATCCAGTTCCCTCATACAGGCAATCGCCTGAGAGGCAAAGGCCTCATTGAGCTCAATCACATCCATATCCTTGATGCTATAGCCGGTCATCCTCAGAACTTTGCGAGTCGCTGGCACCGGGCCAAGACCCATATACTGCGGGTCAACTCCCCCTGAGGCATAGCTCTTTATGGTAGCCCTGATGGGCAGGCCATTCTTCTCGGCAAACTCTCGAGAGGTGACAAGCAGCGCCGCCGCGGCATCGTTTATCCCCGAGGCATTGCCGGCCGTCACCGTCCCATCTTTCATAAAGGCAGGGGGAATCTTGCCCATCTTCTCCACGTTCGTATCCATCGGCCTCTCGTCAGTATCAAATATGACAGGCGGCCCTTTTCGCTGGGGAATCTCCACCGGCACAATCTCGCCCTTGAAGAGGCCATCCTTTATTGCCTTAAGCGCCCGGTGATGGCTCTCGGCACCGACCTCGTCCTGCTCCCGCCTTGATATCTGGTAATCTCTGGCGATGTTCTCCGCGGTGACCCCCATGTGATAATCATAGAATATCTCATACAGTCCGTCATAGACCATGCCATCCAGCAGCAAGGCTTTCGAACTAACGTCCATGCGGTATCCCCAGCGTGCCTTGGGCAAAATGTAAGGAACATGGCTCATGGCTTCCATGCCCCCGGCTATAATGCAATCCGCGTCTCCCGCCTTTATCGCCTGAGCCGCCAGGGCCACCGCCTTCATCCCCGAGGCACATATCTTATTTACGGTGGTTACATTTACTTCCTGGGGCATTCCCGCTCTGATACTGGCCTGCCGGCCGGTGTTCTGGCCCTGCCCCGCCTGGATAACATTGCCCATAATAACTTCGTCTACCTCGAGACCGGGCAGGCTTTCATCCCAGGCCATATACTTTTGCTCGATAGGACTCTTGTCCACGTCCCTTAAAATGCTGGGACGCAGCTCTTTTACTCCCTCCGGAACAACCGGCCTTCTCCCGATCCTGTCCAGCACCCCCTTGATTACCACCTTGCCCAGGTCCATAACCTCAACATCTCTCAGGCCCGCCCCGAATGTCCCGATAGCCGTTCTTACGCCGCTAACAATCACCACTTCTGTCATGAAGTTTCCTCCTTCATCTATTTAACCAGGTTCATTAACTTGAGACTTTACTTATACTCGTAGAATCCCTTCCCGGTCTTGCGTCCCAGCCAGCCCGCGGTAACCATCTTCCTCAGCAAAGTGGGCGCAATATAACGCGGGTCTTTGAGCTCTGCGTAGAGGGCATCAGCCGTAAATACGAGAATATCAAGCCCGGTGAAATCCGACACTGTAAACGGCCCCATCGGATAATTAAGCCCCATGGTTATCGCGCTATCGATATCCTCCCTACTGGCATAACCTTCCTCCAGTAAGCCGACGGCGTGCAGCACATAGGCTATCCACAGCCGGTTAACAATGAACCCCGGCTTATCCTGCGCAATAACCGTCGTCTTGCCCAACGACTTGCCGAACTCCTCGCTGGCCGCGACTGTCTCATCACTGGTAGCAATCGTCCTGACAATCTCCAGCAGCTTCATTACCGGTACCGGGTTAAAGAAGTGCAGCCCCACTACCTTATCCATTCTCTTGGTTACCACCGCCATATCAATCACAGATAGCACTGAAGTATTACTAGCCAGGATGGTATCGGGGCGGCAAATCCCGTCCAGTTCGCCAATGATTTTCTTCTTCAAATCCATATTCTCAATCGCCGCCTCCACCACCAGGTCGCAATCACCAAAGTCCCCGGTATTGGTAGTGCCCTTAATACGACCCAGTGTGGCATCCTTATCCGCTTGAGATATCTTGCCCTTATCCACAATCCTGGTCAGCACCTTATCAATAGACGCCAGACCCTTGTTCAAAAACTGGTCATTTATCTCCGATACCACCACCTGATAGCCCGACTGGGCACAGAGTTGAACGATACCAGAACCCATCGTCCCACAGCCGACGACACCAACCTTCTTGATTTCCATAGTACTCCTTTCCGTTTACTATTTTGCCTTATAGCCCGGCTTTCTCTTCTCTACAAAAGCCGTGGTCCCTTCATTAAAGTCTTCCGTACCCATGACATAGGCACACAGCGCGTTCTCCAGCCGCAGGCCATCTTCCAGAGGCATTTCGTAACCTCTAATCATTGCTTCTTTAGCCGCCCTGACTGCCAGCGGAGCCAGACCGCAAATAGCCTCCGCCCACTCCCTGGCGGTAGACATCACCTCTGCCGGGGGCACAACCTTATTTACCAGGCCGATACGGTAGGCCTCCTGGGCGTCAATAAGTTTCGCCATCAGCAGCATCTCGGCCGCCTTACACCAGGGAACCATCCGGGATAGCCGCTGCGTTCCCCCGAAACCAGGAATCAGTCCCAGTCCCACCTCCGGCGTACCAAAACGGGCGCCCTCCGCCGCTACCCTGAGGTCGCAGGACAGGACTATTTCCAGCCCCCCACCCAGCGCGAAGCCGTTAACAGCCGCAATGAGCGGTTTCCACAGCTCAAAGCCACGCCATATCGCCGGGGGGAACGACCACTGGTCATGACGATGGTCCTTCATAAAGGAGAGGGTATCTTTAATATCGGCACCGCCACAAAAAGCCTTCTCACCAGCACCGGTGATAATCCCCACCCACAGCCCGGGGTCGTCCCGGAAGTCCTTCACTGCCTCACTGAGTTCCTGCACCGCCTCCATGTTCAAGGCATTCATTGCCTGGGGACGGTTGAGCGTAAAGATAGCAACCTTACCTTCCTTCTGATAATCAACAGCCACAATAAGCCTCCTTCGCTAAAAGTTAGTTGTATACTCTCGCTTGACTTGAAGAGGGAGAAACCACCTTGAATTTTAACAGACGGCTCGCACTACCGTCAAGCTAAGATAGAATGACCCCCTTTGACAGCCGAATTCAATCTGTGCTATATATATTCTGTAATGGCAGCGTAGCTCAGTGGTAGAGCAGAGGACTCATAAGCCTTTGGTCGTGGGTTCGAATCCCTCCGCTGCCACAAAAGTTGGGATTCTACCTGAAAGCGCAGAGGACCTCCCGCTCAGGGAACTTCTTAAGATGCTACTCGGGGAGGAAGGGAAAAGGAAGTTGAGGCTCCGAGGCATGACCAACGACCAGCTGTTTGAGGCTTACGATGCCGAGCTAATCTGCAAGCATCGGTCGGCTAAAGGACTCTATGAGGATCGCCGAGTGCTGAAACACTTTCGGGGCTTCCTTGGTGAATACCCCCCGACTCCAGAGCTAGGCAAGCAATTCCTAAGCCAGTTTGCCAACCGAAAGACAACAACCTTAGCCCGCTATTTAGCCACTCTCAAAGGCTTCTTTGACTGGTACGGTGAGAAGTTAGATATGCGGGTAAGGCTTCCTCGGACACTGCCGCCATACACCAAGGATGCTGACATCAACGCCTTGCTTCAGGCAATAGAAACAAAGGCAACCCACAAGAGAACGGCAGCACGGGACATTTTATTGATTCACTTGGCGATGAACACTGGTTTAAGAAGGACAGAACTTAGCAATTTACGGGTTAGCGATATCTACCTTGACCAGGGTATCTTGATTGTAAAAAGTGGCAAAGGTGAAAAAGACGCCAGTATTCCATTGAATGAGACAATTAGCAACAGGCTGCGCGGTTACATCAAGAATATGGAACCTAAACAGCTTTTGTTTGGGCTAAAGCCTTCCACCATATCGGGTAAGTTCACCTGGTTTAGCCGAAAGGCTGGAGTTGATATCCACTGCCATACTCTGAGGCACGTCTTTGGCACAAAGTTGATTGAGAGGGGAGCTAATCCGGAGGCAGTTAGGCAGCTAATGAGGCATGAGAGCCTAAGTGTCACTCAAAAATATATTAGCTTGAGTGGTAGGGGTTTGCAGGAAGCCGTCAGTTTGCTGGACGACTATAAGGAACCAATCAGGGAAAAAACTCAAGATATTGGCAGTGGGGAAACTAGGGGCAGGGCGCTTGAGTTTCTGTCAAAGCTCACCACTATGATGAAGGAACATCATCCCAACTTTCATCCGACTGTCGAGATTGTGTCATAACACTCTGTAATCGATTCTAAGCCCACCTTAAACCCTTTTTGAGCTTATTACTATACCTTTTTGGGTCCGCTACCCCGCCAAAGGCATCACCCAGCAGCCAGAGGTGCAATAACTCTGGCGGCACTTCTACGGTTATAAGGAACAAGTGAGCCTTAATGCTAGCACCGGGCTGGTAGCCGCTGTTATTCTTGGGTATGCCAAATACTATGAGGGCATAACTGTATTACAATACAGTGTTTTGCCTAACTGCCGGTAAACGCCTATCGGTACCCCATGTGGTCAAGCCACCTCTACTCCCGAATGCTTAACCCCCAGCCTTACGTTTATTCTTAGGGTAACATTTCAAGCAGATGTTACTTATTACCCCTTTCGGTTCCTTGTTCCAGATAGGGAACGAAAAAGTATAGTTGTCTCACCAAATATTCTCTAAACATCTATTCCAATGGAAGCTCATAAATACTCCAGTTATATGTATGGCGTCGTGCTCAGGGGCGATGAAATAGTACATACCTCCATGCAAAAGAGTCCCTATCATCATACCACGAGTAGCAACCTGAAAAATGTACTCATATGTCTTTCTTTGCGTTTTTTTATTGCTTGTTATATCCTGTTGGTATGGAAATCGTGCTGGCTTCTGCCTCTACTCGGCGCAAGGAACTACTTGAGAAAATCGGCCTTCAGTTTACGGTTGACCCCAGTGATTACCCGGAAGATGCCTACTTTGAGTTGAAGCCCCGCGAGCGTGCCAAACAGGTCTCCTTGGAGAAAGCACGCGCCGTGGCCGCGAGGCATAGCAATGCTCTCATAATCGCTGCCGATACGTTTATCGTATCGGCAGGGCAGGTCATGGGCAAGCCCCACAGCCCGAACGAAGCCAAGAGGATGCTCAAGGCGCTTAGCGGCTGCTCCCATATGGCTATAACCGGCTTCACTATCCTGGATACCACCAACGGCAAAACTCTTTCCCGTGCGGTTGAGACAAGGATTTACATGAGAAAGCTGAGTGAGCGTGAAATCGATAGCTATGTAAGCTCCAGCGAGCCGCTAGATAAGGCCGGGGCATATGCTATCCAAGGACTCGGTTCCGCCCTTATTGACAAGATTGAAGGGGACTACTACAACATCATGGGGCTACCCCTGAGCGCCTGCGCCCAGGACCTGAAAAGCTTCGGAGTTCACGTGCTCTAGCCGTCCGGGGCTGCCGCCGATTCTCCAGCCACATAGCCTGTAGAAAAGGCTGCCTGTAGGTTAAAGCCACCGGTATCAGCGTCAATATCCATTACCTCACCGCAGAAATAGAGTCCCGCTATCAGCCGTGATGCCATCGTACTTGGGTCTATCTCTTTGAGGGATACGCCGCCAGCAGTGACCATTGCCGAGACTAAGGGCAAAGGTCCTTTGATGTTGAACCGTACTGCCTTAAGCAGGCAGACGAGTCGGTCTCTTTCCTCACCCCTTATCTGATTTCCCGGCTTGTCACAGGGAATCGCGGACATCTCTACAAACGGGTCTATCATCTTTTGCGGCAGCAGTCCCTTGAGGATATTGAAGAAGCTACGCTTGCTGTTAAGGTCGAAGTCTCTTTGCAGGTGGTCGCGTAATTTATCGTGGCTGAGGGCGGGCTTAAGGTCGATTGACACGCTCACCGGCCCACTCTCAAGAGCATCGACAATCGCCAGGCTCATCTGTAACGTAATGGGGCCGCCGATGCCGAAGTGCGTTATCATCATTTCCCCCATCCGGCTTTCGATGACCGCCGCCCGGGGCCGTTTCCCCGCGATACCCCGCCCGGAGTCCCGCGCTGGCGTTAGTACCGGGTCAATCTCTTCAGCGCGGCACTGCCAAGCGGTCAGACGCACGTTGCGCAGGCTGACCCCCTGCATTCTCTTTACCATCTCAATTTCATGTACGACCATCGGGACGAGCGCCGGGCGCAACGGCACGATGGTATGCCCCAGAGCTTCAGCCATGCGGTAACCGTCTCCAGTGGAGCCGGTCGCCGGGAATGAGGCGCCGCCGTTTGCCAGAACGACCGCGTTACCTTTAAACGTGCCCTTCTCAGTTGCCACGCCTGTGACTCGCTCTTGCTCAACCGTGATTCGATTCACCTTAACGCCCGTTCGAGTTTGTACCCCGTACTCGGCCATATAACGCTCGAATGCCTTGACAATATCATGAGCGTCGTCGGAAGCAGGGAAGATGCGTCCGCCCCGTTCCACCTTAGTTTCTACTCCGTATCGCATCAGAAGTGCCAGCAGGTCGTCACGGAAAAAGCGGTGTAAGGCGTTGTGAAGGAACCGTCCGTTAGGTCCGTACATACCGATGAAATCGTCCATGTCCGCCGAGTTGGTGAGATTGCAGCGAGCCTTGCCACTGATGAGGATTTTCTTGCCGGGGCCGTTTGTCTTTTCAAGTAAGGTTACGACAGCGCCGCATTCGGCAGCCCTTCCAGCGGCCATCATGCCTCCTGCCCCTGCCCCGATTACGACCACGTCTTGAGATTGAATGTTAATATGATTCTCCTTCAGGCATTGCGGGTTGTAAATGCAGGGATTAACTTGATGTTTTTGGGCAACCAAGCCTCCGTTAGTCTGCCAGTTTAAAACAGGACCAGAATTTGACTAAACAACATACTATATTCTTTTAGTCAATGGCTCCAGTAATCCAGCCCTCTATTTCACTATCACATCGGTGGACAGACCCCAGCCTCTTTTTTCCTGGCCCCCAAATTAGCGTTTAGATACGGGCTCACTCCTCAAGAGAAGGTCCCATCATACTTCATACGGGTTTGGCCAGGAGGGCAGGGGCACCATGTTGTGTCAACGGGTTTGCTCAAATGAGCTCCCAAAATGGACAGCGGCGTCTCCCTACCCACCTGATGCATTATGATAACCTCCAATATCTTAGGATGCTACCGGTGCTACTTCTAGTTGTGGAACTCGGTAGAAGGTCTGCTTTTTGACCAGTGCAAAGGCCAGACGCAATAGCTTGTTAAGCGCTGCTCCTACAACCTCTCTACCGGCAAGGGGATTGGCATGCACTGGGCGTTCCCGCAGCTTCTCTGCCCAGGCACGAAAATCGGGATTAAATCGCAGCATAGGGATAACAGCAGTCCAGGCACAATAGCGCAGCACCGGGCGCCCCTTCTTACTCATTGGAGTATGAGCGCTCCGCTTCCCGCCTGATTCTGACTCGGTAGGATTGCTGCCGGCCATCTTTATCAATTGCTTAGCACTCCGGTAAGACCTGAAAGAGCCTAGCTCTGCCAGTAGACCAGCTACCGAGATATAGTTGAGTCCAATTATCGAGAGAAGATATTTACCTTCCTCTGTCCCGTCCACTAGCCTTGTTAAGGTCTCATCTATGCTGCGGATCTGCCGTCTAATGAGGCGGAGTTTTTCTACCAAGAATGAAATCTCAGAAGAGACTGACTGAGCACCTTCCTCGATACCGATGGAGGTTCGGGCAGCATAGTGAA
>Ga0210003_1001370_pt1 | contig 21632 bp, 17 predicted proteins | sample LantaG_FD_182804 | JGI IMG/M metagenome (GOLD analysis project Ga0210003, IMG submission 182804) | Deep subsurface microbial communities from Baltic Sea to uncover new lineages of life (NeLLi) - Landsort_02402 metaG (SPAdes) (version 2) | ecosystem: Environmental > Aquatic > Marine > Oceanic >... | reverse complement strand
AATCGCCGAGGTCGTCGGAGTTACACAGAAAGCGGTCTCCAACATCGTCGAGAATCTTAGTAAAAACGGCACGAATGCCGATTTTACTAAAACTTTCACGCCGTCGCTCTACACCGTCTGGAACCTCAAGAATCAGAACACATCCGACGAAAGCCATTTCGGTTCGTTTCCGATTCCGTTCGCGCCTCGTGCCAGGCCCGGCCCAACCTGGTCTTGATCGCCTGGAGCAATTCGACATCGCCAGGCGACAGCACGCCCAGCTTCTCAACCTCAACCAACAGCTGCATCGCCTGCCAGCAGCGGCCTTCCATCGTCGCCGGCCGTCGCGGTGCTCGCTTCCGTTTCGTCTTCATCATTTCATCCTCTTCGGTTTCCGACGGATGAGACGATAGCCCATACCAGCCAGAATCACATCCATCCAATGTTTCCAGTACTTGCAGCTCTCGCAGTCGGCCAGTTGGCGCCGAGCGCGGCGCTTGTCCTGGCAATTTCGACGTTGCTGCGCAGGCGCCGGGCATCGTGCCGTTGCCATCCAAAGGTCTTCAGCCAGGCGCGGATCGTCCGTGATCGGCGGTTGAACCAGGTAGCTTCTGAACGTCATTCGTGCCTCACTTTCATACTCAGCATCCGTGGCCGAATTCGTCAACCTTACGGCACACAATCTCATACCAAAGTATGCTAAGGTTGGGTGAAACGTGTCAACGGATGGTGAATTCGGCCACTTAGCTTTTCCATTTCGTCAGAATGTGTCAAAGGTTGGAACATAACCCAACCTTTGGTATGTTTCGCCGTTTCAGTTCGTCGGATCGTGTCAACGGATGGAATATGACCCAACCTTTGCATACTTTGGTATGTTTTGTGTGTTGCGTTCTATGGCGAATTCGGCAACTTCCACAGCGTAACGCTTCCCGGCCCGAACCCGCTCTTCTCGTAAACCACGCCCAGCGCGCGTGCCGCTCTGCGAACCGTGTCGATGGAAAATAGCAAGCCTTGTGCGGCATCCCCAACCTCCTTCGCCGGCAACGGCCCGGCCGTCAGCAGATCGAACAACCAGGCCGCGGCCGCATCCATCGCAGGCGCGTCCCGATCGGGTGCTGCCAGGGCATCGTCGAATCTATCGGTTACTACGCCTGGCTCCCACGTGATACACGGAACCGGATCGCCGGTCTTGTCCAGGTGATAGGCCAACCCGCATCTATCAGGCCCAATGTTCGACTTCAGCGGCAGGAACAACACCCTCTCGCCCGTCGAATCCTTCCTATCGAACAGGCATCCGTACACCGTTCTTGCGGCAGCGGCGAAAGCCAAACTTCCGATCACTCTATAAATTGCTTCCGCTCGATTCTTGCTCAAGTGGCTGATTGCCAGCACGCATACACCGCAACGGTCAGCGAACTCCGCAAGCGGCGACAATACCCCGCGCACCTCGCTGTTGCGGTGCGAATCCGTGCTTCCTAAGTATCCGGTGATCGGATCGATCACAATCAGCCTCGTATTCGGAAACCGGCACAGCAGCCGTTCCAGGCGCGGCACATCTTCTGTAACTAGAAATGAACGTCGCCCTTTTCCTTCTCGAACGCTCTCAAGCAAGTGTACGCGGTGGCGGTCGCCGCCCGCACTCTCAACACGTGGAGCGATAGTATCAGCGATTCCATCTTCGCATGACATCATGATCGTGTCAGCTATCGGACATGCGGAATCGTCCGGCCATGGACGTCCTACGCTCAGCCGCGCGGCCATATCGCAGGTCAGTGTGGATTTGCTCGTGCCAGGATTTCCTACCAGCATCGAAAACTTGTTCGCGGCGAACCGTGTCGGCCACAGCCATGGGATGGATTTGATTTCCACGTCCGACAGTGTGATCACATTGCAGCCGTCATCTTCGTCCTGGTCATCGCCTTTGACCAGCGCCTCACCCTGGCCCTCACCCGTCGGTGCCGGCATCCACTCGGGCGCCGCCTCAGCCACACTCATGACGAAACCGCGCAGCTCGCCAGGCTCGTGTGCATCCATCGGTGCAAGCCACTGGACAATATCATAATGCTCCTGCAAATCATCTCGGCCGGCCCATAGTGCCGGCGGATCGAGCACCTTCACCCGTGCCGGCGGATCGAGCGCCGTCAAGATCGTCGCGACGGCATCTGCATACTTCGTGCCGGCCTCATCGAAATCCGGCCATACAACGCAGTCGCGTCCGGCCAATGCAGTCCAATCCGATTTCGTCGCGCCGCTGGAACCGTGTGCGCTTGCAACTCCGTGCAGGCCCAGTGAGCAGGCAGCGGCCGCACATTTTTCACCCTCGCAAACCAGGATCGGCTCGCCATTTTTCGGCAGTCCGATCGGCATGAACAACGGCAATTTTCCATCGGGATCGGCCACGACCCAGCCGTCGCCGTTCCTGGAAATCGGCCGGCAGGCCTTGCTTCCGTCTGGCTTGTCGAACCTCACGACGAAGAAGCCATCGTGGTAACACCAGGTGCCGGTCAACTGGCCGCCAGCTTGACGGCCAGCGGCAGCGACGGCCAGATCAAGGCTATCATACCTTTGTGCCTTCCGTGCCCGTGGCGTGCGTTTGGGTGCGTTCTGGCGTTTGTGGCCGTGGCCTCTATCCGGCTCCACAAACAGGTCGCGCATCGTGATACCCAGCGCCGCGCAGACAGCCGCAGGTGAGCATCCAGAATGACAATGTAAGACCACCCCTTTTTCACCTTGTGATACCGACAGGCTCGGCCGTTTATCGCCGTGGGCCGGACATTTTGCCGTGTATCCATCGCCATTCTGTTTCGCATCTGGCAGCAGCGCAAGCACCTCGTTCAGCGTCATGGCCGCGTCCCCCTCATCGCCTCAAATCTATCCCGACTCGGGCACCCCTGCTCAACCCACTCCTCTAGATCATTGCGCCGCCACAGCACCCGCCGACCGATTCTTACAGGCGACGGCACTCTGGCACTCGCATGCAGTTTCCAGAATCCAGATCGCGAAACACCGACGGCCGCGGCAGCATCGGTGGCAGATAGCAAGAGGCTCGTTTCAGTCGTCATTCCGTCGCTCCTTTTCGCGGTCGCGACGGACGCGCTCCTCTACTTCGCGCAGGTGTGCGGCAGCCTCAGCCAGGCGGCGGTATGCCTGTTTTTCTTCAGGTGTCAGTGTTCGGTTTCGTGCCATAAAGCACCTCCTTCACTAAAACCTGCCGTCCGGGGGTATGCTGCGTTCTTAGCATACCCCCGATCGTGTCGTAACTCGTTGCAGCACAACAGGAAACGAAAAGACAAAAAAAAACGCTCGATACCCCGTCCGGGGGCATCGAGCGCCGCGTCGAAACCGTCTTGTTTTATTCTTTCCGTCTGCCGCGGTGGAGCTTTCCATCGAGGCGCCGACCTTCCACTATCGTACCCTTGTGCTCGGCCAGATCAACCTGGCCTCGGCCGTCATGCGGCAGGTTTTGTTTCTTCACCCCGCGCAAGTGCGTCTTCTTCTGCGCGGCCTGGCCCAGCTTCTTCATCCCGGCCTGATAGTGCTCCTTCGCCGTTTTCCGGCCTATCTTCATGCGCTTGCCCATTTCAGCGAAGTTTCCTTCGCATTCACCATGGAACTGAATCGCTTCGCTCTGCCGATCGGTGAGCGGCCTTATCTCATCTGCCGTCTTGCGCGGCTTGCTGCGCCGGCCCGCCGGCTTTCGACCCGCCTCCGCAACACCTCGAGCAACACGCTCAAGCGGCTCCACGACCTCGTGCAGGTTGTCCACGTGCACAGGCAGCGGCTTGCTCGTGCGCAGATCGACTACCTCGACGGCGACGACACGCCCATAGCCATTCACAGCCGGCCGCCACACGCCTGGGAACAGGTGCGATACGAACGGCGTCGCCGGCGTGCTCAGGAAAATGTTCAGATAGTGAAGATCGCCATGCTCGGCATCGCCTCGTGCCTGCACACCGTGCTCAGTCAGCCGCCAGTCCGTAACCGTGATCGCCTCAGTGTAACGCTCCGGTGCGTTACCCGCCTCCACGTCGAAGGTCGCGTAAGCCTCCTTCATGGCCGCCTCGACAGCAGACTCAAGTCCATCATTCGCGGTGAACTCCACGGTGGTGGCGACGGCCTTTGGCAGCCCGGCAGCACGGACGCGAAGGCTCGCGCGCAGCTCTACAAGTCCGACAGAACACAACAGACGCCGTGCCAGCTCATCTTGCCGGCTCAAGCCAGGACAAGCAGTCCAGGTTATAGGTATGGTCTTGAGAAGCTCGACGGCAGTGTCAACGGTCTCGGCAGAAGGTCGGTCAGGCATGGTCATCGTACACCTCCTTGCGGGTGTTCCTTGAAAGCTGAAAGAAGGCGCCGGAAAGTTGGTCAAGGTGCCAATGTTCGGCCCGTCAGCCTATCCGGCGCCTTCGTCATCATACGAAAAATCCTCGATCGCGTCAAGCCAAATCTTGCCCATTGCAGCAGCCTCTCGACCCTCGAAAAAAACATGCTTTGGTATATGCAGGCATTTTCGTCTTTCGCAAGTCCTTGCAGTATCAGCAGTTACGCAATTCTGCCTTCGGTTTCCTAAACCGTAGGTCGTGGGTTCGAATCCCGCCAGGCGTACCAGAAAAAACCCGCACAGGCATTGAGAATCCTCAATATCTATGCGGGTTTTTTGATTCGCCCCTGTCCGGGTCGTTACTCACTCGTCATCACAGATCATCATAAACGAGCAGAAAAATGGCAAAGTATGTGGCAAAGAGGATGACCGGCATACAGTGGGATGTCTCGTCGTAGCGCATGGCCTTGCGGTTCGATTCGTAGTAGGTGATGGTCTTGAGTATCACGTCACGGCCTCATCGCCGTGCGGAATAACCTGATGGCGAAGTGCGAAGAATGATCTTCGCCGATCGGTTTCAGCCGGGGCAACGAGGGGAGGCCTGCGCGGCATAGGGAACATACGCTATTCGGCTGTTCGGCCGTGGCTTCTGACGCATCGGTGGTCCAGCGGGGCACCCACGAGTCTGTGTTGGGATTGCCGACGCCGGGGGAAGTTACGCAGCCAGACACTGCACGACGTTTGGTTCCGCCGTGGTCATGGAAGATCACGCCGCCGTGCGAGACCACCCCGCCCATGTGGAAGAAGCGGTAGCTGTTGTCGGGAGCGATGCAGCCGGTGCATCCGGTGCGGTATTCCTTCCGGTCCACCTGGCCATTGCGCGGGTAGAGCATACCCGCGTTGGGCCACAGGAATTCCCCGAACGCCCGGGTGCCATCGGCCGAGACCGAAAACCGGTTTGCCACCTGCCCCGAGTATATCCGCTTCCTGGTCTCCGGTTGATCGAGGCGGACGAGGTCGCCATACCGGCCTTCATTGCCGCCGGCATTGCTCGTGCAGGCATACTCCAGGGCCGTGGCGGGATCGCGCCACACCCACAAGCCGTAACCGTCAGTCAGAACGTGATCGTTGCTGCCGTCCCAGTCGACGGCTCGCACCTGTATTTTCTTGGTTCCTGGCGGCCCGGCGATATAGATGACCTGGCGGCCGCTGGGCGATATGGGTGGATTGTAATGCTCCCCTTCAGGCACGAGTTCGCGCTCGCCACCCGCAGCCGTATCAGAAACAACAACCGAACAACCAGCCCGGCGTCCACGCTCTTGGCCGTTTCCCACTGCTTGAGGCGCAGCCAGACCAGACGTGTCCTGCTGCCGGTGAGGCGCTGAATTTCTTCAGCAAAACTTCTCTCTGCCGCGCCGGAAACCGGTACGATCGGTAGCAGGAGGGCGAGCAGCACGATAGTCGCGACGCGGGGGAAGGTGCAGATGTCATGCTTCACCCGGAATTGGACAAACCGCCTGCAGAAATAAGAGACTCCTCTGGCGGCTGAGAGGTTGAGTTTTTTGAGGGATGGGGGATGCTCCGAACATCTTGCTTTGGCAATCCGGGGGAGCCGCTTTTCACGGCTCCCAAAGACGGATATCCGTCGCAACCCGACCGGTTATCCCTGGCGGTGCGCTCTCCAGCAACACTCGCTTCCGTTTCACCGGCTGATGACAGTATAGCACGTTTCGTGTCGGTTGTCAAGAGCTCGTTTTGGCGCATCTGCTGCCGCTTGACGCGCCTGTGCTCGCGTGCGGCGGCGAGCTTGGCGTCGCGGGCCGACAGGATCGATTCGGCGCGGCCTTCGAGTTTGTCTTTCGGGGCGACGTAGTCGATGGCGCTGTGCAGCCGCACGTTGTTGTAATGCTCGACGTAGGAGCCGATGATTCGCCGGGCGTCGTCCAGGCTCAGCGGGGTCTTCGGACGAATGCATTCGCGCTTGAGCGAACCGTGCCACCGCTCGATTCTGCCGTTGCTCTGCGGATAGCTCGGCGAGATGCTCCAGGCGTAGAGCGTCACGTCGCCGGTGGATGTCAGGATGGCAGTGGTGGGCGGTTCGGGCAGCCAGCCTTCAGCGGGGGCCATGTCGGACGTGGTTACGAGGTAGCCGTCGATCTCGCCGCCGTCGCCCCTGGCGGAGATGAATGCGTCGAGCAGCGCCGAGTTTGTGAAACGCGGGCTGCCGGTGGACTGGTCGGTGATGGTGAACACCTTGATGGTGAGCGGCGGTGTGCCGGCCGTGAGCTTGACGTACCCATCCCCGGGGCCATGCCCCATGTCCAGTTGGAAGCTGCTGATCCGGCGGGGGAGGAAATCGGACTCCGAATCCTTGGAAATCGTGGTTGCCTCGACGCAAAGGCCCTTGTAGAAGCTATGGGGCACGTTCGGCAGCGCCAGCGCGAAGTTGCACAAGTGCGGCGGTGCCGCGGAAACGCGGCTGCCGACGCCTGGCACCGACTGGATATACCCCAGCCTGCGCAGGTGGTGCATCGCACTCTGCACCGTCCGAGTGCTTGCCTTGTTTAGTTGAGCAAGCTCGAGCAAAGATGGGACCTCGTATCCTGGGCGAAGCTCGCCGTCAGGTGTTCGTTTCTGCAAAGCAACCACGATCTCGCTCTGCTTGGGTGAATGCCTCCCAACGTACTCCGCAATGCCCGCCATGCATAGCCTCAGAGCGTGTGTCAGAAGCCTCTTGAGCCCCGGCGACGCTCCGCACCGCAGCCAAGAGTGCGCGCTATCCTGTGACCATCTCTCTACATTCGTAAGCAAATTGCGTGCCACAAAGCCGCTACGCATGCTATGTTTCTTATCGAAACGCCGTAAGCTGTTGTCAGACAAGACATTACAACACCTCTCTCTCACTCTCTCTCTCTCACTCACTCCCTCTGCACCTGTGTGTAAAAAAATGAACGCAATATCAGCGAAACTGGATGGAAATCCGCCGTAAGTTATTGCAATGCAAGGCATTAGGGCACATGGTGCTTTTTTTGAACGCATGTCCAGATAAAGCAACGTTTTTTACGTGCGGCGAATGGCCAGCCGCCGGCTCGCTTCTTCCATCAGCGAGAGGTGCGATGCTTCGACGTCCTCCGGTCTGCATTGCGCCTGGTGGTAGACGGTGATGCTCCTGTTCGGCCCGGCTTTATGAGTGTCCCCTGAGAAAAAGTCATGAGCTGCCTGCTCCATCGCGGTGAAGAAGCGACGCTCAACGTGGTGCTGCCCCACCATCGGGTAGTTGCTGAGATGCGGCGGGAGCGCTAGAGCCGCTTTGCTTATTCAGGTTCTTACGCACCAACGGTGCGTCGTACGATAGCCTATGGCTAAGCGAGGCGCTTCGCCGAGCGATGCCATAGGTAATGCTCGCCGCTCATCGTCGGTGGGCGCAGGTCTTCTCACTCATCACTCATCACTCATCACTCATCATTGGTCTTCACCCCGCATTCAGCATTCGATACTGATAGTATGTGGCGTGTGATTTTCATGCGGACGATTCCCCGAGCGGCGGGTGCTGGAATGGTGCGGTTGCTCCGGTTGCCGGGATGCAAACGCATTTTGCAGGCGGCGCTGACCGCAGCCGCGGCGTGGCTGTGCCTTGGGCAGCCGTCCGCCGATGCCGCAGACGCCTACACTCGTTTCAGATACGAACACAGCAAGATTATTATCGACGACCCATATCCGCTCGCGCCCGGCCAGATTCAGATCGAGGTCGACTACGCATATCTGAACAGCAGCGGGCAGTATGGCAATTCGTGGTCGCTTGGGCGAAGGCCGGAGCTGATCCGGAACCTGGCCATCCTTACCGGCAGCGTGGGAATAGTGAACGGGGTGGACGTGACCGGCGGCATAATCTATAACGATACGGTCGATTTTGAGCAAGAACGCCGCTCGGGCGCGGCATTTTCGACAATTCTGGCAAGTTCAACCATAATGCTGCATTACAACGACCGCAGCCGCCTGGCAATAGCCTATCTGCCGACGTTTGCGTTTCCGATCGACAGCGACACAAGGCTCCGGCGACTCGAGATTCTGCCCAGTGCGTACGCTTGGAGCAACCAGCTTGTCATGTCGAAGGATTTCGGCTCATATTGGACGACCAACTTCCAGATCGGCTATATCTGGCCGTACGCCGGAGACGTAGGGCGTGCGAGGGGTTCGTTGGTCGCCGGGGGCGCCATAGGCTACCAGTATTTCAGGTGGCTGCAGCCGGTGTTCGAAATGTTGTACATACACGAGTTCCGCAGCCGCGAAAACGACCGCACCACCATATCGTTGCTGGGCGGGTTCGTCATGCCCTTGTCGAACCAAATCCGGGTGGACTTGGGCGTGCTTCAGGATGTGGCAGGGCGAAACACGCCCAACCTGACCGGCCTGATAGCGAATTTCACGGTCACATTCTGAGGCCGTCAATACGCAAACTGGCACGCTATGCTTGATTTTGCCCCTGTCATCACGGATAATGGCAGTATGACCACCGCCCAAGCGACACCACACTGGACCCCCGCCGCCAAACGGCGACTGGCCGCCAGGCTGAAGGTGATCAAGCCGTTCGACCCGTACAACAGCCCGTTGTGCACCTGTTCGCCGAAGCTGACACTCAACGTGTACACCGGCTGCGGCTTCGAATGCTTCTACTGCTACACCAGCACCTATTCATGGGGGCGGTGGGGGCGGAATTCGGATAAATGGGGGCCGCGGGCCAACCTGATCGACGGCCTCGAGCGGGATATCGCCGCACTCGCCGATGCCGGGCCGCCGTATGAGGCGCTGCCCGTCGAACTGTCGCTCTCGTCCGATCCGTATCCCAACGCACCGGCCGTCAGCGAGGCGCAGCTCGGGCTTACACGGCATTGCCTGCAGCGCCTTGCACAGGCCGGCCGCCCGATCCTGGTCCAGACGAAATCCGACCTCGTGACGCGCGACCTCGACGTGCTCGACCCCGCCTGCGCGAGCATCGGCCTGACAATCACCACGGCCGACGAAAGCCTTGCCGCCCGGATGGAGCCGTTTGCACCGTCGCCCGCTCGCAGGATCGAGGCCCTCGCCGCCGCCTCACGAGCAGGATTCAACACGCGCTGCCGGGTCGATCCGCTCGTGCCGGGCGTGAATGACGACGCCGCAGCCTTGCGCGACCTCATCGAGCGCCTGCGCGACGCTGGAGTCCGCCAGGTGATATCGAGCACGTTCAAGCAAAGGTGGGACAGCGCCCGCCGGTTTGACCGCATTTTCCCTGAGGCTGCCGCAGCGTCGGCCTCGATGTACGAACAACACCTGATTCACGGCTACCGGCACATGCACGAGCCGCACCGGCGCCGGCTTCTGACGCAAGTCATGCGGATGGCGCACCGCTGCGGAATGCGTTTCTCCTGCTGCCGGGAAGGTTTCCCCGAGCTGAACGACTGCTGCTGCGACGGCCGAAGCTTCGGCCGCGACACCACCTGACGGACACCTGCATCATGAGCCTTGCACGCGACATACTGGAGAACATCACTGGCTACTCGAAGGCGATGTATGCCTCGTGGTTCTACTACAAGCCGGCCCGCATCCTACTCGACGCAGGCGAGGGCGTGGCTTCTGCATTGGAAAACTTCATATTCGGCATCGAGGAGGTGTTCATCAGCCACGGCCACCACGACCACATCGGCGGGCTGCCGGGCGTGGTGCATGCCCGCGGTTCCGCCCGCGGCGACAAGCAGAAACCGCTGACAATCTGCTACCCAGCAGGCGACCGGCTGGTCGAGGTCATGCGCGATTACATTGGAAAGGTGTCGGGCAGGCTCGATTACGACCTGGCATGGCGGCCCCTGGCCCCCGGCGACGAGGTGGAATTGCGCGGCGGCGACCGCCGCAGTTTCGTGCGGACGTTCCCCACGCCCCACACGAGGCGCATGACCACCCTCGGCTATAAGCTGATGGAGCGCCGTCGGCGCCTGCGGCCCGACCTCGACGGCGCGGCCCAGGAAGAAATCGCCAGGCTGGTCCGCGAGCGCGGCCGCGACGCCGTCACCGAAGAATACGAACACAGCCTGCTGATCTACGGCGGAGATTCAATGCCGCTGCCGCTCGAGGAGGTGCGCAATTGCGAGGTCCTGATGCACGACTGCACCTTCCTGAACCCCGAAGACCGCGGAAACGAAACACACGCCGCAGCGGACGAAGTGATGCAGCTTGCCGCAGACGCAGCAGTGCAGCAATTGCTCCTGATTCACGTGTCGTCGAGATATTCCAAGGGCCAGACACTGAAAATGCTCCGCAAGTCGGCCGAAAAATATGGTATAGCCGACCGATCGGCCGTGATTCTATACCGCCAGGTCATCCCGCTGGCAATTCGCGAAACGGCAGGCCGTGGAGCAGATTCATGAATTACAACCCCATCGAGTTTCTTGACCTCGATTCGTTCGAGCACGCGGCGCTTTTCGGCGGAGCAAATGCCGTCTGGGAGGTGCTAGGCGACCGGTTGGCTCAATACGTGCGCGCGCACCTTCAGCCCGGTATGCAGGGCAGAGTCATGGATGGCGCCTGGCTGGCCGCGAACGACGTGTTCATCGGCGAGGGCACCATTGTGGAGCCGGGCGCGATGATCAGGGGGCCTGCGATAATAGGCCGCAACTGCGAAATCCGCCACACGGCCTACATCCGGGAAAACGTTATCGTGGGCGATAATTGCATAGTCGGCCACGCCACCGAACTGAAAGGCTGCGTGCTTCTGAACCACGTCGAAGCCGGCCATTTCGCATACGTGGGCGATTCAATCATCGGAAGCCGCTGCATGCTGGGCGCGGGCACCAAGCTAGCCAACTTCAAGATAGACGGCAGCGAAGTGTTTGTGCTCGACGGCCGCTCGAGGCTCGCAACCGGCCTCACTAAATTCGGGGCTGTTTTGGGCGACGGCTGCAAGTTCGGCTGCAACTCCGTAAGCCACCCGGGGGCGTTGTTCGGCAGGGGCTGCATTGTTATGCCCGGCATAGCCGTGCGCGGCTGCTTCCCGGCAGGAACCAGGATAGGCACGCGCACCTATACCGAAACCGTTGTAACATAGTTGACCTGACCTCGCCCAGCATTCTGCATACACCGGATCATGACAATGTCGCGCAAGGGAACACTGCGGATCATAGCCGGCACCGCAGGAGGGCTGCGCCTGGCCTGCCCGAAAAGCGAAAAAATCCGCCCCACCACCGACCGTGTCCGCGAGGCCGTCTTCAATATCCTGGCCGATCGCGTTGCCGGTGCGCGAGTGCTCGACCTGTTCGCGGGCACCGGCGCGTTCGGCATCGAAGCGCTCAGCCGCGGCGCACGCGAGGCGGTGCTCGTGGAACGAAGCCGCGTCTTCGCCACGGCGATCGCCGAAAACCTCGAGCATACGCATCTGGCCGACCGCGCCCGGCTGATCACCGCCGACGCCTTCGCCTTTCCCGGTGCGCTGCCGGCCGGCGAGCCGTTCGACATCATCTTCCTCGACCCGCCCTACCGCATGAGCATGACGTGCGAGCCTGGCAGCAGGCTGGCAGACCTCGCCGAAAACCTCACCTCGCCCCGGGCGCTCGCCCCCGGAGGAATCGTGCTGCTCGAGCATAGCTCCGGCGCCGACCTGCCCGACCGCTTCGGCCGCGCCACCCTTTCCGACCGCCGCAGATACGGGGCAACGGCGGTGTCATTCTACGAACACCGGAGCTGAATAACCGGGGCCGGCCGCTCCACCGCCCTCCGGGGCAGACATTCTCCGCCCTCCGCATGGTGTTGTTTCTCGGAGGGCAGGCAACACCCGTAATCCGGCCGGTCGGCCGAATTCCGTGCGGCCTGCCCCTACGTACGCCGTGCGACCGTCCGTACGCTTGGAACGGCGAGACATCGTTTGCGTTCTCGTATGGATGCGGCAAGCAGCGCCGCAGGATCGCCCATTTTTTCCCGTTTGGATGCGATTTTTCCTGCTGCGGGTGCGATTCTTAGAGATTTCTGCTAAAGCTGCAAAAGCTCCTGCCGTTACACGGTCAGCACACATGCGGCATCGTCCTCATATGCTCCTTTCCGATCCGTGTGTTTCGGCGGGGCCTCCCAACAGGCCCCGCCGCCGTAGTTTCGCCCCTCGACCGCCGGATGACATGAAAAAACAAAAAATCTATGAACTTTCCCTGCCCATGCTCGTCTAAGAAATGGGGTTGGGCACCCCTGCCGGCGTGCGAGAAATGCCCTGAAAAGACCATCTGAAGGCCAAATACTGGAACTTTCGGGCCATGAAGTTTGTTTTAATGGTGGACACGCCAGCCCCGGTGCGCAGCGAGGGAAAAAACGGCGAAAACAGGCCGAAAAACGTGTCCGTCCCCCCGATATTCCACTATTCAGGCCGATTTATGTACTAAATTGTAAAATAGCGCCTGTCGCGCCTTGACAACCGCCTGAATCCGTGCTATAATTAGGTGTTTCGGTTGTACGAGCGTGCAGGTGGAACTGATTGCCCGATGCAGCGGCGCGCCCGCCGTGGGCCACCCCGCAGCAGCAGTGCCCCGGCAGACGGCGTCGCAAGAGAGAGAGTGCTCACTGGTGGCCGGCCACATACCGGAAGGAACAATAGCCCGAATACTGGAAAATACTGACATAGTAGACCTTATCAGCCGTTACTTTCCACTGAAGCGGGCCGGGCAGAACTATGTGGGGCTTTGCCCATTCCACAGCGAGAAAACACCATCGTTTAATGTGTCGCCACAGCGGCAGATATATCACTGCTTCGGTTGTGGAAAAGGGGGAGATGCAATCAGTTTCCTGATGGAGGCCGAAAAACTTCCATTCCCCGAGGCCGTCAGCACCCTGGCGGAACGCTGCGGCGTGACCATCGAGCACACTGCAGATGCAGCAGTGCAAAGCAGGCGCAAGGGGTTGTATCAGGTTCTGAGCTGGGCCGCGAAAGTCTTCAGCGGGAACCTCGCATCCCCGGCAGGCAAAGCTGCCCGCGACTACCTCCGGGGGCGCGGCATCTCTGACGAAAGCATCACGAAATTCCGCCTCGGGTACGCCGAGACGGCCTGGGACAGCCTGATCCGGCACGCGCGGGAGCAGGAAATGCCCGCGAAAGACCTGCAGGAGGCAGGACTGCTCGTCGCAAAGGAAGCCGGCGGCCATTTCGACCGGTTCCGGCACCGCGTGATCTTCCCGATCACCGATACGCAGGACCGCGTAGTCGGGTTCGGCGCGAGGGCGCTCGACCCTCAGGAGAAGGCCAAGTACCTGAATTCTCCTGAAACACCGCTCTTTGCAAAAGGAAAACTGCTATACGGCCTGAGCCAGGCGAAGAACCCGATATTCCAGAGCGAACAGGTGCTGGTGGTCGAAGGCTACACGGACGTCATCATGGCCCACCAGTGCGGCTTCGACAATGCCGTGGCCACGCTGGGCACCGCCCTCGGCCACGACCACGTGCGGCAGATCAAGCGCTACGCGAAAAGCTGCACGCTGGTTTTCGACGGCGACGCCGCCGGCCAGAAGGCTTCAGACGCCGGCATACGCCTTTTCATCGAAAATGAGGTCGACGTGGCGGTCGCCGTGCTGCCGCCCGGCAAGGACCCCTGCGACTGCCTGGTCGAGATGGGCAGCGAAGTCTTCCAGAAGGCGCTCGACGAAGCACGCAGCGTCTTCGAGTTCAGGCTTCGGGCCGCCGAAACAGACGGCCGCCTGACACCCAAGGCAGCCGCCGCAGTGGCCGACGACGTGCTGGACCTGATCGTCCGCATACCCAACACCGTGGAGCGTCGGCTGCAGCTCGACCGCGTGGCCGTAGTGCTCAGCTCGCAGCTTGACGCCGACGAAAAGAGCGTCCGGAACCGGCTGATCACGCTGCTGCGCGAGAGCAACCGCAAGAACAGGCCGCAGCGCGCCGAACCGCCCGACGAGCAGTACCAGCCGCCGGTGTTGCATCCGGTGGAGCGCGAGCTTGTGACGGTATGCCTGCACGACCAGACGCTCATTCCGCAACTGGTGCAGCAGGTGGATGCAGACGATTTCACACACGACGGGCTTCGAGCAATATTCGAAGCAATGGCGAGTTTGAGCGAAGAAGGCAACGCCGAGCCACAGCATTTGTCGGCCAGGACAGGCGAAACACATACTCAGCTCCTGGCCGAGTTGCTCAGCGACACCAACGGAAGCACAGACTACCAGGACAGATTCAAGCGTTGCCTCAAGTCGTTTGAGCGACGTAAAACATCAAGGCTGATAGACGACGTAAGGCAGCAGATGCTTGCAGCCGCTCGAGACCGCGATTCGGAGAAGAACCGGGAATTGCAGCTCGAATACGCACGGCTCAAGCGGCAAATATTAACACTTGAGGAGGATTAGATGGCAACACAAGAGGACACAATCAAGCTCCTCGTCGAACAAGGCAGAGAGCGCGGCTTCCTCACCTATGAGCAGCTAAACGATCTGCTGCCGGAGGACACAGTGTCGCCCGAGAAGATTGACCGTATCCTCATGCAGCTCGACGAGATGGGAGTGGAGCTGATCGACCAGTCGGAAGTGGCGGATCACGAAACACTTGTCGAGGAGGAGGACGAGGAAACGCTGGCGCACGACTTCGAGAGCGAGGAAGCCGACAGCGTAGACGACCCGGTAAGGATGTATCTCACGCAGATGGGCGAGATTCCGCTGCTGACGCGCGAAGAAGAGATACTCCTGGCCAAGAAAATAGAAATGACGCGCAACGCCTTCCGCGGCAAGGTGCTCGAGTCCGACCTCTCGATCGAGGAAGCCGTCAGCATCCTGGAAGATGTAAACAACGGCAATGCGCCCTTCGAGCGCACTCTCAACGCACTCGGCGGCGACGAGCAGACCAAGGAAGACCTGCACAAGAAGCTGCCCGAAAACCTCAAGACGCTCAAGGCGATCCTCGAGCGCAACCGGGCCGACTATGCGAAGCTGATCAGCTCGACGGCCGCCGCCGAGCGGCGCCGCATCGAGAACCGCCTCGTGAAGCGGCGCAAGCGCGCGGCAGCGCTCATCGAAGAACTCAGCATCACGGGCCGCCGAATCCAGCCGATGATCGACCGGCTCAACGAGCACAATTCGCGGATGCGGTATTTTGTCGACAAGACCGTGGAGCTTCGCGAAAACGGCGGCAGCGACGCTCAGTTGCGCCACATGGAGTCGCAGATGCAGGAGCTTATCCTGCTGGCCGGAGAGGGCCTTGACCGCCTGGGCCGGCGCATCCGCGAGATCAAGGAGCAGCACGAGAAATATGAGGCAGCCAAACGCAAGCTCTCCAGCGGCAACCTTCGGCTGGTCGTATCCATCGCGAAGAAATACCGCAACCGCGGCCTCGGATTCCTCGACCTCATCCAGGAAGGCAACACCGGCCTGATGAAGGCCGTGGAAAAATACGAGTACAAGCGCGGCTACAAGTTCTCCACATACGCAACGTGGTGGATACGCCAGGCGATCACGCGCTCGATTGCAGACCTCGCCCGGACGATCCGCATTCCCGTGCACATGATCGAAACGATGAGCAGGCTGCGCAACGTGGGCAAACGGCTCGTTCAGGAACACGGCCGCGAGCCGACGGTCGAGGAGCTTTCGCGCGAAGCCGACATTCCGGTCGAGGAAACGCGCCGCGTCATGAAAATCTCGCGGTCGCCCATCTCGCTGGACCGGCCCGTGGGCGAAAGCGAAGACAGCTACTTCGGCGACTTCATCGAAGACGAAACCGTTGAAAGCCCCGTCAGCTCGGCAGGGCACAAGATGCTCAGCGACAAGATAGACGCAGTGCTCGATTCGCTCACCGAACGCGAGCGCGACATCATCAAGCTCCGCTACGGCATCGGAGAAGGCTTCACATACACGCTCGAAGAAGTCGGGCAGAAATTCCGCGTGACACGCGAACGTGTCCGGCAGATCGAGGCTAAAGCAGTGCGTAAGCTCCAGCATCCCATCCGCAGCAGAAAGCTGGAGAGCTTCATCGAAGGATTCGGCAGCAGGTAAGGAGCTAAATGAACCAAAACGCCAAGCTGGACAGCATACGGAAACTCCACAAGTTTGACTGCAAGCTCATAGGCCTGCGCAAGAAACACCAGGAGTTGCCCAACAGCCTCAGAAAGCTCGATCAGGCCGTGGAAGAAAAACAGAAGGCGGTTCAGGAAGCGGAGGGCTCTCTCACGGCCCTCCGCTCTCGTAATGGAGCAAAGAACCTCGAGCTGAAAGAACACGAATCGACCGTCCAGAAATACGACTCACAGCTCAAGTCCGTGAAAACAAACAAAGAATACGCCGCCATCCTCTCCGAGATCACCTCCAAGAAAGCAGACATCGCAAAGGTCGAAGACGAAATGCTGATCCTGATGGACTCCATGGAGCAGCAGGAACAGGCCATCGCGGAGCGTAAGAAGGAACTCGGCTACGCCGAAAAAGACCGCGAAGACCACAAATACGAGATAGCAGCCCAGCAGCAGGATGTTGAAAAGCGCCTGAAGGAAGTGGCCGAGCAGCGCCGCCAGGCCGCGCAGGAAATCGATGAGGCAACCCTGCACCAGTACGAACGCATCCTTCAGAAACGAGGGGTCACAGCGGTTGTGCCGGTGGTCGACAACACCTGCCAGGGCTGCTTCATGAAGATGGCGCCCGAGGTACAGGCAACTCTGCTGAAAAACGAAGGCATGATATACTGCCGCTTCTGCTCGAGGATCATCTACCTGAGCTGAAGCTGCATCCAGCAACCGCCAAGCAAGCAAGGCGGCCGCTCCGCATACGCGGGGAGGAAAGTCCGAGCACCACAGGGCAGGGCGGTGGGTAACGCCCACCGGGAGCGATCCCAGGGAAAGTGCAACAGAAAGCATACCGCCGCGCCACGGCGCGGTAAGGGTGAAATGGTGAGGTAAGAGCTCACCGGCGGCGGGGGCGACTCCGCCGGCCAGGCAAACCCCGCCCGGTGAAAGGCCAAATAGGGAAGCACGAGCCGGCCCGGCTCATCAACGACTTCCGGGTAGGCTGCTCAAGGCGCGTCGCAAGGCGCGTCTCAGATGAATGGCCGCCGCGGCTCTCGAGCCGTTACAGAACTCGGCTTACTGCTTGCTTGGCGCACCTTTCAACCGTCAATCCCAGGAGCGCTGTACCACGGCCGATCTACACCGGCCGTTTTTTTTTGGGCGTGGCTTTTTCCAGACACGTCCGAACGTGCAGCATTTGCGGTTTTCTTCTACAGACGGCAGTATGCTTCTGCGCTATTTTCTGCATACATGTGAGAATGCAAACGACGTTTGGCTATCCCAAGCGTGCGGACGGTCGCACGGCGTACGTAGGGGCAGGCCGCACGGAATTCGGCCGATAGGCCGGATTACGGGTGTTGCCTGCCCTCCGAAAAACGACACGTGACGGAGGGCGGGGAATGTCTGCCCCGGAGGGCAGTGAACCCGCCGAAGACCAGCCTCCGCCGAAGCGGCTACGGCTGGCTCGCGGCGTGTACCCCGCCCCTACGAAAGAACGAGGGCACACCACTCATGCCGGTGTATGAGAATGGCCACGCGCATTTTTTTCTTCGCCGCTTGACTACCGCCACCCCATGAGGTATAATGAGGGTGAGGACACTACCGCCCTCAGCAAAAATCGGTTCGAGCATGCAAGACGGAAAAACAATGCGGAGGTGCCTATGTGCAAGCGACGCGGCCGAAAAGGATTCACGCTCATCGAGCTGCTGGTGGTCATGGCAATAATCATGTTGCTTGCCGGGGCAAGCATGCCGGTATACCACCGGTTCAGGGCCAGCGGCTATCAGATCAAGTGCCTCGCAAACCTAAAGGCGATCGGCTCGGCAATGAATGCCTACCAGACGCACCACAGCGGCTGGATGCCTTACATCCTGGAAGAGACAGGCCTCCAGGCAAAGGGTGTGGCATATAGGCACGCCGACAAGGCCGTGGGGTGGAAATACGAGATCAGCGCGGTGATCACGAATATTGACGACGACACGCACGCCGGCAAGCGTTTCACGCTTTCCGAAGCTTTCTTCGATCCCGTGAAGGGAAAAGGCAAGAGCAACTACTTCATATCGAAGAAGCAGTTCGGTGCGAAGATTCAGACACTCGTCTACAATGTGGAGACGCAGAAGGAGGAGTGGGAAGACTATTACGATTACACAAACCTTGTGCAATGGCAGTTGCAGGGTGTGCATGGCAGGGTTGTGCAGAAGGAGAAGCCGAAAGGCTACATGCCTTACTCCACCTGGAAGGAGCCGGCCAACGCCGCGATCGTGGCGCCATCGAAGGCGCCCGACCTGCAGCGCGGGCTTGGCCGCAAGAACAACGAGAACATGGACGATGACAACATCAACATCGAGTATCGCCACCTCGGCTCGGCGAACGTCCTGTTCCTCGACAGCCACGTAAAGGTCTTCAATAAAGGCGACGAGGAATTCTTCAAACGTTTCGACATTAAGGACATGATGAAAGCGGAAAGAATCCAACAACTGGACGACAAGTGACAGCCGATGGCCTTGATAATGGACCTGGCTGAAACATAGGGCACCAACGACCGCCGCAGGCGCAGATGCAAGCTTGCGGCGGTCTTGCTTTTCGCCGGAGGATCGGCCTGCACCACTTGCCCGCCGGCGGCTGGGCTATGCGCTCGCCGCGAGGTCCAGCCCCGGCCCGCCAAGGAGCGTGGGAAGCGTCGGGTCGCGGTCGGGAATCTCGTCGTCAGACGGTTGCTCGAGTGCCGCAAGCCGCCGCAGCAGCAGTTCGCGCTCGATGGCCTCGGCAATTGCGTCGGGGAATGGCTTGAGAACAGCCACTTCGGCAGGCGCGAAAGCCAGCAACTCGGATTGCACGTGCGCGAAGATAGGCACGTCGGAGGGCTCGATGTCCGGTATGCCGCTGCTTGGGCTGCTGCGCTTCATGTGCCGGCAGGGCGCGAAGCGAACATCGCCCATCTTGCCGCGTGCGGCGGCAAAGCCGAACATTCTGCAGATCATCGGGCGAATGGGATAGACCGTGCAGCGGTGCGTGGCATTGTTGTAGAAGAAGCAAGGCTTGCGGATGCTCCGCGAGACGAAGTTCTCGTGCTGCTGCGTAAGCTCCGGATCCGACAACACAAGGCGGGCGAGCGGCATCGCCTCGAAAGTCGTGATGTCCGGTTCGGCCGTTTCGCAGCACCAGCCGCAATCGTTCGGGCACGTCAGCCCTGTCCGTTCCCTCAGGAGTTTTGCCCGGTCGTCGATCTGCCTGTAGAACCGGAGCAGGGCCGCCAGCGAGTTTTCGTCCATCGCACCTCCCACGCGTCCTGCGCAAGACGCGCTATCGCAGAGTTTTACAACGGTAAAAAAAACGGTCCGCCTGCGGACCGCAACATTCGCATGGTATTCTACACCAGATGCGGCAACCGAATCAAGAGGGCATAGCGGGCGGCAGGTACATCTTTTTACACGTGTTTGGAAGCGGCAGATGCAGTATTATTTGACTCAACCCGCAAGCCGAAGTATAATTAGAGCGGAGAGTTGGAGTTGAGGCGGAAACAGGACATATAAGGAAAAGCACCAGAAAACTCGAGCCTCCGGTTTCCGACGCTTCCCCGGACTGGTGTTCCTGGAATGGAGTAAGCCGTGAAAAGGATTATCTACGTCGCCATCCTTCCCCTGGCGCTCGGCATCGCCCTTGGAATTTCGCTTAGAGCTTCCGGCGAGAGAAACGAACAGCCGCGTCGTGCGGCTGCCCCGCCGCCGCTCGCACCGGCCGGCGGTGCAGCCTCGGCTCCGGCCGTCGCTGTGCGGGGCGTGCCCAACCTCGACGGATATAAGATCATCGCGAGGCGGCTTGGCAATGATTTCAACATCCTGCTGCCCATAAGGCAACCGGGCGGCCGCGTGACCATAGTTCTGAACATGCCCAAAGATGGCGACCGCGACGCCCTGCAGCAGATATGCAGGGAAGTTGCCGCAGGAGCTTCCAACCTGCAGGCGGTCGCCGCCCTCACCGGCAACCCCGGGCTTGTGCTGGATTATCGCACCCGCGACGAGCTTGCGAGGCTGGGAGAGGCCTGCACGGCGCTCGTGAACGGCTGCAAGGACTGGGAGATCAAGCCGACGGCTCTTGTGAGCTTCGAGCCTGTCATCGTATCCGAAGCCGAACTGAAGCGGTTCACCGAACTGGCCGGACGGATAACGGCGGAAGTCACGGGCGCCCGCACGGTTTCCGACCCGCAAGCCGCCATCAGGTGCAACTGCTCATTGGGCGAGAAAGACATGGCCGCAGACCTGGTTGCGTTTGTGCTGAAGCTGGGCAACTTGTTCAAAGAAGGGCTTCCTGAGGTCCGCGAGCAGGCTTCGGCATCGGTTGCCATCAATATCCGCAACACGGAGAACCTGTACCTTATAAACGTTGCGGCCGCACTGACGGTAACAAAGGTTGAGAATGGGATAGCCATTCCGCTGGCTTCGGCTGCGATGCCGGCGAATCTGCCGGCTTCGTACGACGTGGTCATCAGGCGCCGGCCCCGCGAACTGGCGGTCGTGGTTGATGACATTGTGTGCGCGGAAGTGTCGGACAGTTCATTCCGCGGCGGCGTGGCAAAGCTTGACGCGGGAACGGGGATTTCAGACAAGGTGAGGGTTCAGCACGTCGGCGAGATTTTCTTCGCCGATGATTTCATGAAAGGCAATGCCGGGTCGCAGTGGAGCGTGCAATCGGGCGCGTGGCATGTCAACACGCTCGACAACAGCGGCCTCTCGAGCAACGCGTTTTTCTACACGGGACGCGCCGACGCCGCCGAGGCGGTCAGCGTGGGCGGTTACTGGTTCTGGGACAGCTATGTTTTTGAGGCGGCCTGCAAGGGCGAAGGCAGCGAAGACATCGGGCTGGCATTCTGCTATAGGGGGCCGAACGACTTCTACCTGTTCCGCTGGAATTTCGACGCGCCGAGAGGCCGCAAGCAGCTTGTGAAAGTGCGCGACGGAAACGCACAGGTGATGGCGGAGGCGCCCGGCGGCTTCACGGTAAACCAGTGGTACAGGATGGAAGTGCGCGTGGCACGCCGTAGGATCGAAGCGCTCATCGACGGCAACATGGTATTCAGCGTTGCCGACAACAACCTGGCCTACGGGCGCGTGGGGTTATACAACGCCGGTGTGAACGCGGCGAGATTCGACGACGTTTTCGTGCGCAGCCACAAGAGCGTGGTCGACGATTTTTCGGCCGACACACTGGGCGCGTGGCAGCAGCTTGGCGGATCGTGGCGGGTGGAAAAAACCGACGGCACACCAATGCTGCGGGCCAACCTTAAGGGGCCTGGTAAGGCCGTTACCGGCGACGATACCTGGCGCAACTATACC
>Ga0210003_1001369_pt1 | contig 21638 bp, 15 predicted proteins | sample LantaG_FD_182804 | JGI IMG/M metagenome (GOLD analysis project Ga0210003, IMG submission 182804) | Deep subsurface microbial communities from Baltic Sea to uncover new lineages of life (NeLLi) - Landsort_02402 metaG (SPAdes) (version 2) | ecosystem: Environmental > Aquatic > Marine > Oceanic >... | reverse complement strand
CAAGCTCCGACACAACCTGCCGCTTAAAGCTCATACTATAACGAATTACCAACCTCTGCTGCATGATATTCTCCTATAATAAGTAAATCAAAAATATTTATATGACAACTTATCACAGGACAAGACACTCCCTTCTCCCTTCTGTTCTCCTGCTCCCGAATATCAACCAAATGCGCAGGCGCCCAGCGGCAAAAAACGGAAATTCTAAAAAATTCTTACTCCTTTCTACATAAGCACTTACGATTTTCGAACCTCCAAAAATCCCCGAATTTTCGCACGAAACGCGCAGGTCGGCCTAAATATGAAGGGTACATCGGTACCCCTGCGCGTTTACTTTTCAGGTGCAATTATGCCTATCAAAAAAACCGCGACGCAACACCCCCGCAACTCACAGCGCAGATTCACCAAAGACGAACCCGCGCGCACAAAACAACACCTTTTATGCAAAACAAAGCCAATTTCCGAAGCCCTGCTAATGCCTGTAACCTCAGCTATAACAAGCGCTTACGACAATAAACCACCCCTGGAGGCGCCAAAAAACAAAGCCAATTCAAAACCAATTGGCAAAAAGGCCGCGACCCTTGCCAAACTTCACCAAATACGAGCTACCAGTTCCGAGCTAAGATCCTCCGTGCCTATAAGGCACCTCTGGCCGGGGTTCCTCCGCTACAGGCAACCCGCGCGCACAAAACAACACCTTTTATGCAAAACAAAGCCAATTTCCCAACCCCTGCTAACGACTGTAACCTCAGCTCTAACAAGCACTTACGAAGAAAAACCACCCCTGGAGGCGCCAAAAAACAAAGCCAATTCAAAACCAATTGGCAAAAAGGCTGCGACCCTTGCCAAACTTCACCAAATACGAGCTACCACATACGAAAAGGAATCTAATTCCGCCCGCGCAGCGGGCCTCCGCATTTTTGCTTTTTGCATTTTGCTCTTTGATTTCTTTCCCCCGTTGCAGCCCCCCGCGCGCACAAAACAACACCTTTTATGCAAAACAAAGCCAATTTCCGAAGGGATAATAATGACTGTAACCTCAGCTCTAACAAGCACTTACGAAGAAAAACCACCCCCGGAGGCGCCAAAAAACAAAGCCAATTCAAAACCAATTCGCAAAAAGCCCGCGACCGCCAAACCAAAACGCCGCAACCGTATTCAGCCATAGCACTCGAAAGCCAACCACTCCTCACGTACAGCCCGTCACACCTGCAAGGCTACCCTCGGTGTGTCCAAGGATTGTATATAGAAATAAAGCCACAGGCTTTCCGGCGATTGCCATCATCTAAACCGGTATTTGACAGGCTGCTTTTTGAACTCGGTCCCGGTACGCAGCAGCTCATAAGATTCCATTTCTTCAGCCTCAGCAAACTCGCTTATCACACGCTGAATTTCACCGATACTCCGGCCGTGCATCATCGCAAAAAGGTTATAAGGCCAGTCTTCGGATGTCCTTCTCTGATAGCAGTGACTCACAATACCGAATCGCGACAAATTCCGTCCGGCCTCAACCACCCTTTCCCCGCCGACTTTGCAGCAAAACAGCACATTGGCCGCGTATCCGAGCTTGCGATGGTCCACCACGCCTGCTATTCGTCGAATGACACCCCGCTCAATCAGTCCCGAAATGGTCCTGAGCACCTGCTGCCGCTTCAGACCCTGACCGCACAAGAACTCAAAAGGCTCTGCCGTGACCTTCAGGTCGTTCTGCAGCTCCGACAAAATCAGCTTTTCGGTTCGGTCCAATTCGACGCGTTCGGTTTTCGGCGCCCTGACCAAATCCTGCGACAAACGCTGCGTTTCGCCGACGGCATCGAACCGAACATCCAGCTTGAATATACGCTCGACCGGCAGACTGTGAAACTGGACGCCAAAATCCGCAGAAAGACCCGACAGTATCGATTCAATATCACGCTCGGATTCAGCCTGGAGAGTAAACCAAAGATTGTACTTATGCTGCCGCTGATAGTTATGTGAAACGCCCTCCAGCCCGCTCACCGCCGACGCAACTGCCTCCAGCATATCCTTCCGGACAGCAGCGCCCACCAGAGTGCTCACGAGCCCAAGTGCCCTGTAATCTATCAATGCTCCGATTCGCCGAATGACCCCAGCCTTTTTCAACCCTTCAGTCTCACTCAGCACGGTCTTTTCATCGGTGCAGAGCTTCTCAGCCAATCGCGCAAAAGGCCGGCGACAGACAACCAGCCCGTCCTGCAATGCGTTGCACAATCTCCTTTGCAGCTCCGTCAAGCGCTCTGTCATCTGTCTGCTCTCGGTCGGTAAGCGCAAACCGGGTCCGCTGCCAGATAGTCGCCGCTTAGCGCAAACGCTCTCGCCCGGCAGCCGCCGCATACTCCAACGTAATCACAGGTTCCGCAGTTGCCCGTGTAGTTACAGGGGTCGCGAATCTCGTTAAGAAACGGCGACTCTGTCCATATCTTGCCGAAATCGAAATCGTTCTCAAGTAGATTACCTGCGACTATGTCCAGAAATCCGCAGGTCTGCACGTCGCCGCGGTAACTTATAAATCCAAAGCCTTTCCCGGCCATACAACCGCTTACACCTTTGGTAAGCTGGTCAAGTTTCTCCTGCCGAACAAGTCGCGCAAAGGCCGGCGCGCAAGTGACTCGTACCTCAATCTCCGACTCGAGTTTCAACCGCAGCAATTCATTAAGCAGCACTTCGTACTCAATCGGGTCAAGAATCTGGTCCCGCATTTGCTCGGCCCGGCCGGTGGGCACGAGTGCGAAAGCGTTGAAACAGTTCGCCCCCAGCTTTTTTGCAAGCTCCGCAATTCCGAAGATTTCATCCACGTTCAGCTTCGTAATCGTAGTGTTTATCTGAAAGGGCATCTCTGACCTTGCAGCAATCTCGGCTGCTGTAATGATGGCGTCAAACGCACCAGACGTCTGTTTGAATTCGTCGTTCGTCTCCGCAGAGGCGCCATCAAGAGAAAATGATAGTGCCGATACGCCGGCTTCTTTAACTCTGGCAATTGATTCGTCGTTAATCAAATAGCCGCATGTGGCCATCACCATCCGCATGCCGAGTTTTGAACCGTAGCTGCCAAGCTCATAAATATCCTCCCGCTCCATAGGCTCACCGCCTGTCAGAATTATCACCGGCCGAGGACGTTTGTCCCCGCTTCTGCGCCGCTCCCGAGCCACGGTAAAATCAGCCACCGACTTAAGTATCCTCTTGCATTGCCCAGTCGCCAGCTCCTGCTGCCCCACGCTGTAGCCCGCGCTTGCCCGGCAGTACCGGCAGTTGAAGCCACATCGACGCGTCACTTCAAAAGCTACCAGCCTCAGCCTATCAGAATTATCTCTCATAACAGATGCCAAGTGTATCCTATTATTCACCGCCGGTCAACGCCTTCTTAGTCAACCAGGTCGCATTGCTGTCGCCGCAGCCCGCCAATTATGACTTGACGGACTCGCCCGGCAGTAATAAACTTGCCGTTTTGCTTCCTTCGGTTTCTTAGGAGTCTGACAGGTGCAGCAAGCTATTGCAAAGGCTAATGCTTTGATTGAGGCGATGGAGTACATCCGCAGCTTTCGAGGCCGGACCGTCGTCGTTAAGCTCGGCGGCAGCGTGCTCGACGAGCCTTCCCTGCGCAAAAAATTGCTCACCGACGTCGCCTTTATGGCCACCGTCGGGATGCAGCCCATCATCGTCCACGGCGGCGGAAAGGCCATAACAAATGCAATGAACCAGGCCGGACTCGAACCCGTCTGGGTTCAGGGCCTGCGCTATACCGACCAGCGGACACTCACGATAGCAGAGCATACCCTCGTTCATAAGGTCAACACGCCCATCTGCCAAACACTTAAGGAGCTTGGCTGTGAGCCGATGGGACTGCATTCGCTCAGCAGTTGCGTGCTCTCTGCCGAACCGTTGAGACTGGCCGGCGAAAACGGACGAAAGCTCGACCTCGGGCTCGTAGGCCGCATCACCGACATTAACGCCGATATGTTAAACGTCCTGTGTGCCGCCGGGACCATACCGGTCATCGCACCAGTGGCGCTTGATAAACGCAGCGGAAAGTTGAACGTCAATGCCGACAGCGCAGCCGGACAGGTCGCCGCCGCCGTACACGCCGAAAAGCTCGTAGTCGTAAGCGATACCCATGGAATCCTGGCGAACCTTGACGACCCGAAAACCACAGTATCAAGCGTCGACGAAAAGCAGATAAAGGATATGGTCAGTTCGGGTATTATTTCAGGCGCGATGCTGCCTAAGGTCGAGGCCTGCACAATCGCATTGGATGGCGGCGTAAAAAAGGCCCATATCATCGACGGCAGAATCGAGCACTCGCTGCTGTTAGAGATATATACCGACAAAGGTATCGGAACCCAGATAATCAAAAAATGAAAATTGGAGAGCAGAAACATGTTGAATGAGACATTAGCATTCCTGACGCCTGCGCCGATAGGGATATTACTAGTTCTTCTTGTCTTTTTATTTGTTTTTCTGATTCCGACCGCCCTGGTTGTTTTGCTCGTAGTTTATGTTTTAAAAAACAAAAAGGAAAAAGAAAAACTTCGCTCAGATGTGGAAAAACTCGGCGAAGAGATTAGCAAACTTAAAGAAGGACAAAACCAATAAACCAAGAGGCAAATTATGACTACCCAGGAGACAATTGATTTATTCGACAAGTACGTTATAGGCAATTACGCGCGCCTGCCGCGAGTCATCGTCAAAGGCCACGGCTGTTACTGCTACGATGCCGACGGCAACGAGATATTGGATATGTTCCCCGGCTGGGCTGTCAGCGGAATAGGACACTGCCACCCCAAAGTCGTTGAGGCAATCAGAGAACAGGCCGGCCGGCTTCTGCACATCGACAACACCTTCTACTCCGAGCCGCAGGGTATTCTCGCCAAACTCCTAAGTGAGCGAGCCTTCGGCGGCAAGTGCTTTTTCTGCAACAGCGGCGCCGAGGCCAATGAGGCGGCGCTGAAACTGGCCCGCCTCCACACGGCTCCGCAAAAGTATAAGTTCATCACTGCCGAGGGAAGCTTCCACGGCCGAACTTTCGCCACCGTCGCCGCAACCGCACAGCCAAAGTACCACGAGGGCTTTTTGCCTTTGCCGCCCGGCTTCGTTTATGTGCCCTTTAACGATGTTGACGCACTCGAGGCTGCTTTCAGCGACGAAGTTGCCGCGGTTATGGTAGAACCCATCCAGGGTGAAGGTGGGATAAATGTCGCCACGCGGCAGTATCTCGAAGCCATTCGTCGGCTCTGCGATGAAAACGGAGCGATAATGATACTCGATGAAGTCCAGACGGGCATCGGACGAACGGGTAAATGGTTCGCTTATCAGCATTTTGACCTTACACCGGACATTATCACTATGGCAAAGAGCCTCGGCGGCGGCGCGGCCATTGGTGCTATGATGGCCAAGCCGGATGTTGCCGCTTCCCTCGTCCCCGGTAAGCACGCCTCCACGTTCGGAGGCAACGCCCTGGCTTGTGCAGCCGCAATCGCGGTCATCGAGGCTATAGAGCAGGAGAACATGCTGGAAAATGCCGTTCAGCTCGGCGAGTATGCCAGGAGAAAACTGGAGCAGCTCAAAGAAAAACACTCTATCATCGACCATGTTCGCGGCATAGGCTTGATGATTGGCATTCAGTTGACACGCCCGGGCACAGACATCGCCGACAGATGCCTGGAAAAAGGCCTGCGCATCAACTGCACCAACAAAACGGTCCTGCGTTTTATGCCGCCTATGATAGCCACCCGCGACCAGCTCGACCAGGCTGTCGATATTCTCGACGGCGTTTTAGGTGAAAACGTAAAATGAAAGACTTCCTTTGCATAAACGATTGTTCGACAGAGCAACTGCACCAGCTCCTGCTGACGGCAGGCGAGCTTAAGAAGCTGTACAAGCGGCACAGCCGCGACCTGTGTCTTTCCGGCAAAGTGCTCGCAATGCTCTTCGAAAAGCCCAGCCTGCGAACCCGAATCAGCTTTGAAGTCGCAATGACCGACCTCGGCGGAACCGCAATTTATGTCAAGCCCGAGGACATCGGCGGCATCGGAAAAAGAGAACCCATCAAGGATATCGCCCGCGTCATGAGCCGGTACGTTGACGCGATAATGGCACGGACGTTCGAGCACAGCACGGTTATCGAGCTGGCCGAGTTCGCGACCGTGCCGGTCATAAACGCACTGACGGACTGGTCCCATCCCTGCCAGGCGATGGCCGACGTTCTGACGATTCAGGAGCACTGCGGACACCTCCAGGGCGTCAAAATCGCCTTCATCGGTGACGGCAACAACGTTGCGCGGTCTCTCGCCTTTGCCTGCACTAAGTTCGCAATGAAAATGGTCGTCGCCTCACCGGTCGGCTACGAGCTCGATGACCAGACCATTCAAACGGCCAATCATACATCGCCCGATGCCGTCACGAGAACAAATGACCCGAAGCAGGCTGTCCTCGACGCCGACATTATTTACACTGATACCTGGGTCAGCATGGGTCAGGAAAGCGAAAAACAGAAGCGCATCGCCGACTTCGAAGGCTTCCAGGTCAATGCCCAACTGCTCAAATCAGCCGGGGCCGACGTCAAGGTTATGCACTGCCTGCCTGCTCATCGCGGCCTGGAGATAACCGACGAAGTCGCAGAGTCGGACAATTCCATCATCTTCGACCAGGCCGAAAACCGCCTCCACTTCCAGAGGGCGCTGCTGAAAAAACTGATAAGTTCATGAAGACGAATCACAAAATAATTATAGGCGATTCAAGATATATGACCGAGATGGCTGATAAATCCGTCCATTTGGTCATCACGTCCCCGCCATACTGGCAATTAAAGGACTACGGTAACGGACAACAAATAGGATTTGATGATACCTATGAAGATTATATCAATAATCTCAATGTCGTTTGGAGGCAATGTTACAGGGTTCTGCATAAGGGATGCCGTCTTTGCATCAATATCGGCGACCAGTTTGCTCGCTCGGTTTACTATGGGAGATATAAAGTTATTCCCATAAGAACCGAGATTATAAAATTCTGCGAAATCATCGGCTTTGATTATATGGGGGCAATTATCTGGCAGAAGGTTACCACCTGTAATACCACGGGCGGCGCAACAATAATGGGGTCGTTTCCCTTCCCGCGTAACGGTATTTTGAAGATTGACTACGAATTCATACTAATATTCAAGAAAGGCGGCAAAGCCCCAAGCCCAGGCAAGGAGGCAAAAGAAAAATCACGGATGAGTACAGAGCAGTGGAATCAGTACTTCACCGGGCATTGGAGCATTCCAGGAGAAAGACAGGATAAGCATTTGGCAGTGTTTCCCGAAGAAGTGCCCCGGCGCCTGATAAGGATGTTCAGTTTCGTCGGCGATACTGTCCTGGACCCATTCTTGGGCAGCGGGACGACCTCTCTGGCTGCAAGAAACTTAGCGAGAGATTCAACGGGCTACGAGGTCAATGCTGACTTCCTGCCGATTATAAAAGAGAAACTTGGCATCAATGAGAATCTGCTTTTTGAGGACGCCGACTTTGAGGTTGTCACACAGAGGCAGGCAAAACCGGATTTTGCTGAAGCAACGGCACAACTGCCCTATGTCTTCAAAGACCCTGTCAAGTTCGACAAAAAGATTGACCCGCGAAAGCTCCAATTTGGCTCGAAAATAAATAATCAGAGTGATTCCAGAGAGAAGTACTATCGAGTTGTTCAGGTACTTTCGACTGAGGAGCTAATAGTAGGCGACGGATTGAGAGTCAGGTTATTAGGAGTGAAAGAGAAACCCGGACATCGTGAGCAAGCAGTGCGATTTCTGAAAGATCTGACCCAAGGACAAAAGGTCTATATGAAATTCGACACTGTCAAACACGATGAGAACAGAAGCTTGCTCTGTTATCTGTACTTGCAAAACAGGACTTTCCTGAACACACACTTGATTATGAGAGGGCTTGCGGATGTTGACACCACGATTGACTACAAACTGAAGGGGCGATTCATAGAAAAGGCTCGAAAGAAATGAATGAAAAGCAATGGATAACGGGGCGTGAAGGGAGAAACCTGAAGTTCAAGCGGGAGACTCTTCTTAATTACGGCATGAACCGGTGGGGGCTTAACAAGGCATACAGCGTTGGGCCTACATCAAAACTCATTAGGACTTGTGCGCCCAAGGCATTCGAAGAATGGGAGGAGTTCTACTTTGCCAATGCTGTGCAGAAAAAACGTAATGGCATCAAGGTTACAAGAGAGCACATTGCTGATCTTGGGCGGAAGCTCTATGTGAAGTTGTCAGAGGTCGTTCAGAACGAGTTGGAGTCCATCGAGGAAAATGAGTGTATTGATTATGCCTACAATCTTGTTCTTAACAGAACATATGAAGGATATCGCACCGAGATCGATACGGTATATGGTCAGCTTGAATCAGAACTCGGTGTGAAAATCGAGCCGGCGCCGGATGAATGGGACAGGACGTACGGAGTGGATTTTTTCATTCAGGTGGGCGAAAATTACATTGGGCTTCAGATCAAGTCTATCTCGGGCTTGGCTCTTGACCATTATCAGTGGGAGCAGATGCATACAAAGAGCCACGAGAAGTTCAAACTCAAGTATCAAGGAAACGTTTTCTTTGTGTACTCTCGCAAGTCCGGGAAGAAGCCCAAGATAGACAATCCTGAAGTAATTGAAGAAATCAAGAAGGAGATAAAGAGACTTCAAGACCTTCAAGATGGGGGTGACGAGTGATCCCTCGGCGCAGGATACTTGTTGCCAGTGGCAATCCGGGGAAGTTAGCGGAGCTGCGGGTGATGCTGGGAGGGGATATTAAGTGGGTCGGCTTGGCGGATTTTCCGGATGTTGCGGAGATTGAAGAGGACGGCGCTACTTTTGCCGAGAACGCCCGGAAAAAAGCACTCGGCTATGCCAAAGCAACCGGTCTGTGGACCATCGCCGACGACTCCGGCCTGGTTATAGATGCGCTCGGCGGCGCGCCGGGCGTAAAGTCAGCACGGTTCTCAGGCGCCCCGAATAAAAACAGAACACTGCTCGACCGCAAAAACATGGCGAAAGTCTTGAAACTTCTGGAAGCCGTACCCAGAGAAAAAAGAACGGCAAGGTTTGTCTGCTGTCTGTGCCTGGCGAGCCCTGAAAAAGTATTGGCCGAAACCGACGGAATCCTTCAAGGCCTTATCGCTGAAGAAGAAATCGGGCAAAACGGCTTTGGCTACGACCCGGTATTCTTTCTGCCGAGCCTGAACAAAACCGTCGCCCAGCTTTCACGCCAGGAAAAAAACACAATCAGCCACCGAGGCATCGCCATCCGAAGACTAAAACCAATGCTGACGTCAATAATGTAAGAAAACCGCGATATCAATCTCAAAACGGTTTTACCTTGACATTTCTGCAATCCGACAGTATCTGTCCAATTCTAAATTAAATCGTGCAAAACGCCGATGAGTGAACAATCGCCGATTCGGAGCGAATGCTCGGTATCTGCCAATGAAGAGACTAGGGGTCGGAACCTTTTATGGCAAAACCAAGTTCCAATAATAAATCGCTTGTCATTGTCGAATCGCCTGCCAAGGCGAAAACGATAAACAAATACCTCGGCCCGGATTTTGAAGTCAAATCCTCGATGGGCCACATCCGAGACCTGCCCTCGAAAGGTCTCAACGTCGATATTGAAGACGGCTTCAGGCCGACCTACGATATAATGCCCGGTAAAAAACGCATCGTCAACGCGCTCAAGGCCGCCGCCAAAAACTGTCGTGACCTTTACTTGGCCACCGACCTCGACCGTGAAGGCGAAGCAATCGCCTGGCACCTGGCACAAATTCTCGGCGTCCCCCAGGAAAAAACCTACCGCGTCATCTTCAACGAGATAACCCGCTCGGCCATAAAGCGGGCTTTTGCTGAGCCCGGCAGGCTCGATATCGATAAGGTTATGGCACAGCAGACCAGGCGCATTCTCGACAGAATAGTCGGCTATCAAATCTCGCCCCTGCTCTGGAAAAAAGTCGCACGCGGCTTGTCCGCGGGCCGCGTCCAGTCCGTCGCCGTCAAAATGATAGTCGAGGGAGAAAGGCAAATCCGCGCCTTCGACCCCACCGAATACTGGCTTATCCCGGCTGTGTTCACCTCCGATTCAGACGGCGACTACCGCCAACACTGGCTCCAATTCGTCAGCCCAGGAACAGAAAACGACAAGCCTCCAACCGCAGCACAGCAGAACCACTGGCTTGCTGAGCACAACGCCTTCAAGGCAGAGCTCGACAGGCTCGGTGACGAAAAATTCGAGGCCTCCAACAAGCAGCAGGCGGAAAAAGTCTTCGACGCCCTCAAGCAAGCTGCCTTTGAGGTCGCCGATATTCAGACCAAGCTGTCTATTTCCCAGCCGGCGGCGCCTTTTATCACTTCGACTCTCCAGCAGACAGCAGCCAACAGGCTCGGCTTTTCCGCAAAAAGAACTATGATGGTTGCTCAACAGCTCTACGAAGGAATTGACCTGGGCTCAATGGGCTCGCTCGGCCTTATCACATACATGCGAACAGACAGCACTCACCTCTCCCCTGAGGCAATCACCGAGGCACGCAACTATATCAGCAGGCATCTTGGACCCGATTATCTCCCTGCCAAAGCCAGGGTCTACTCGGCAAAGAAAGGGGCACAACAGGCCCACGAAGCCATCCGCCCAACCGACCTCGACCTCACACCCGCCGAAATCAGCCAATTCCTCACCAACGACCAGTTCAAGCTCTACGAGCTGATATGGCGCCGATTTACAGCCTGCCAGACAGCTCCTGCCAGGTGGAACGTCACAAATTTGAGCATCACCGCTGATACCTCCGCCGGCAAATGCTTCTACAAAACGACCGGACGTGTGCTCGTCTTCGATGGCTTCACAAAACTCTGGCCCACCACCTCAGAGCAACAGCAGTTGCCGTCCCTGAAACCGGGCCAGAAGCTCTCCCTCGTGCACATCGACCCGCAGCAGCATTTCACCAAGCCGCCAGCCCGATATACCGAAGGTTCTCTCGTAAAGGCGCTTGAGAAAGAGCGAATCGGTCGGCCAAGCACCTATGCCACAATCATCAGCACCGTTCAGGACCGCGGCTACGTCGAGCAGCAAGATAAGAAATTCTTCGCCACCGACCTCGGCGAGGTCGTCACGGACAAGCTCAACGAATACTTCCCCAAGATAATGGACGTAGCTTTTACACGGTATATGGAGGACCAGCTCGACAAAATCGAAGAACAACACCTCGACTGGCTCGGCGTCCTGCAGGAATTCTACGGCCCGTTCAAACAAAACCTCGATACCGCCACCGCCGAGATGAAGCATGCCAAGGCCGAGGTCGCCCCCAGCGACTACACCTGCCCGCGGTGCGCCCAACCACTCGTCTACAAGTTCGGCAAGAGGGGCAAATTCCTGAGTTGTTCGGCATATCCGGACTGCAAGTTTGCCTGTCCCTGCGATAAGGACGGCAGGATGATGGAAGAAAAGCTCAGTCAGCATAAATGTCCGAACTGTGGAAAACCAATGGTACACAAGCACGGGCGATTCGGCCAATTTCTCGGATGCAGCGACTATCCGGACTGCAAGACCATCGTCAACATAGATAAAGACGGCAATATCCTGCCCCCCAGGAAGCCGCCCGAGCCCACCGGTATCAAATGCTACAAGTGCAAAGAAGGTGAGCTGGTAGTTCGTCAGGGCAAAAAGGGGCCGTTTTTGGGCTGCAACAGGTTTCCAAAATGTCGAACCATCGTCAGTTACAACCAGTTGGACCTGCTTAAAGACCTGCAGTCATCCGGCAAATGGCCGCCCAAAACCCCTGAACAGGCGGACGAGCTTCTGGGACGGAAAAACACAAAAAGGACAAAAAAGACTGCCAGGACCGGCAAGTAGCACTCCGGAGACCCGCCGCGGCGGGCCCAGCTTGTCGGCCCTCGCTAAATTATCGTACCAGAAACGCCGATTTGCAAATCAGCAGACGAGGAAAACATCCGGCATAAACAAATTCGACTTAACCTGGTATAATACCGTGGTTGGCTGGTTCCGCCGGGTAAATTGCAAATGAATAAAAACGAAAAAATTGAAGTCAAGCCCCTTGAAACGGTCGAGCCCATCGGCAAGCGTGTTCTAATCCGCAAGGATGAGGATAAAAAACAGACCAAAGGCGGCATTCAACTGCCCGACAATATAGAAATTCCCACCATTACAGGCCGAATCGTCTCCATCTCTGCCGAGGTCGACAACAGCCCCGATATACCATTGCGGCAGTACGACAAGGTGCTTTTTAATCCAAAAGGTGCCATACCCGTCGATTTCGAGGGGGACAACCGACTTTTCGTCGTGGATGTCGAAAACGTGGTCGCCGTCTTCCGAAAAGCATAGGTCGGATTACCAGTACCGGTGCACCAAGCAAGACACCGCCAAAATGCCATCGTCTCTTCCCAGACTTTCGCCTAAAGTTGCCTGGACGGCTGATGGACTTTATACTAAACAAGTACTGAACTGGAACCTGGAGAACTTAAATGGACCTGCTATTATGAAATCAGTCGAGAGCTTTAACATATTTGGGTCAGCAGCTCACCGAATAAGTTTGCTGGTTATTCTTGCATTGACTGGGACGCTTGCCACGAAACCAGACTGCTCCGTCGGCAGTACTCATCACGTATGGGACAAAGTCGAAATCGCCCTGCACGCAGACAAATCCTATAAAAACCCGTATACAGAAACAGACGTATGGGTAGACTTGAAAGGACCTGGATTCGATAAACGCTGCTACGGCTTCTGGGATGCCAACAATACCTTCCGCGTCCGAGTATTGGCAACTTGCCCCGGAACGTGGAGTTGGGTCAGCGGCTCCAACCAGTCCGATTCGGGGCTCAACGGAAAAACAGGCAAGTTTATTGCTCGCAAATGGACCGAAGCGGAGAAGAACCAAAACCCCTGTCGGCGGGGTATGATAAAAGCCTCTGCGAACGGCCACGCATTCGAATATGCCGATGGCACGCCCTTTTTTCTCGTGGGCGATACCTGGTGGTCGGCCGGTACTTTTCGGTACCGCTGGCATGATGACGACAAACCGCGACCCATGGGGCCACAGGCAGGGTTCAAGGACTATGTGAGATTTCGCCGCAGGCAGGGATTCAACTGCATTGCAATGATAGCCGCCTTTCCCAACTGGGCAAATGATAACAAACCGCCGCGTCTCAGGACAGCCGACGGCACCGAACTTCGCTCGGCCTGGCCGCAGGCTGGCACAAACAGTGCCAAGGATATGACCGACGAAAATGGTAATCGACCATTTTTCTTTCCCGGCACTGTGCCGGGATACGAAGAATATTTTCCCGATGTTGACCGTATCAATCCACTGTACTTTCGTAATCTGGACAGAAAAATTGATTATCTAAACGCCCACGGTTTTGTTCCTTTCATCGAAGTGGCTCGACGCGACATAGGACCGGCCTGGAAAAAGTATTATCAGTGGCCGGATTCTTACACACGATATATCAACTATCTATGGAGCAGGTATCAGGCCAACATCTGTCTTTTCAGTCCCATCCATTTCGATTCGCGCAGCAGTCTCGCTGCCGAACATTGGAATGTGGCTGCAAACAGGATGATTGAAAAGTACGGCCACCCACCCTTCGGAACATTGGCAGGCTGCAACCCCGCCGGTTCTTCGCTAAAGTATTTTGACCACAGGACAAACACTGCGTGGATAACGTTTCATCAAATAGGCAACTCGCACCGGCACAAAAGCTTCGCTTACATCACAGAGATTTTTCACGCATCACCACCTTTACCCGGCATCAACGGTGAGCCTTATTACGCGGGGATGCATGGTTCGCCGGGTGGGTCCGAGCAGTCTGGATTCAACTGCCGTTCGCATATGTATGGAAGTGTCCTCTCAGGTGGTTATGGCGGCCACATTTATGGCGCAGGTGACCGCGCACCGAAGGGAGGAGCAATGTGGGCCGGCGAGGTCGAGATGGTCGATAAACCACACATCTGGGACGCAATAAAATGGCCGTCAGGTGACCAGATGCGGCACCTCCGAAGTTTTCTATTGTCTGAGGGACCCAGGTATCAGGACCTTGAGCCTGCTACCCAATTGCTCTCGCCTAACAAGTCCGCAGCACAAGCCCATTCGGGATGGGACGGATGTGTCGGGTGGGCCTATTGTTCGCGTACGGCGGCAAAGGACCTGTTCATTATCTACTTTGAAAAATACTGCCCTGTGCCGAACCTGGCAGGGGCCCTGCCGAACGCAAAGTACATGCTCCAATGGTTCGAACCGCGAAACGGACGGTGGCTCGAACCAGCAGACACCACAGCCGATGCAGAGGGCAAACTCTCCCTGCCGAACTTCCCCGGCAATCGCACAATAACAGACACGGATTGGGCTTTGAAGCTCAAGCTTGTCCCTTTGGTATCGCGATGAACACGCCTCTGATTGACCCATCTTTGCTAAAATGCTAAGAAAAATCTGCAGAATACTTACCTCGTGAACAACACGAAAACGCTAATCCACAGTTACAAGCTGAATTTAAAAAAACTTCACCGAGACGCTGGATTTTGGGTCAGCACGTTACCCGCACCGGATACGCTATCAGGTCAAGAGGCGTATTGACGACCTGGCCCCGGGAGGAGGTTTTGTCTTCACTGCCGTACACAATATCCAGAATGACGTGCCCCCGGAAAATATCATGGCGATGGTCGAAACCCTCCACGACTGCGGAGCCTGTTAAAATCCCGCTGCGCCTATGGAATTGCTTGCTATCGGCACCTCAAGGTGCCATTATGCAACCTCGGCCCAAAAAAACTTCCGGCTTGCACAAATAATACCCCTTGAAACGTCATGATAAATGAATTTTGATAATCCAGACGTGCAGCGCCAACGCAAAATGTCCTTGCAGTAATGTGGGTGAAGCACATACGGTATTCTCAGATGAGAAAGGTAAAAAGATGCGAATGAGAACGACAGTATTGATTGTGGCCTGTTTGGTGGGGTCCGGATTGTTTACGGCGGGAACATCGCAGGCGAACGAATTCACGAACTCGGTCGGGATGAAGATGCTGAGTATTGAGCCCGGTTCTTTTGAGATGGGCAGCACACTCGGAAGGGACTACTGGGACGAACAGCCCCTTCACAAGGTAACCGTCTCTAAGGGCTTCTACATTTCAGAGATAGAAGTAACTGCTGAGCAGTTTAGACAGTTCAAGGCTGAGTTTGTGGGTACCGCCGAGCATTTGCCTTACGCAGCGGGCGTTAGCTGGTATGAGGCCGTGGCGTTTTGCCAGTGGCTCAGTAAGAAGGAAGTCAGACCTTATCGCCTGCCTACGGAAGCTGAATGGGAATATTCGTGCAGGGCCGGTTCAACGAGTCTGTACTCATCAGGCGACAGGCCCCCGAGAGCGGGACAGGCCAATGCGTGGGGACTCAAAAATATGCACACGACAGTGCGCGAATGGTGTCTCGACTGGCACGGGGAATATCCGGCAGCGGAGCAGGTTGACCCGATAGGCCCGGAATACGGAATGGCCCGCGTTGTTCGCGGCGGCCTGCTTGACGACGGCGGGAAAAATGTGTGGCGAGAGATTTTCAACGCCTCATCAAGCCGTGCTGCAATCGCTCCTGGGTTTGGCCCCTATTACAACGACTCCCCGGCAAACCCCGGTTATCACAATATTGGTTTCCGTGTACTTATGGGGCCGATGCCAAGCGCCCGTCCGCTTGCCTATCAGCCATCGTATGTTCAGCAGGGTGTCAAGCAGAACGAGGGCATTGTGAAGCTGGGCCCTGATTCTTCGAAACCGTATTTTAGAAAGCGATACTTGCTTCCGTCACCGCCTGAGACATGTGATGGCTGCCGCGGGGAGGTGATAGATGAAGCAGGGATGCACCCAGCATTCAGGGGGCACAACCAAAGCCCGGCCCTTGAGGTCTGCCCGAACGGTGACATCCTGATGGTAATATACACTTCTTATAAGGAATATGAGCCTGGCGTGTCGTTGATAGCGAGCCGTTTGCGCTTCGGAGCAGACCTATGGGATATGCCGGACAAGCTGTTCGACTTTGTAACAGTTAATGACCACGCACCGATGCTGTGGACGGACAACAACAGTGGTATTGTGTATTTCTTCTGGGGCAATCCGAGGCTTGAAGGGGGATTTCCGTTCCAGTGGACATCTTCGAAAGATAACGGGGCCACCTGGGCAGAGGTGCAATTCCCGAATTTTATGAATGAAATCGGCGGGCATTCGAATCAGCCTATCAACACGGCGGTTCGTGACAAGAACGGCACCCTTTACGTGGCATGTGACGGCCCCGACGCCGAATCGGTTCTCTGGGCGACGCGCGACAACTGCAAGACGTGGTACGATACGGGCGGGAGAACTTTCGGCAGGCACACCACTTTTGCACTTTTGAGCGATGGGACGTCTATACTCGGAATGGGAGGCAAGAGGACTAATATCGACAAATTTATGCCGCGGTCCTTAACCAGAGACGGTGGAAAAACCTATGAAGTTTCGAAGACGCCTTTCTGCATGCTGGGCTCAAATCAGAGGCCAAGTCTTCTGAGGCTGGCAAGCGGACGTTTGTTTATGGCCGGTGACTTCAATAGAAAAGATGGAGAGCATCCCGCTTCTATTACCGAGAAGGGTTCTTATGTCGCTCTTTCGAATGACGACGGTGAAAACTGGCTTATCAAGAAACTCCCCGGCGCCCAGTTGCATGAAGAGGAACCGGTCATAACTATCGGCTATTCTGTTGCGAGACAAGGCCCGGACGGGACGATACATCTAATCACATCAATGAACAAATCCGCCCTGCACTTTTCATTCAACGAGGCGTGGATTTTAGGCAAGGGTAACAGGCAAGAGAAGATGTCCGATGCCGAACTGATGGCCAATACCGCCAGCAGCATTTCGACAGTCAAGGCATATCGGGAAAATTATCCCGATGGTAAAAAGAGGCTCCAGTTCAGTGGTGGTATCGGTGACGACGGGCGATTTCTACTGCACGGCCCAGAGACGTGGTACTATCCCGACGGAACAACACAGCGCCAAGCGGATTATGACAAGGGTCGCAAAGTCGCAACAGAGACATACTGGTCAAGAGACGGCAAGAAGAAATGGACCTGGGAGCACAACCAGGACGGCAGCAGTATGTGGACGCAGTATTGGCCTAACGGCCGGAAGAAGGCCGAATCGAGCTGGAAGGATTTCACCTGCGAGGGTAGCTCAACTGTGTGGAACAACAGCGGCGAGGTAATCAGTCGGACTGAATTCGCGAATGGTAGAAATACCGACCAAATGAGTATTGCCGGCACGCTGACCATCGAAAGTACCCAAAGCATTACCGCTGCATCAAACTCCATCCTAAATGGTCCCGGGGCTACCATAACAGTTAACGGCGGCAGTTTCACTGTCAACGGCAGATTCAACGTGGGCACGGGCAGTGATGGTTATATCAATATGAATGGCGGCACGTTCACCGTTACCGGCAGTTTGAAGTTTGCCGATAGTGATGGTGGGGTCCACCGCATCTACTTGAATGGTGGGATAATGCACGTTGGAGACATTGAGCTAAAACATGACCGCGATGCCATTATCTATGTAGGTGGCGGCATATTGCGTCTTGATCATATCCCCGGCAGGAGCGGCGACCCTCAAGAGTGGAAGGATAACGGAGACCTTCTGCCCGCTGAAGGTTACGATGATATAGTCATTAAGGATTGTGGTGATTACACTGAAGTGAGAGCCCTTATTAAAAAAGATGTCGAGGACGATGACGAAGATGAGGGTGATACAACTTTCCCTAAGATAGAAATACCCAAAGGCGATCAGCATGAGTGTGTAGTTAAGCATGTTGTTGTTTATGATGAGCCGGGGCGTTACGCGGGTTGGCCTGCCAATGGCGGGTTCTGGATGTGGGGCGATAAGATGGCTGTCTCTTTCGAGTGCGGCTGGTTCAAGGACAAGCCGGATTGGGAGGATGGCCACGCCCGTGATGGTGACAGGGGCAACGAGGATATCGTCGCGCACAGCAATGACGGCGGCATCACATGGACGCATAAGACTTATCCGGCTCTGAGCGGCGATGATGGTATGGTGATGCTTAACGAAGAGATGGATTTTAGCAAAGAAGATTTCGGTTTTAAGTGCCAGGGTTCGCGGTTTTATTATACTTATGACTATGGCAAGAACTGGGCGGGGCCGTTCGAGTTGAACATAAAGGGGCGCCCCTTTGATGACGACAGTATCGAATCGCACACCACCTATCTTGTTACAGGGCCAAAGGAAGGTTACTTCTTCTTCGGCGTCGAGCCCGACGGGGCAGAGGACAGGTTCTACTGCACAAAGACGACCGATGGCGGAAAGAGTTTCCAATTCCTCGGTTGGATATCTCCCTCTATCGAAGAGGCGCCGAAGTATGAACGCTGGGCGGTTTATTCAGCGGTTGAAGTTGAGAAGGGGCATTTAATTGCGGCCCTTCGGAGGAAAATCAATAAGAGAAGTGGGAATATCAAGAGGCTCAACTGGATCGATGCGTACCAGTCAAAAGACGCCGGCAGGACGTGGAGCCACTTGAGCAAGATAGCTGATACCGATGTGGTAAATAGTGACTTCAACGGCAACCCGCCGAGCATTATCAAGCTTAAAGACGGCAGGTTGGCTGCGACTTACGGATTTCGGGGCAGGCCTACGGCGATGTGCGCGAAATTGAGCAGTGACAACGGTAAGACTTGGGGCAAGGTAGTGATATTGAGGAGAGGTTCGAGGAACTGGGACTTCGGTTATTCGCGGTCGCTGCAGAGACAAGACGGCAAAGTACTTACCGTCTATTACTGGGCCACACCCGAGCACCGTAATCAATACATCGCCGGAACTATATGGGACCCCGCCAAGATTAAGTAGTAGAGCAATTTGAGGGGGAAACAGAGTGCGCAAGATGATGAGATTGTCTGTAATGCTAATTTGTTTGTGCATTTGTATCTCGGCGGCCCCAAATGCTGCTTATGCCGCCCAAGGCGTATCGCTTTCGGCTCTTCCGGCAGTTGTGCAGAAAGTTGACCAGGATGTCCAGATTGTACCGCCAACCATGGATGCCAAGAGCGCGCCGGGTGTTGTTATTGACCACTGCCACGTCTCGACCAGACTTTACATGCCCACGTCGAGCATCGCGATTCTGCCGAATGGAGATTACGTAGTCGCACACGACCACGGTTGCTTTGACCACGACAAGTCTCACGACGTCGTTGAGGTATTTGGTTCGAAAGATAAAGGTAAAACATGGGAAAAGCTTTCCGAGACCACCGGGCGTTGGGATACGCTCTTTTATCATCGCCGAGCGTTGTACTTGTTTGGGCCCAGCGGAAAATTGGGCGATGCGGTAATCCGTCAGTCGACCGATGGCGGACGAACATGGACCGAACCTAAAGACGGCAAGTCGGGTTTGCTCAGAGATGATGTTAAATACCACAGCGCGGCTGTGCCGGTAGTTGTTCACGAGGGTCGAATATGGCGCGCGTTTGAGGTCGCAGAAGGTGAGCGTGAAGAATGGGCAGCCGTTGTCTTTTCCGCACCTGAAGATGCGGATTTGCTGGATGCCGACAACTGGCAGGTAAGCAAGCCCATCTATCATAGCCACAAGTTTCATAATTGGATTGAGGGTAATGTTGTGGTCACTCCGGACGGTAAGCTTGTCAATATCCTGCGAACAAACGGACAGGGAGACGACAAAGCGGTCATCGTCCACATCTCCGATGACGGCATGACGCTGTCATACAATCTCCAAAAGGACTTCATCGATTTCCCCGGTGGCGGCTCGAAGTTCACTATCCGCTTCGACGATAAAACGAGACGCTACTGGTCATTAACTAACAAGCAGACAAATCCTAAAGCCGACCGAAACGTCCTGGTGTTGACATCTTCGCCGGACCTGAGGAACTGGCGGGTGGAACGAACCGTTTTGAGTCATCCCAACCGTAAAAAGGTCGGATTCCACTACGCTGACTGGCTTATCGAGGGTGATGATATTATCTTTACATTGCGGACAGCATATTTCGACGGCCAAGGCGGCCCCTCCGATAGGCACGATAACAACTATATTACATTCCACAGAATTGAAGGTTTTCGTAAAGGCATTTGATATTAAAGGTATTGGAAAAAGTTTAGAACATATTTAGACAATCGATAGTGTGAAAGGAAAACGAAATGAGCAAGATGATGAAATTATTTATGCTGCCTCTGATTTGCATAATAGGCTTATCGAGCCTTGTTTATGCAGCCCAAGACCCTTTACTTTCTCCGCTTCCGGCGGCTGTGCAGGAAGTTGCAAATCGTGAGCTTCCAGGGGTCCAAATCACAGAGGTCGATGATGATGACGACTACGATGGGATCAAGGTGTATAAGATAGAAGCGGAGACCGCTGACGGCAAAGAATTAATGATAAAAGTTGGGCCAGATGGAACGCTCTATCAGAAAGAGGTAGAAATAAGTTTGCAGGAGGTCCCCAAGGCAGTTCTGGCTGTATTCAGGAAAGAACTGGGCGATGCCGATGACGATGTCGATGAGGTCAAGCGAATAAGCAAGCAGGGCAGGATTCAATACAATATCGAAGCGGAGATTTCCGGAAAGGGTATAGAGCTAAAGATTGCCGCCGACGGGACGCTTCTTGAAAAGGATGTCGATGACAATGAAGATGATGATGACGACGGCAACGATGGCGGGGGTGTGCTCGCGGGGATATTGTACGATAGTATGGATTTCACGAATCCCCGCAACGGTCTGGATGTATTGCCCAGCCTGGATATGAGCTGGGATGCTCAACGGGGCAAAGGGTGGTCTGCCCGCTGGATTGGCGGACTCAATGGTCCTTATTTCGGCGATGTCACTTTTACCGTCGAGACCAACGGCAAGGTTCGGGTGACGGTCGCCGGCTACATTGTCATCGATACGCTCACCAAGGACGGCTCCCTTACTGCTGTTACGAGAATGGCCAAGGACGGGGGAGACTGGATTCAGATAGAATTTGTCGCTATCGAAAGCCCGGCTTACATGCGTGTTTACTGGCAGTGGCCGGGACAGCCAAAGGCAATTGTTTTTAATGACGAGCTGGATTACGATGAAGACGATATCCCCGGTTATGGCGTTGAGGACCAAGGCCAGGATGATGAAAATGAAAAGGTATCTCCGCTATTGCCGCGTTTCACGGGCGGTCAGCCATCGGTGGTGAACCTGGAGTATCATGACGGTCGCGTACGCCCCATCGTTGGTTCGCATAATTTCCAGGTCATACGAAGCAACCGCACGCATCCCGAGCTTGCGGTCAAGGATGTTCCGTTCTATCCTGAGGATGGATACGAGAACATCGGCTTTATGTACAATCATGCTCCAATGCTTTGTTACTGGAAGGATATGTTCTGGCTTTTCTATCGTAGCGGGCCCACTAACGAACATGAGGAGCCCTGCTACAATCTGATAACATGGTCCAAAGACGGAAGAAACTGGCAAAAGCCTGAGACTATCTTTCCGGCAAAAAGATTCCGCAACCGAAGCAAGAAAAATCAAGTTCAGTACAGCATTGCCCATCAGCGAATGGCGTTTTACGTGACAAAAGATGGGCGTCTGCTGGTGAGCG
>Ga0210003_1001368_pt1 | contig 21640 bp, 21 predicted proteins | sample LantaG_FD_182804 | JGI IMG/M metagenome (GOLD analysis project Ga0210003, IMG submission 182804) | Deep subsurface microbial communities from Baltic Sea to uncover new lineages of life (NeLLi) - Landsort_02402 metaG (SPAdes) (version 2) | ecosystem: Environmental > Aquatic > Marine > Oceanic >... | reverse complement strand
CCTAAAAGTCAGGGCTTCATCCTGGGTACTTCTGGAATTACCATCAAGTACGATAATATCTTCTTCCGGTATACCCATATCAACGGCAGCCATTTTACTTAATAAAGTATTACCATAAACTTGCAATCCTCTATCTATAATAATATCCTTGGCAGCAATATAACTATTAATTAAAATAATTTTATCTGAATAATTTTCCTGATATAAATCAACCGCCTCTAAAATACGATCATACACACTGCCCATAAGAACCAGGATAACATCACTTTCTTTCACTTCATCATTCACCACCAACCATTGCCCTAATTGTGGCATAATTAGTATTCTAACCAAAATAAAAAAAGCAAGAAGTATTACCAAAATAAGTAATATCTTCTTGCCACTAAATTTACTATTTTCTTTCATTCCCATCTTTTTCTCTATCTTCTCTCCTATATCGTAGGACAGGCGTCTCGCCTGTCTATTTGACACTGTCATTCCCACGCTCCCTTCTGTCATTCCCACGAAAGTGGGAATCCAGAACACTTATACCCACATATATGAATTTATTCTCGACTGGATGACTGGCCGACCGGCAGATTGATTTTGCATTTTATTTCTTAACTCGTAACCCGTAACTCGAAACCTGCAACCTTCTTTATATCTTGCAACCTTCTTTATCTTTTTATCTCTTCCTCACTAAATACTAAATACCAAATACTAACGACTATTTTGACTGGTAGACCTGCTAACTAATTCTTTTAATAGCTTCTTTCACCTTCTCCACCACATAATCTATCTGCTCTTCTTTTAAATTATTAAAAAACGGTAAAGCAATAGTCCAGGAAGAAACATCTTCAGTAACCGGAAAATCTCCTCTCTTAAATCCAAACATCTTCTTATAAAACGGCTGTAGATGAATAGGTGTAAAATAAGGCTTACATTGAACTCCTTCTTCATTCAGATACTTAATAACCTTATTCCTATCTATTCCTCTCCTCAACTTGATAACATAAACAAACCAACTCATCTTGCTAACATAAGGAGCAATATAAGGAACTTCTACTTCCTCAACCTCTGCCAACTTTTCCCCATACATCCCCGCAACCTTTGCTCTCGTCTCTAAAATCTCCTCAATCCTCTCCATCTGGGAACAACCCAAAGCAGCACTCAACTCATCCATCCGAAAATTATAACCCAATCTTTCATGGTCCAACCATTCTCCGCTCTCTCCCCTACCCTGACTCCGCATACTTCTAGCCAACTTAGCCAACTCTTCATTATCAGTTACCAGAACTCCACCTTCACCGGTAGTAATTTGTTTATTGGGGTAAAAAGCAAAAACTCCAGCTTCACCAAAAGAACCGCATTTTTTACCTTTATATTCCGACCCCAAAGCTTCTGCCGAATCTTCTATTAAAAGCAAATTATATTTTTTAGAAATAGCGTTAAATCTATCCCAATCAGCCGGCTGTCCGAAGGCATCCACTACCAACAAAGCCTTTACTTTTTCCAATTCTTCCTTACTCAGACTCTCTAATTTTTCCTCCAGCTTATCAGCATCCAAGTTCAAAGTATCTTCTTCAATATCTACAAATAAAGGTTTACCTCTTTCAAATAAGATACAATTACTAGAGGCAATAAAACTAAAAGGAGTAGTAATAACCACATCACCTTCTCCAATCCCCAAGCCTCTAATTATCAAATGAAGCGCACTGGTTCCGCTGTTTACTGCTACCGCATACTTCGTCCCGGCAAAACTGCCCATCCTCTTCTCAAACTCCACAACCTTAGGACCAATACTTAGAAATCTGGTCTTCATCACTCCCACAACAGCTTCAATATCCTTTTTTACAATATCCGGACTAGATAAAGGCACCTTCATAATCTCACTCTCCTTCTATCTTTCTTATTATCTTAATCGGTACACCTGCAGCCACAACATTATCTGGTAAATCTTTATTTACAAAACTAAATGCTCCAATAATTGTATTCTCTCCGATAGTAACTCCTGGCATAATCACACTATGGCTTCCTATTTTACAATTTTTCTTTAAAATTATTTGCCCCACTTTACTATCTATGGTGGATTCTGAATACAAAGAACAGTGAGAACCAATTTGAACAAAATCTTCGATTACAACCCCATTTTTTGCATTAATATAAGTAAAAGCACCAATATCAGTTTTATATCCTAATTTAAGACTATCTTTATTTTGAACCATCCAATTATATTTGGTAAGTTTTCCTTCTTCTATTTTTGGATATTCCCACTCTCTAAATCTATCTTTCATAATCCCTGGTAACACCATCCTTTCCATAAATTCCTTCTCTTGTAAAGATAACTACCCAAACAGTTTTAAATAATATTTTAATATCTAACCATAATGACCAATGATCAATATACAAGATATCTAACTTTATCTTCTCTGGCCAGGTTAATTTATTCCTACCATTAATCAAAGCCCATCCGGTGATTCCTGGTTTCACTTCAAACCTTCGCTTTTCTTTTTTAGTATATTTTTCTATTTGATGAGGTAGTGCTGGCCTCGGTCCTACCATGCTCATATTTCCTTTAAAAACATTTATTAATTGAGGTAATTCGTCTATGCCCCACCTAAGGTATTTTCCTACTCGAGTTATTCGATTATCATCTTTTGCTATCTCATATCCTAATCCTATTTTTTCTGCATTATCTACCATCGTCCTCAATTTATAAGCCCGAAATACCTTTCCATCCTTACCTGCTCTCTCCTGAATAAAAAACACCGGTCCTTTAGAATCCAGCTTAATAAATATTCCAATTACAGCAAAGATGGGTATTAATACAATCAAAGCTATGCCGCTTGCCAATATATCAAATATTCGTTTTATAATAAGAGGAAACTTCTTTCTGTTGATTTTAAAACCTCCTTCTTTAATGACCATTTAAAGATTTTTTAAAATATTTATTAATTTATTACAACAAATATTTCTTGAAAACTTATCTTTCGCTAAAGTTTTTGAATTTTTCGACATTTCCTTATATAATTCTTTGTTTCTTTTTAAATATAATATTTTCTCAACCATATCATAATAATTGGTTGACGAACATGAAAAACCTAATTTATATAAATCTAATTCTTCTTTTTGCCAGCCCGCATAATTGATTAAAATTGGCAATCCGGAAGCTAAAAAATCAAAAAATTTATTTGCACTATTATCTTCTAATATCTTAAAATTTCGTACAATCATAATACCCAAATCTGATGATTTAATCATTTTGATAATACTTGTTTTGGGGATAGACTTTAGAAAAATTACATTATTAATATTTTCTGTATTTTTTCGAGTAATCAAAGGCCCTCTTTCCTTACCATCTCCTATAAGTAAAAATTTTACCTCAGTATCAATTTTGCCAATTTTCTTCGCAACATCCAATAAGTAATCTAATCCATTAACAAAACCCATAGCACCGGGATGAATGCAAATAAAATTATCTGATAATTTTAACATGTTCTTTTCTTTATCCTTATCAACTCTAACTGAATTAAAAAGTTTAACATTTGCCATATTTGTAATTACTGAAATCTTATTCCTATTAACACCTTTATTTAATAAATTATTAAGCATTCCCCTAGAAGCTACAATTATATGATTTGCTTTATTATAAATAAATAGTTCAAATTTTTTCAATATTTTTATTAATAACTTATTTTTAATAACCCCTAATTCAATAGGAACATCTGGCCAAACATCTCTAACCTCAAAAATAAATTTTGCTTTATGGTATCTACTCAGTATATATCCAGGAATTGCGATAGTCAGGGGGGTCGACGTTGCGAAAACAAAGTCAATTCCTTTTAATTTAATTCCAATTACAATAGACTTAACAATATAATTTAAAAATGTAAAAATTCTTCTTAAATATGACATCGAATTAGAATATTTTGTATTAGTTGAAAAAAATTCAAAATTATCAAGGTTTTCAATATTTTTTCTATTTATTGTTTTTCCTGAAACCATATATACATAATAACCGTTATCTATCAACGCGTTAGCAAATTCATAAGATCTTGTGCCACCAGTATTATTGTTTGTATTGAAATATTGATGTAAGTACAATATTTTTTTCATTAATTAATTTCCTTTAAGAATGTAATAATAAATTAAAAAACGAAGTCAAGACTAAGGAGAAATTGGTGGTAACTTAATTTTATAAAAGATTTAGGATTAACTCTTGAAAATCTATTTAATTTATTATTTAATTTCTAATATTACAATTTTTCTACATTATTTCTTTTTTCTTTTATAACATTTCGAGTATCAAATATAACCTTAGCATTTCTTATAACCATTTCATAATTAATATTCGTATGATTTGTAGTAATAATTATTATATCTTTATCTTTGATTTCTTTTGGACTAAGATTTAATAAACTTTTATATTCCTTATTGTTATTTACAAATTTTGGAATATAGGGATCATAATAAGAAACATTTACATTCTCTTTTTCTAATTTTTTAATAATTTCCAAAGCCGGAGACTCTCTTAAATCACCAATATCCTTTTTATATGATATTCCTAATAAGAGAATATTGGAATCATTTAAAGATTTTTTGAATCTTTTAGAAAGAATTCTTGATATTCTTTCTATTGTATATTCCGGCATATATCTATTTATTTCACCGGATAATTCGATGAATCGGGTATGATAATTATATTCCCGAGCCTTCCAGGTAAGATAAAATGGATCAAGAGGTATACAATGCCCCCCAATACCTGGACCAGGATAAAAAGGCATAAAACCATAAGGTTTAGTCTTAGCTGCTTCAATCACTTCCCATATATCAATATTCATTTTATGGCACAATATTGCCATTTCATTAACCAACGCAATATTTACGTTTCTGAATATATTTTCATAAATTTTTTCCATTTCAGCAATACGAGGAGAGGAAACAGGATAAATTTTACTTTGCAGTATATGTTGATAGAAAAATACGGTTACTTCGGTAGAAATAGCATTTATTCCTCCAACTATCTTAGGAGTATTCTTTACTTTATATTTTAAATTTCCTGGATCGATTCTTTCAGGAGAAAAGGCTAAAAAGAAATCTTTTCCACATTCAAGATTAGATTTATCTTCTAAAATAGGCTTTACTATTTCTTCTGTCGTTCCAGGATAAGTAGTTGATTCTAAAACTACCAACATTCCCTCATGTAGATATGTAGCAATATTTTCTGCGGAATTTTTTATATATGAAATATCTGGTTGTTGATATATATCTAAGGGAGTAGGAACACAGATACAAACAATATCTACGTCTTCCAAAAAAGGATAATCATTTGTTGCTTTTAATAAACCTCCCTTAATTACTTTTTTAAAATCAGCTTCTTCAATATCATTAATATAATTACAACCTTGGTTTACTTGTTTAACTTTTTTTTCTTGAACATCAAAACCAATAGTCTTATAGCCAGCTTTTGCCATTTCCACTGCAAGAGGAAGCCCGACATATCCCAAACCAATTACGCCCATAATTGCAGTTTTATTTTTAATTTTGTTTATCAATTGCTCTTTAGGCGGATATTTAATTTTAGTCATATCTATTACCCTTCTATATTATTTAATATGCTTTATTAATTAATTACTTTAATATACCTAAGTATAAATATTACGATATATTTTTGCAATTTTATCCCAAGAAAAGTTATCAACTAAATTATAACAATTTTTTGAAATTCTATTATAATTATGAATTATCATCTCAATTTTTTTTACAATATCATTTACATCTTTAGGATCAACTGAATATCCTACTTTCCCATCCTCAAAATATCCATCAATCCCTTGCTCTTTTGTATAAATAATGGGTAATCCCTGACTGATTGCTTCAACATAAACTAACCCAAAAGTTTCATGAAAAGAAGGCATTATAAAAATATCAGATTTTCTATACATATCTAACAATCTTTCTCTATCGTCTATACGAGCATAAATTTTAACAATATCTTTGTTTATCCTAGATAATTTTTTTATTTTGTATTCATTATTCCCTCCGTCTCCAACAATTGTAAAGTTTACATTATATCCCAATTCCTTTAATTCTTTTGCTGCATTTATAGATGTATCTATATTTTTATTTTTGGAAAAATCTCCAACATATATTAAATTAATCTCTTTTTTATCTTTGTATTCAAATTTTGTATATTTATTTTGTAACCAAAAATGATTGATTCCATTTGGGACAATTATAGATTTTTGATTAATATAATCTCTTAATTTATAAGGGATATAGCGATTGATAACAAATTCTTTGTATGCAGGAGAAATAAAAATTATTTTTTTTGCTTCCTCCATAATATTTATACCTATTTTTCTAGTATGGATCATATATTTAAAAAATAAATTAACATCAGTATTTCTAATTGCAACTATATAATCAATATTTTTCTCTTTTTTTAATTTTAATGCTATTCCTCCCATGGAAAAAAGAGTATGAGCATGAATTATTTTAATATTATTAAGATCTATCTTTTTTTTAATATCATCTAATATTTTATTTGTTTTATGATTATAAAATAATCTATCAATATTATTAAACACTTTTGAATAAATAAAGTTAGTATTATTTAAATTTTTTAAAATTCTTTTATTATAATCTTGCTTCTTTTTAATTGGGATATAAACATTCTGGCCAATGCCTAGTTTGCCCAAAGATTCTATTAATTCCCTATATAAATTACTCTGAACATAAGCAGAACATAAGTGTAATATTTTCATTTTAGTTTATCCCTTTAAAAAACAAAACTAATATATATTTTTAAAAAGTACTTGGCAAATTAATCTATTACTATAATAATTTTCCTTTAATTTTCTTTTATGATATTTAATATCAATTTGTAATTATCAAATTATAAAATATTGATAAAAAGTTGATGTCAAAATATTCCAAAGCTAACATGAAAAATGGGAATTATTGTAATTTTTATATCCTTTATAAACCCCGATTAGTTGAAATATTCTTAACCAAAAAAAACATATATTAAATAATATAGTTTTATTAATTCCTACTTTCTTAATCAATTTTATTGATATTTTAATATTTGTCGCAATATAAAATATCCTTAAAAAATACAAAAATATATTTAGAATTATTGATTTTTTTTCACAAGCTATTTTCCTGCCTCTACCAATTCCAATCCTAAAGATTTTATCCCTAGCTTCGATGAAATTCTTTCTTGATGGGTGATATACTTTGATGTTAGGCATAAATTTTAGATTATAGCCCTTTTCAAAAGCACGTTTTGTCCATTCGCTATCTCCCCCAGAAAATAACTCTTTGAATTCACCTACATTTAGAAATATCTCTTTTGGTGTTATTAAATTAGCGGTTGCTGCGGAATTATTTTTAACATATTTCTCATTATTTAAACTTACAATTTTATCGTATTGCTCCCATAAATTATTTAATTTTTCTATAATTATTTCTATGTTTCCGGCTACAATTATATTTTTATTTTTTTTTACTTCATAAAATTTCCAAATGTTTTCTAACCATTTTTCTTCTAAAATACAATCAGCATCTGTAAAGGCAAAAATATTTCCTCTTGCAAGGGATACACCAAAATTTCTCGAAGCATAAGAACCTTGTTTCTTATTAAAAAAATAATATTTATAATTATTATTTTTAAAATTATTTACAAATTTTGTTATCATTTCATGTGATTTATCATTTGAATTATTGTCAATAAACAATACTTCAAAGTTACTTTTGTTTAGAGTTTGCTTTTTTAAACTATTAAACAAATTTTCTAAATATCTTTCAGCATTATAAATTGGTATTATAATAGAAATAAACATATTTCTCATTTAAAAATCTCTTTGAGATTTTATTTTATTTTTAGGTTGAATTGTTATACACATTATTGCAATCATTATCCAAGCTGGAATCATTGCTCGCATATCATAAAATACAAACGAAACAAACATATCAATCATTATAAAAAACATTACCTTTGAAATAAAATCACCCTTCGTTTTATAATTACGATATAAACGTTTAATAATTAAGAAATAAATACTATAAAAACCAATAAAACCTAATATTCCTCTTTCTACTAAAATTGTAAAATAAGAATTAAAGAAATTTGGACCAAAAAATGTATGTTTCCCAGTATAATATATACTGCTCCCAGTACCAATTCCAATAAGAAAATTTTTTATATTTTCCGTCCATAATATAGTTCCGTCAAGCAGAACTAAATAATGCCTCTCTTTAGATAAACTTTCAAAGTTTGATTGTATTAATCTAGATAATAATTTAGGTCCCACGTTGGAGGGTAATAAAAAATAAAATATAAGTAATGTTAATAAAAATAAAATAAATAAATACCTCCACCTAACTTTATAAACATTTTTAGTTCTTATTTTTTTAATTTTTATTCTTTCCAAAAAAATCATTGTAAGAAAAGTTATACACAAAGCTACAATAATAGATCGAGACATTGTGCAAAAAAAAACTATAACTAAGAGAATAAGAAATAAATAGTACCAAATATATAATTTTATTTTAATTTTACTATTAAGTTTGAAAAATATAATTATTATCCCTATAGATATTGCAAGACCCAATAGTGGTGGTGAAGAAAAAGGCATACTTGCTCGTGGCATTCCACTAATTGTCCATCTTCTTAAAACGGAATCACTAATTTCAAAATTATAGATATTAAATACCGAAATTCCCTTTAACATTTTCCCTTGAAAAAAATAAACATAATAAATATATGCATTAAAAAAAACTACAGGAATTAATGAATATAGATATGAATCTAATAAAAAAGAGATGTCCTCATATTTATAAATATTAATAAAAATAAAGATAATTAACACACCCATAACATCACTAAAAAAAACATCATTGTTTAATACGGGGTCTATTGAATTTATAAGACCTATAAAAGAAGATATTACAATCATTGGCAAAAATAAATATATATATGACTTTTTTATTTCTCCTCGTCTAAATATCCTAAAAAGGAAAAATAATATTAAAATAACAGCACTTATCCTATAGATGCTTATATTAATAATAGGCATTTTAATGGTAAATATATCAAAAGGAGCAGTGAGTATAATTAACATTCCCATTTTTTTTAATAAATCTATATCTGTTAAATCATTATTAGCTTTTTCAATCATTTATTTATACTGAACCTTTGCACTCTATTAAATTTTTGTCATTGAATATATTTTCCGTATTATATTAAAAGCTGCTATATTTATTTCTTCTTTTTTAAATATCTAACTAGTTCATAAATTCTAGAAGTTAATATTCTTTCATCTTCAGTGTTATTTGAAAACATTTTCTTATTACAGTCATATGTTAGTCTAATTTGCGCATTTATGATTCGATCAATATTAATTTTATTAAAGTTATCAATTCTATCTTTGAATATTACATATATATATGGAAGTTCAAACCCGGGTGCATTATAAGCAAATCCATATCTATTTACGTTAATATTATTATCTATAATAGGTATATTTGTTATATCTGATTTATTATTATTTATTTTTAATTTTTCAAATATTTCATCCGAAAATGTATATTTTAATATTCTACTAAATTTCTCTCCATTAAAAAAATCTATTCCAATTCCATTATCATATAATATTGCAAATGCATAAACATTAAACATTTGATATCCAATTTCCTTGTAAATCATATTTTTCCTTTTAACGACATCAAATAAAACTAACTTAATAATTTTCCCTAACTTCTTAATCCTATCATTTATTGTTTCTCCAAAGATGATGCTATGCTTTATTAATCCATCCCTATGAATACCCAAATTATATTTTAATTTTCCAAAAAAAACATCAATCATTTCTTTAATTCTTTGATTTTTAGTTAAATTATAAACACTACTCCCAGAGGCAGAAAAATATAATTGATGATTAAAAGTCATATCAAAATTTCTAATACTTCCATCAACATTTACTATTTTCCAGAGACCTTTGCTTTCATCGAAAGGATGGAGTAAAAAAACTTCTGATGCCAAATCTAAATATTTTTTCTCCCCCAATATTTTAAATGCCTCTACTAAAGCTTCGATAATCCATGCTTGGCCGATTAACCCATTAGAAAAATCCTTATTTTTGTTTTTTCTGCAATAAAAAGTTGCATTCGCGGGTCTTGCATTATTAGACGTTAAATACTTAGCACATTTTATAACTGCATTATAATATTTTTTTTCTTGTGTTTCGCTATATAAATAACTAAAAATACTTAACCAATGTGCTGTATTTCTTACAGGTGTTTCTTCATCATTATATGGTCCATTATGACCTGGATTAATATACTTTAATTCCAGGATTTCATTAAGGAAATTATAACTTGTATTTTTTATTATTTTAATAATTTTTTTATTTGACATATTTTTATTAATAACATTTTTTAGAAATGACAATTAAATATATTATTCTCTATCTAAATTATAAATATGCTGCATTTTCAATATATTTCAACTTAATACCTTTCTAATTAACTTGATAATTAATTTTAATTATAACTATACATAACATCACACACTTTTCCTTTTAAACAGTTATCATGTCTAAAAACCATATTTTAATGTTTATTTTAAGCCATTTAGTCTAAGTAAAAAGTAGTAATTGTTTTAATAAATATTTCTTTTATTTTTTTAAAAAATATTAATTGTCATTTTTTTCTCTAGTTATTATATTGAAAATTTAGTTATTTCTCATAATGTAATTTTTCATATAATTCATTCCATTTGATTGCGTTAGATTCCCAACTACATAATTCCAATATTTTTTCTTTACTCTCTAAGTTTCTATTTTTATATTCACCATAATTTCTAATAATTTCGACCGTTTTCTCTCCTATTTCTTCTAAGGAAGATACTTTTATTAGAGAAATACCATTTTCGTAAAAAATATTATATGGCAGCCAATCTCCTGTAAGAATTACATTATTTGCATAAATGTATTCTTGCATTGATCCACTTAATTGATCAGATATAGGCACATTAATAAAAACATTTGAAATAAGCCTTAATTTTGCAACATTTTCATTTGATAAAAATTGTTTAATAATCAAATAATTAAATTTTAGTTGTTTTAACACATTTTCTACCTTTATTACTACTTCTTTTTCCCCATACGTCATCGGTAAAATTAAAAAAACGTTTTCAGGCAATAAATTCTTAACTAAGCCAAGTTGGCTCAATATCTTTTCAACTTGAAGTGCATTTGAGGCTTTATATCCACAAGTAACAACAAAAGCATCAGATGGGATATTGAATTCTTTTCTCATTAATTTTATTGATTTTTTTTTAAATAGATTAATATGTTCCAAAGGACTTAAACCAAATCTTATTATTCTGGTTTTTTCTTTAAATCTATTTAAATAAAATTTATTAAAATGACCCATCATTTTTTTATTCGTAAAAGTTATGACATCAGATTTTTCTAATATTTTTTTTTGTAATTTTTTTTCTAATAACGTTGTTCGATAAAAATCACTACCATAATAAGATGTAACTAAATGCTTACATGTCCTTTTTAGATCATCTATAATTAATCCATAAAAAGGGCTTACGGAATGAATATGGCAAATACTATAAGTATCTAAATTTTTAATGATTTTCCTAATTAATATTCTATTATATAGGACTCTTAATTTTGGAATTCGTTTAATTAGATTTCTATTATTTTTAATATAATATATGTTATTAAATATTTTATTGATATCGTTATAATAATGATTCGCATTACCTGTGCATAATATATCAAACTCAATATCAAAATATTTTTTCATATTTTCAGCAAACTCTTTTCTAAAAATCGTAATTCCTTTTCCCACTATTAAAACTTTCATATTTATTTACTCCAATAATCGAATTATTCAGATTTAACCAGTTTATTTAATTTTTTTTAATTTGGTACTCTTTTCAAATACAAATAATAAAATTAGTTTATTTTCTTATTTATCCTTCTTATGTATATGCAAAAAGCAAATAATGCTACTAACCCCGAAATCCATATCATAATACTTGTAGCATAAGCTGCGCCAATAACTCCATATTTTTTTATAAAAATATAATCCATTAATATATTAAAAAAACCAACAATGTATGAGTTAATCACATTCCAATTTGCTTTGCCAACCGCTGCGAGAATATTTCCAAAAGGAATTCTAAAAATAAATGAGCCAGCTACTCCCAATAGTAAAACTTGCATAATTCTAAAGCTATTTTCGTATGCAGCTCCAAATAATAATTTAATTATTATTTGTGAAAAAAGACAAATCGGTATAATAAATATAAAAATTAAAAGTGAAAAAAGTAATATATATTTTTTGGCCATATTTAGCAAAAATTCTTTATTTTTATATTTTTTTGCAATAATAACAAAATCAGCTAATATAAAAGATTGAGGTATAAAGGCTAAGTTATAAGGAATTAATGTTGCAACCTTATACTGTGCTAATGTAATTGGATCTTTCAAAATTAATCCTAATAATATTATATCTACAGCAAATAGAGATCTACTTATTAATGAACCTAGGGAAACATTAATTCCGTAAAACCAAAAATGTCTTTTATCAATATGAATTCCATTTTTATATCTAATATCATCAGTTGAACTGTTTTTAATCTTAAAATAATATGGAATAAAAATAATCAAGGGAACAATAACAAGAGAAATCAAATAGCCAAATCCATCAAAGAAATAAGCGCTTATGGTGCATAAAATTAATGCTATCAGAGCATGAGAAAAATTTATACATGCAAATTCTTTGTTTTTCATCATAATTCTTTTAAAGCTTTGTAAATTTGCCAATAAGAACTGGGTGATAATTTGAAAAGAAATTATAATTAAAAAAATGCTCGCATATTTAATTTTTGAACCAAAAAATATTGAATATATGATTAAAATAGTTACAGTGATAAAAGAAAATACTAAACCATTTTTTAAAGTATAATAAAATAATTCATTTTTTTCTTTGTTAGACCTCGCTATAGAACCAAACCTTAAAAGGGAATGCATTGCCCCAAATCCAGCAAGAGGTATAAATAAAGCAACAATTGATCTTGAGTAAGATATGCTTCCATAAATATTTTTATCAAGTAATCTGATAATTATTAAAGAAAGGAGAAATCCAAAAATTTTGGATGATACTGAAGAAGTAATTATATGAAAAGCCCCTTGTTGGTAATAATTTTTTAATATGTTTATTACTCTTTTAATTATTTTCATTATAATTTTTCATTCTATTAATAACATTCTTCTGAAATTCAATAATATCTTTCTCGTCCAGCCTTTTATTACTCCAAACTTTATTAAATGAAACTGGGGCATCAAATAAACACTTTTTTATTTTACATTTTTTAATATACTCCTGGGTAGTACAAATCTTTTTCGCTGGATTTCCCGCCACAACTGTGTTAGGTGGTACTTCTTTTGTAACAACCGACCCTGCACCAATTATTGAATTATCACCTACTTTGACACCCGGTAAAATTATTGCATTTGCACCTAAAAAAACATTATCCCCGATTATAACTTTTTCAATTCTATACATACCGGTATGAACGAATAGACTAGCATCGTGGGCAATAATCAAAGAATCGGGAGCAGATACAAAATTTTCTCCAATCTCAATAAATTGAGGAATAAGAGTATCAATTTTACTATTGTGAAATTTCACATTGCCTATCTTGTACAATATTTTCTCAGGGTATAAATTTCTTTTTATCTTTTTGATAATTTTTTTAATCAATCTGATAATTTGCATCTTACATTTCATCCTTTCATTGTTATTTATAATTAATATCCTAGTTTTTTATATATTTTTCGCGCTTTCTCATAATCTTCAACTACTCCAATGTCTATCCAATATTCTTTCAATAAATATTTTGTTATTGGGATTTTTAATTTTAGTAATTTTTTTATTAGATCATCAATACCGTAATGCTTATTATAAGATAGGTAATTAAAAATATCTGGTTTTAATATATATATACCTGCTAATATTTCAAATTTTAAATCAGGTTTTTCCGTAACCTTAGTTATATAATTTCCATTTGTTTCTAAACTTCCAAATCTGAAAGGTGTTGTAATTATTTTTGTAACAATTGTAAGAGGAGATTCTTTAAATTTAACTGAAAATTCGTAAATATCCTTAAATTTTGCTTTGGTTAAAATATCACCATTCATAAGCAAAAAAGGTTCAGTTAATTTATCTTTTAATAATGTAATTGGTCCACATGTTCCTAAAGTTTTTCTTTCAACACTATAATATAACTTAACATTATATTTACTACCATCCTTTAAATAAGATTCAATGTAATCAGCTTTATAATTTAAAGCTAAATAGATTTCATTGAAACTATTTCTTTCCAATTGCTCAATTTGTACTTCTAATAATGTTTTTTCTCCAATTGGCAACAAAGGCTTTGGTATTACTTCGGTAAAAGGTTTTAATCTAGTTCCTAATCCACCGGCTAAAATTACTGCTTTCATTTTTCCACCTTTAAAAATCTAAAATGTTATTAACAAAAAAATATTATTATAAAATATCAATATCTTTTGTTTTTCTCGTTATCCTAGTCGCTAGTTTAACCCCGGTGCACAAACAATATGAATACGCCAATCTTCCTCTCCCATTTTACTTATATTTTCTGCATATAATTCTGTTGAAGGCATATGTATATGAGCCATCTTGGTAATAGCACGACGTACCTGTTCATCTATTACACCAGTTGTATTTTCTCCTCCGTAGAGATGAATAATAGGAACTTGATACAATAAAGCTACAATAGCCATAATAAAGAGTTCATATCTATCTCCCAATAAAACTACAAAATCAGGTTTGTAAGTATTAAAAATTTGCGTTATTTGAATAAGTCCATTTCCAATTGAAGAAGTTAGAAAAGAAGCATTCAATGATGCATTTAAAAAAGGTAATTTTATAATATTTTTTATATCATCTTTAAAAATTTCTTCAATTGAATTTCCATATTTTTCTGAAAGATGAGTACCTCCTACAATTATATATGTATTAAATTCATTATTATTTTGCATTCCTTTTATAATCCAACGCTGCAAACCATAATCTGCGCGTATGCTAGTAAATATAAAAATATTATGATTATTTTTCATTTCTAAATTATTTTCCTTATTTTTAATTCTTATGGTTTTTAATAATCGAAAAGCAAAAAAATAAATTGTTAAATCTTATTTTTATACTTTACAATTTTCGCTGGATTTCCTAAAACAATTACATTATCAGGAATATCTTTTATTACCACACTTCCTGCACCGATAGTTACATTTTTGCCTATTTCTTCCTATTGAATAATAGTAGTTAGTACCTGCTCAAATCAGTGCGTTACTGTCAATCTTAACGCCTCCACTAATTATTACTCTAGGTGTGATATAAACATAACCAACAATTTCATGCTCATTAACTTTCTTAAGAATTGAAATAACACCTTGTCGCTCCACCACAAATTACTATAAATTTTTTTAATACACTAACTCGAGCTTATTACAATAAGGATTTAATAACTAATATTTACTTCTTAAGACTATTTTTTACTTTTTCGACCTTGGATGTATCTATATAAAACTTTGCTCGTGATCCTTTATTAATTTTTTTAATTAAAGACGAACTTTTACCATGTTCACTTAAAAGCCTCTTTGCTAGTTCCAAATAACTAATGTGCTCTCCACCAATATTGTAAATTCCGGACAAATCATTTTTAATAAAATATTCAATAATTTTTATTAAACGATTAACATCAATAAAATTACTTATTCTTTCCCCTTCGCCAAAGACAGTGATAGAATTCTTTTCCTTTAGTTCTTTTAACATAATAGGAATTATCCGATCTTCTCTCATTCCTTTCCCGTAAACTTGTGAAATACGTAAATTACATATAGTAATATTATAATCCTTTAAAAGGAAATCTAATATGGTTTCTCCGCAAAATTTAGATAAACCATATAGGCATTCTGCATTCGCCGAAGGTCTTATTTCAGATGTTTCAGCAAATAAACCATCGATATTGGGATATACTGCTATAGAAGAAAAATTAATAAGTTTTTTAGGCTTCAATATCATTGCAACTTCCGCGATACTTTCTGTAATCTTTATGTTATCATGCAAGACAGATAAATTATAAATTTCGCTATTTGAAATTAACTTTGATGCTAAGTGTATTATTATATCAATTCTTATATTTTTCTTAAATTTTTCAAAATAAATATTAACTGCCTTTTTATCTGTTAAATTTAATATTATATCTTTCCTCTGGTTTATTCTCTTTGGCTTTGAATAAACTGTATATACATCATGTTTTACACTCAAATATGAGCATAAGTGTTTTCCAATAAATCCGCCAGCACCTGTAACAAGTATTTTCATTTTATTTAAACTCATTATACTGCTCCCAAGTTATAAATTGATTATCTAGATACCTTATTACCACTCCTTCTTTTTGGGTCATCTTTATCTGTGTTTTACTATACAAAATTGCATTTACTATAGCTTCAACTTCGTTAACGCCAAATATTGCACGAATTGGTGTAGTCCCTGAAAACCTTGGATTAATTTCAAAAACAGTAGGTCCCTTGTCGGTAATTCGTAATTGAAAATTTGTTGGACCATTTGGTTCTAAACTTTTTGTTATCTTCATAATGAATTTATCTATCTCAGTATGTTTTTCAGAAAAAGCTAAGGAAGTATTACCGTTTTTTAATTCGCGTCGGAGAGAAATACAAGTTAATATCTCTTTTTTATAAAAAGTGCTACTACAAGTAAATTCATTGTTATCATTACCAATAAGTTTCTGTATAATTGGCTTATCACATTTTTTAATAGCATTTTGCAACTCTTCTATATTATTTACCTTGAATAGATCTTTTGATGTTGAACCAAATCTTGGTTTTACTATTAGGGGAAAATTATTATTATTAAGAAAATAATCAAGATCATCTGGCAGACATGATTCAGGATAATTATACCCGTTTATTTTTAAAAAATTCACGGTTTTCCATTTGTCTTTGCAAGTATCTACAACTTCAGGTGAACTTACAACTACTTTTGCTCTGGTGGAATTCTCAATTTTATTTTTATACTTAGCGAATAAAGGAATCTCAAAATCAAGACCAACTAAAACGACATCAATGCTGTTAATTTTTATTATATCAATAATCATGGGGAGCCATTCACACACAATGTCTACCCTTTTATCTAAAATATCTGGTAGTATATATCCTTTATCAACCCAATATAAACCTACAGATTTCGCAAAATAATCGGTGCCGACGAGATTGTATTTTAGAGATGAATATTTTAGAGCTTTTATGATTCCTTGCCCTAAAAGAGCTCCGACTCCCGTTACCATAATATTAATCATAAATATAACCTTCTTTTATTTTTATAATAATTAATACAAATTGTTGGATAATTTCTTCGTTTCATTTCATTAATTAATATATCAACATCGTAAATACAATTATGAAATTTAAAAGATTTTTCCATAGTATTGTAAATTAAATAATTAATTTGATTAATAAATCTTCTATTTTGGCCCACACTACCTGGATTATACAATACAAATCCATCTGATTCTATTTTAAACTGGTGATGAGAATGACCAATTATATAATTGTTATCTATACGAATTTTGCTGTCTTGAAATATATATTGATTTTTAATTGTATGGCATAATTGAAAATTATCAAGCGTATAACTCAATATATATTTCTGAATATTTTTTTCCTCTGTAAAATCTTTAATACAATAATTAAAGAATTCTTTCACTAATGAATTCTCTCCAGCACATTGGTAGGATAGAAAAAATTCTTCATGATTACCTCTAAGTTTTATACAATTTTTTAAAGATTCGAGAAGCTCCACACATTCATTGCTCCAAGGTCCATAATTAACTACATCACCTAAACTTATATAGAGGTCTACGTATCCTATATCCTTCAACATCAATTCGAATGCTGGTAAATTACCATGAATATCACTGAAAATAGCTATTTTCATTTTATAAAACCTTTAAAACTATTTCTATTTTTCTATTCAAATTAACCGAACATTTAATATTCAATGTCTTTTTCCAAAGATCAGTTGCTTTTTTAATCTAATAAATTTGAAAATCCTCATACGGTTTTTGCAAATGATTTAGCTGTGCAACTCCTAATGCAGATAGCATATTAGTAGGTCGATAATTTTAGCCTCTTTCGTTAGGATATATCGAATTCCATCATCTTTTATTTGGTCTATTAAATACTTTGATCTTTTTGTATAAACTTCATTATCTGTTAAAACCATTCCACCGCCACCAATTAAAATAATCTTCTTTTTAGCCATTCAAAGTCTCCTTAATGATCAGAGCTGCCTTTCTTATATCTTCTTCCTCATTCAAAGTCGAACTGGGCAGACATATCCCCTGGTTATAAATCTCATAGGCATTCGGAAAGGGTTTTGAATATTTCTTTAAATAAGGCATTTCACTTGCTGGTACAAAAATCCTCCTGGTAGGAATTCCTTTTACTTTTAATTTTAACATCAAATTATTTATATCTATATTTTTTTTATCAATTTTAATACAAGTAAGCCACCAACTACCAGAGGCATTATCACATTCCTCTTGAAATTTAATATAGGGCAAATCATTAAAAGCTTCTTGATATATTTTTCTGAAAAACCTTTTCTTCTTTAAAAATTTATCAATTCTTTCTAACTGTGCCAAACCTAAAGATGCTTCAATATTAGTCATTCTATAATTAAATCCTACCTCAGGGTGATAATAACCTTTAGAGGCATCCCGCGCCTGGTTTACTAAAAATTTAATATGTTCAGCTTTTTTTCGATTATTGCTTACTATCATACCACCGCCACCGGTCGTAATTAATTTATTGCCATTAAAACTAAAACAGCCAAAATCTCCAAAGGTACCAGTCTGTTTGTTTTTATAAGTCGCTCCTAAACTTTCAGTGGCATCTTCGATTACTGATAATTTGTTTTCTCGGGCAATTTCTATTATCTCATCGATATTACAGACACTTCCGTATAAATGTACAGGAATTATTGCTTTGGTTTTTTTAGTAATAGCTTTTTCAATTTCCTGTGTATCAATATTCCAAGTAATAGGGTCTACATCTACAATTACCGGTTTAGCTCCCACGAATAAAACAGGATTTATAGTAGCAATAAAGGTGAGAGCGGGTACAATTACCTCATCCCCTTCTCCAATTCCTAACTGGTAAAGTGCCATATGAAGGGCAGCAGTTCCACTTTGGGTTGAAACAGCTTTTTCAGAGCCAACATATTGGGCAAATTTTTCCTCAAATTCAGGAACAAAGGGACCTACAACAGAAACAAAATTAGTATCAATAGCTTTTGTGAGATACTTTTTTTCTAAATTACCTAAATTGGGATCATCAAGAAATATTTTAGACATTATAAATCCCTTCTTTATATACATTTAAATTTTCTCTAAACCAATCTATGGTCTTCTCTGAACCTTCTTCCAACGTATAGTGTGGTTTCCATCCGGTAAGATTATGTGCTTTAGAATAATCACATACTAATCTTTGAACTTCGCTTTTTTCAGGTCTAATGCGTTTATTATCAACTTTAATTCTTAACTCAACTTTGGTCAGTTTACTTATAAGATTGACCAGATCATGAATAAAAATATCTGTAGCGGTGCCTATATTGATAACCTCACCTAAAGTATCTGGATGTAGGCCTATTTTATACATACCCTCTACCGTATCTAAAACATAATTAAAATCTCTACTTGAGTTTAAGTTGCCTAATTTTATTTCTTTCTTGCCGTTTAAAGCTTGAGAAATAATGGTAGGAATTACAGCTCGAGCGGATTGCCTTGGACCAAATGTATTAAAAGGACGTACAATAGTAACAGGTAAATTAAAAGATAAATAAAAAGTTTTAGCTAAATAGTCAGCACTAGCTTTTGTAGCTGCATAAGGAGATTGAGGATTAATGGGATGATTCTCGTTAATAGGAATGTATTGAGCAGTTCCGTATACTTCGCTTGTTGATGTGTGAATTATTCTTTTAGTTTCAAGTTCACGAGCAGCTTGCAAAATATTATATGTTCCTTCAATATTTGTTTTTATATAAGCTAAAGGGGAATAGTATGAATAAGGAATGCCTATAAGGGCAGCAAGATGGAAAGCATAATCTATACCCTTCATGCTTTCGTAGACAGAATCATAATCCCGAATATCACCTGAATATATTTCTATATTATCAACATATTTTGATTTTTCCAGCCATCCCCAAAAATTGCGGGAATTATAGCGGACAAATGCTTTGACTTTATGTCCCTGTTCTACTAAATATTCAGTGAGGTGAGAACCTATAAATCCACCTGCGCCAGTTACTAAGATTTTTGACATATTATGCTCCTTTTAATCAGGCAATCATATTTAATTAACCAATTCACCGATTGACCAATTAGATCTAATCCAGCAATTTAACGGTCTATTTTAGTCTACCGGTCTTCCAGTCACCCAGTCGGCCAGTCGAAAAAATAAGTTACAAGGTGCAAGATGCAAGGTGCAAGATAAAAAGACAAGTTGCAAGATAAAAAAATAAGTTACGGTTTGCAGGTTTCAAGTTTCAAGTTAAGAAACAAAATACAAAGAAAGATACAAGATTCAAGTTAAAAAATGGGTTTTTCGTTATTCGTTTTTAGTTTTTAGTAATCAAGTGGAAGATTTTAAGATATTTTCAATATCGATTATTTTGATATTTTTTTGGATATTTTTATATTTATTTATTTCTTTGGTTAATTTCTCCGGGTTGTTGGTAGAAAGTATGATTATTTTTTTGTTGGAGGGATTATTATGGTTAGAGTATTTAGATAGATAATTTTCTATAGAAATAGTTTGCTGGCCTAAGAATTTTTCTTTGGATGGGTCATCGCTTATAATAGCATTAAGTTTTAAGGGAGTGCTTATTCCGGCATAGTAAGTGATTTCGGCAAGCTGACCGGTGCCATAAATATTTATGGTTTTTTCTCCTTGCTGGTAGAGTTTTATTAAGTAAGCAGTAAGTAAATCCTTGGTATAATGGTAATAGTGGAGGGTTTCCTGGAAACGGCTATACATCAAACGGCTGACATTTGCCATGCCTTCGGGGGTAATAAGATAGAGAATTTTACGGCCAGTCATCTTTTGGACTTTTATCCAACCCCGATGAATTAAGTTTTGCAGGATAGAGTTAGTGAGGCCGAGGGAGATGTTGAGTTTGAGAGAGAGGGATCTTTGCGTCGTTGATGGATTTTTCTTTATCTCCATTAGGGTGTCAAGTTCGGATTTGGGCATGGTAAAAACCTCGATTCAGTCTTCCGGTCTGCCGGTCTACCGGTCTTCCGGTCAAGAATAAATACAGATAACAGATACAATCTTCCAATCTTCCGGTCTGCCGGTCTACCAATCAAATACAAGATAAAGGCAATCGGACAAGCAAATTCAATCTACCGGTCGGCCGGTCGGCCAATCAAGATAAAAATGAAAACAAAATCAATCAGGGAAGCAAGATAAAAAAATTACTTACCAGATTTTAGATAGTTCATTAATCCATTTATTTGTTT
>Ga0210003_1001367_pt1 | contig 21672 bp, 30 predicted proteins | sample LantaG_FD_182804 | JGI IMG/M metagenome (GOLD analysis project Ga0210003, IMG submission 182804) | Deep subsurface microbial communities from Baltic Sea to uncover new lineages of life (NeLLi) - Landsort_02402 metaG (SPAdes) (version 2) | ecosystem: Environmental > Aquatic > Marine > Oceanic >... | reverse complement strand
TCGTACTGAATGGTACTATTGAAGGTCGTCAAGTTCAGGTCCCAATGCCTGAGAGTGTCTTCGAGTTCCATAAGGATATGAACAAGGAACAGGAGATGATGAAGACTGCTGCGATGTTTGACGCTCGTCGTGGTTTGAATATTAAGATTCAGTCTCCGGAGAGTTGAAATGAAATCTCTTGATTGCATTGCACTTGTCACTTCTTCGTGTATGAAATGTAAAAATTTGAAGCATGACTTGAAGAAAGACTTCAAGTCTATCGGATTCGAATTGAATATTTCCGAGATAGTGTATGAGGAAAATCCAGACAATGCCATGGAAGTGGCAGATAAGCTAGGCCTTGACGACATACCAGCCTGTAGTGTCAATGGTATAGTATTCAAGATTGGCTATGGATTAGATGACGTGGAGCTTGCTGCTAAATGTTGACGGTGGATCACAATGATTTGCCGCTCATAAGCGGGACTACCCCTATCGTCGATATTGGTTATACGCGAATGACGATGCCTGGGGTCTTTGTCGCAGGCTGCAACTTCCAATGTCCGTACTGCATTAATCGAGAGTTGGTTATTGGACCGCGGCCACATGAATTCAATCCATCTTCCGTAATATCGACATACATGCTTTCCGGAGAAAAATGGGTAATGGTGTCTGGGGCAGAGGCTCTACTTAATGAGAAGACCCCTAATCTGTTATCTCATATCAAATCACTTGGAATGAATGTTGCACTTGCGACCAACGGCAGTCTTCATGGTCGTCTAGTTGACGTGGTGTCGCATGGACTTGTCGACTATGTCGTAATGGACATTAAGACATCTTTCGATCTAGATAAGTACAGGGCCGTTTCTGGCACTTCAATGAGCCAAGATATTTTGAATGATATTGTAAGTTCAGTCGATTTCCTTATTGAAAGATCTTCACCTTATTTTGGCTGCGAATTTAGGATGACGGCATGTTCCAAGTATGTCGATCGACAGGACGCCATAGAGGTCGCTAAATATCTTGAAGTTCCACAGACATTTGTTTTGCAGATGTTTACCACTCATCAAACACTTCTAGAATCTGTCGCTCAACAAAAGTATGTCATTTCATATGACGAGCTTCTTGATTGGGCCGATGAAATAGACCAGTATGTCGGCAAAGCATTTGTCAGAGAAGTGTAGAGGTTTTTCGTCCTCCTTCATAGAAATGAATCCGTGTAGTGTTATATCCACTTAGGAATTAAAATAACAAGTAGGAGGCGGATATGATCTTTGAAACACTCGCACACATGGCTGATTATGCTGACAACAGCAAGATCGACTTCAGTTCTGACGCTGCTCAGGCCAAGACCGTTCTCGAGGCCCTGACCAATATTCAGATTGATGACGAAACTTTGACTGTTGGTGGCGTTACTAAAGTCAACAACCAAAATGATTGGTACAATCAGCATCTCGTAGGTCTTCAGGACAAAACTCCGAGATCTATCGTTGAAAGTAACTCTTCCAACGTAGTTTACTAATCAGGATAAAGCACTGTCATAATGAATTGGCTTGCTAAATCAAGAAGATTGGAAAGATTTTCCCTGGAGGGTTTCTCCAGGGAAATTTCCTTGTATCGACATGCTGGCGATGATTTGTCTGCAATCGAGATGGTCAAGCGTGCCCTAAAACGTGGATTCGCCGTTGCGGCCATAGTGTCGGCACTCGTTGGCGCCGGCTATTCTGTGAACTATGCACATAAGATGGTTGAAGATGCCAGGCAGACTGAGGAAATTTTCCCCTATAATGAAGAGCTTCCATTTAGGACCATGGACATCCCAGTCGGTGAGCCAGTTAATGAAGCCAATCCAATAGAGGAAGACGGCAATGAATTGGCTAATGTTCCTGAAGTAGGTCGTCCTGATATGGATCGCATATACGAATACATTTCCAATAACGAAGGCGTCCGTGATCGTCGAGTCTATCGTGATTCTTATGGGCATCCAACGATTGGTATCGGACATCTATTAGGAAGGCGTTCTGAGGCTTTATTCCATTCGTTATTTGGGGATCGTGTAGATTTTAATAGAATTTTAGATGGCACCGATGAACTTACCGACGAAGAAGTAAGGCAGTTGTTTGAGTCAGATATTGCCTCAAGAATAAGCACAGCTAAAAACATGTTCCCAAGATTCAACTCATATGGATCAGATTTGCAGGCGGCCATAATGGATGGCATATATCGTGGTGACCTTCTTGGAAGCCCAAAGACTAGACGTCTGATGAATGCTGGTGAATGGGAAAAGGCTGCAGACGAATACCTTAATCACCGTGAATATCGTAGAGCTAAAAAGGCTTATGATGATTTCAAAAGTGGTAAGTCAGAAAGGCGTCCTAATAATGTCGGTATCATCCGCCGAATGGAACACAATGCCGACATTATCAGGGAAGGGATTTAGACGTCTGCGATTCTAGCCTTAAGGACCCTGACTGCCCACTTAACGTCGTCCATGAAGCATCTTTCTATTTGGAATAGCACATCTACCGTCTTACCTTCTATCTTACTCTTTAGATCTGGCACCATGGCATAGCATTCCATTCCGATTTTGTCAAACTTCAGGAATCCGCCAGAACCTTTTTTCCATGCATGTACCATTTTACACTTAAGGCCATTTGCCCGTAAGATTGGTTTCTCATTGCCATTACCGAATGGACCCAGTTGTGCAAGTCTTTCAGCAAATGAATCATTCAAGTTACGTAGTATTCGGGTGTCGATTTCAGCATCGTATATGAATGGCATGCTGAGCATTCCCTTCTTAACCATCTGTTCCTTGACAGCACGATCAAATCTGTCCCATGCAACATCAAGAAACTCGGGATTCAATGTGGCTCCAGCAGCTTGCTCATGACCACCATAGCGAAGGAAGATGTCTTTACAGTTGTCCATAGCTTCTTTGATATGGATCCCTCCACGTGATCTTGCACTGCCAGTAATGGTCCCCTCATCATTACCAAAACAGATAACTGGACATGTGTATTTCTCTGCCAGTCGTCCGGCTACAATTCCAACGACACCAATGTTCCAGTTCTCGCCATGGACAACGATTGTCTTTTTGCCGTCCATTTTGCCGACAATCATATTTTCTGCTTCATCGAGAATCTCGTTCTGGATGTTCTTTCGCTCATCATTGATAGCTTGCAATCCCTTGGCAGCTGAGTCGGCTTCTTCCAAGTTGGTGCATTCAAGAAGTTTCAGGCCTCTAGTCGCACTGCTTAGCCTACCTGCAGCATTGATCATGGGGGCGATCCCAAATCCAATATCATCCTCTGTGCAGTCACAAGGGTCGATCTCGGCTGTATTCATCAGTCTTTTCAGCCCCATATCTGTGACATTTGAAGTCTCTTGCAGCCCCTTTCGTACGATTATTCTATTAGACCCTTGCATGTGGCATACATCAGCAACAGTGGCGATGGCCGCGTATGGTAGATATTCTTCTTGCTTGAGGTCCTTATGGACTGCTCTGGCAAATTGATACATGAGTCCACCAGTGCAGAACAATTCGTTCTTTCCGATTCTAGGATTAATTACCGCTTCAGCGTTACCGGAAAAGTTTTCAGGGTCAATGATATGGTGGTCGAACACGAGGAACATGGCATTCGTGAATACCGTTTTAAGTTTTTCTATCTGATCTCGGCTAGAACTGCCACAATCAAGAATGACAAATAGACCAACATCTAGATCGCTTGCAGCATCAAGTAGGTTGGCTACTGAATTATCATTTAGCCCATAGCCATCTTTTTTTCGGTGCGGAAGAAATACCTTAACGTCCTTAAAACCAGATTTTCTTAAGACTTTTCGACATAGGTATGATGAGGTTACTCCATCTACGTCATAGTCTCCGAATATCAATACCGTTTTTTCTCGATCGCATTTAGCAACCGTTTTGACTGCCGTATCCATGCCTGATAGTTGTAGTGGGTCAGCAATGTCTTCAATTTCACACTGGACGTATTTCTTGATGTCTGATTTATTGCAAATGTCGTTGGGACGGTTAGCTACGATAGTCGCCAACATTGGCAATATGCCATCATCTGACAGTGACTGCATTCTTTCTTTGTCATATTCTTTCTGCTTCCAGGACATGCTCTCTCTCCGATAGTGTATAATGTTCTCATTAAGACAATACGTCTTATAGCTGGCAACGCAAAAGATAACAGGTAATATTTCGGAGATTACGGTGAAGGATTATTACGCTATTCTCGGGTTAAATAAGAATGCATCTCCTGAGGATATCAAGAAAAAATTCAGGGCCCTATCAAAACGGTATCATCCAGATAAGACAACTGATCCCGAAGAAAAAAAATCTCTCGAACTGAAGTTTCAGGAAATCTCTGAAGCCTATACCACCCTTTCTGACCCCCAGCGTCGAAAAAAGTATGATAACCCTGGAATGAGAATGGGATTCGATCCATTTAGTCGTTTCTCTGGCAATCCTCATTTCGGACACAATCCTGTATTCACCAACATACCGTCACAAAGACCATTGTCGATTGATATTCATCTTGATGTGGAAGAGCTTTGCCAGTCACATAAACGAAAAGTCAACTATATGCGTAATGAGTATTGCGATGTATGTGCAGGCCATGGATATGCTTCCAAAAATGGCGTTTCAGCTTGTTCATTTTGTGGCGGTACTGGAAGGGTTAGTCATGCAGCTGGATTTATCAATTTGAGTGCCGTCTGCGGAAATTGTCAGGGGCGTGGGTTCGTCATTTCAGATCCATGTAAAGGTTGTGAAGGAAAGGGAATGAAGGAAGTGCCTGGGGAAGTTAATATCAATATCCCACGTGGATTAAAGGACAACTCCATGTTGCGTGTTCCCGGAGCTGGCCATTATGATTCGAATATGAAAACGCATTCAGATCTCTATGTGAGAATTTCCGTCAATCGCCATAAGTTTTTTGATGTGTCAGATTTTCCGCATGTGAATTGCATAGTTCCCATTACATTAATTCAGGCTATGTCTGGCGGTACTATTGAGGTCCCCACAGTCGATGGCGTTGCGAAATTGACTATACCTTCAGGAACCCAGCCAGGATCTGTTTTCAGGATGGCAAAACAGGGACTGCATTCTTCACCAGACGGCAATTATCGTGGTGATCAAAATGTTCGCATAGATGTCGAAATACCAAAAATGAACGACCATCTCAAAAACGTTGCAGACATTATGTCGACTGGTCCAATAGAGCATCCACGTGTATCAAAATACCTTGAATTATTACAGGAGGTTCGTCGAGATAAATAGAGGATATCGTTATTCGCTAACGGAATTAGGTCCTAGCGGCGATGCCGCATTAGTTGAGTTCCCGAAACTAAAACGGGAGGTTTTAGAAATGCCTAAATACTACCTGAGGCAAGGTGTTACATACGACACCAATACTGAATCCTCGGACGAACCAGAAGCTGGAGTCCTTGACTTCCAGATGATGCGAACCGTAGGTGACCGACTTACCGAATTCTTTGGCTGTTTTTGTTTCTTCGGATTTGACAGCAGAGGCAGGCCAGTGAAAATATCCCATGCATCTTCAAGCATGGAGAATTATGCACTCACCTCCCTTATAGAAGATGACCTCCAAAGACAAGGGGACGGAGATTTCTTTGAATCTGACGATTTCGACGATGAATATGATCCCGATGTCGATCCAGAATTCTAGGGTAAGGACGACCTAACTATAATTGCTTCAAGTGGAGACCAGGTTAATGAGCAACGACTCTGCCGGTGGTGTTAAGAACTACCTATTGGATACTAACGTATTACTTCATGACTCTGATTCGATGTTTGCCTTTCACGAACACTACGTCTACATCCTAGTGACAGTGTTGGAAGAACTTGACAAATTCAAGACAACTCCAGGGGAAACGGGTGCTAATGCAAGAAGAGCTGCACGTAATCTTGATGGACTGCGTGAAAAAGGGAAGTTAAATAATGGTGTTGATCTTGATGATGGAGGGAAACTTTTTGTTATCCCATTCATGAAGAATGGACTTGAACTCGACTTATCATATGTAGACAATCAACTGTTGACTACGGCACATCGACTAAGTGATGAAACGAAGCGTCCTTCTATCGTTGTTACCAAGGATGTCAATCTTCGCGTTAGGGCTGACGGTGTCGATGTCAAGGCGGAAGATTATAGAAGTGACAGGCTTCATCATCAGCATTATCAAGGGTATTCTCAATTGGTAGTTCCATGTGAATTGATTAATGATTTGTATGATTCTGGATCAGTTGATTTTGATGATTTCGACGATGACCTTCCAGAAAACCACTATTTCGAACTCATTGGATTGGAAGATCCAAGTCATCGTGGATTGGCTAGGTTGTCACTTCCCAACACCCTGAATAAGATAGAGGAAAACTATCATATGTTCGGCATCAAGGGACGTAATCTGGCTCAAAAATTTGCACTGAATGCACTATATGATGACAACATCAAGGTGGTGACACTTCGAGGATTGGCCGGGACAGGCAAGACTTTATTGTCGGTAGCTGTTGGATTGCATGCCATATTGAATGAAGAACGGTATCAGCGACTGACAATTACTAGGCCAGTAATCCCTGTTGGACGTGACCTCGGTTTCCTTCCTGGTGACATGGATGAGAAAATGGCTCCATGGATGCGTCCTATTCAGGATGCTTTGGATATGGTCAGGGAAACTGACCGAAGTACGTCCAAAACCAGCATCCCAATTAATAAGGAGCTGAATGGACTGATCGACATGGCTCCATTGACGTATGTTCGTGGAAGAAGTATCTCCCATAGTTTTATGATTGTGGATGAAGCTCAGAACATGACACCGCATGAAGTGAAGACGCTTCTAACCCGTGCAGGAGTCAATACCAAGCTGGTACTGACTGGTGATACTGATCAGATTGACAATCCATACCTAGATTCTGAATCGAATGGATTTTCGTATCTGATCTCAAAGTTCAAGGGACAGCGATTGCATGCCCATATTGAGCTTGTGAAGGGTGAGAGAAGTGAGCTCGCGGAACTCGCGGCAACTGTTTTATAGAAAAAATAGCAAATTGCTTTTGTGAAGTCTCCCATACGCCATATCTTTAGGCAATAAGGGAGACTTTTCTTATGATAATCAAGTTCGAAGGCAAGGAAATCTATAGTAGTTCCAAAGAGCCAGTCCTGATCCTAATGGATGCGGACGAATTGAAGATGTTCAAGTCGCTTCCAATGACGGAAGATATTTTTGCATCTTACCCAAGTACATGGACAGAAGAGCAAGCTCGTCGCTGGATCGAAGCCAATAAACAGGCGTTGATTTCTGAAAAACGTAGCCAAGATGCGGTAGTTGAGAGAGATCGCCTCGAAGCTGATCGGAAGTTTCATGAAAGCAAGAAACCGCCTGCTATCGTTCAGGGAGAGTCTGAAGAAGAAAGATTGGCTACTGAACCACCAAATGTTCCCCCAAAGGTTGAAGTTAAATCGGATGACGACATTTTGTCGCTATTTGATGAAGGACCGAAAAAGACAGATGGCGTCATCGAAGCTAAATTCGAAGTCGAGAAGATTGAGAAGAAGGACTAATATCCTTCTGTAGAGAGAATAGAGAGAAAAGGAAAAACCGATGTACGAAGAGTTATCGGCGGAAAGACGGTTCGAGATGTTTAAGGGCACCAGAATTCTGGTACTTGACATCGAAACTACTGGGCTCGGCAAACAAGCTTCAATTATTGAGCTTGGGTTGATTGAGTTAATTAATGGAGAAGTTGTTCGTGATGGCACGACTCTATTTGGTGGTGGATCGTCTGAAGAGAAGGCATTGGAATGTCATGGCATTACTGATGAGGAAAGGATTGGCAAGCTTACGTTTGCTGAACAGGCTCCGAACTTCAAAAAGATTATTGAAACGGTGAAGAAAGACGATAAGGAACGGGATTTGAAAACCGTCATTGTTGGACATAACGTCATTCGTTTCGACATCCCCAAGCTGTTCGAAAACTGTCGATTGGCAGGGGCACCAATTGTTTTGCCAAGTGGCAAGATCTTAGTCTGCGACACACTCCCGTGTTCGAAAAAACATCTCGCTTCACCCAATCACAAGTTGGAAACATTGTGTAGCGTTTATGGCGTCGAACATGGAAAACATAGGGGTCTTGGAGATTCCTATAGTTCGTTGGAAATTCTGTGTGTCATCATGGAAAAGGCCAACATATCACACGTCAGTCAAATATGCGAAAGGAAAGCAATATGACCAAGAATGACACCTATGCTGTACTGTCGGTTGTCGACGGTTCCCTGAACATTGTTAAGAGCGACTTGAAAGACGCTAAGTCTGCTAAGGAAGAATGCCAGAAGTTTGCTCAAGATAATCCTGGAGTTACCGCTATCCCAGCCAGACTTTGGAAGCCAATCAAGTTCGAGGAAGTTAGAACCTATAAAATGGTTGATGTCGATTTTGATTTTGGGTCTGAAGAGAAGGTAGAAGATCCTACCGAAGTCCCAGAGAAACCTGTAAATGAACCTGAAAAGCAGGAAAAGGTACCAAGCAAGAATCCTGAAAAGCAGGAAAAGGTACCAAGCAAGAATCCTGATAAGGAACCTGATAAGGAACCTGAAAAGCAGGAAGAAAAACCTGACAAGGCACCCGACAAGGGGCTTGATAAGGACGGCACAAGTGAAGACGATGCCGCGTTTGATGCTCTTTTCGATGTTGGTAAACAAGAAGACAATGACACAACTGAACTCTTCTAGCCTGTCGGTATATTGCGACACAGTATTTAACGGCCCTCCCGACATATGCCAGAAACGGAATGTCGAGGGGGCCGTTTCCATGCTTAAAAAGGCAATGGAAAACGATGAATCGTTTGTACTGATGTCTCGTCTGTCGGTATTTGATGTTGGCATCATTAACTATTATGACGAGTACTGCTCTACTAATCCGAATACGGTAGGTGGAAGTATGCTGGGGATCGCTGAGAAGAAGGTCATGGAATATGACAAGGGTTTCATCATACGTATAGGGTTCACCGTAGATGAAGTTGCTGATGCCATAAAGGCTGAAGCTTTAAGTGCATCTCCTAAGACGTCTATATCTATCGCTCCTATTGATACAGATTTAGTTCGAGTCGTTGCCCCATTACTAGTCAATTCCAATAGATTTAGAGTGATGCACTTGTGCGATCTTGGCACATATGATGTAGGTGCATTGATTTATCGTAAATCTAAGTCGGAACATGTTGAGTTTTCTGAAGATGGATTGTTTCCAAGAGCAGGTCTAATTAGTCATGTGATGAACAAAGTATTATCCCCAGTGGATGTGGTGAAATTGGTGGTAGCAAACGATAGGGTGTTTTATGAGCGTCTTTTTTCAACCGGGTGATTTCTATGCAGGGATTGGATCCAGAAGTGCACCAGAAAACATCCTTAATCTAATGGGAATGGTGGCCTCCAAATTGGAACGTGAAGGGGTTATTCTTCGATCTGGAGCTGCAGAAGGGTCTGACCAAGCCTTTGAATCAGGTGTCGTGAACCCGGAAATGAAATGCATATACCTGCCGTGGGAAGGTTTTTGCAATCGTCAGAATGAAGTAGGCGATGTATTCTTGTATAATGATAAGCATAGGGAGGTTGCTTCACGTAATCATCCTAGATGGTATTCATTAAGCGAGTCTGCAAGGAAATTGCATACTAGAAATGTAGCTCAAGTTCTCGGAGACGATTGTATGACACCGTCCAAGTGCGTAATATGTTGGACATCGGACGGTAACCCATCTGGAGGAACGGGCCAGGCAATAAGAATTGCCTATTCCCATGATATCCCGGTGTTTAATATGTATCGTAAAAGAGTTTTCGACATGCTTGCAGACTACGTCAACGACGGAGAGTTTGTTGAAGATGTCTGGATCCCGTGAAAAATCAGGCTTTGATTGGAGCTTTTCAAATGAGTCGGTGAACGAACGTCTTAATGCCGGCAAGGAACAGATGAATGGTGTTGGCGAGACTCCGCATAAGCGTAAGGCTCCACGTAAGTCGGGCTACTTAGATACGCAGTTGTTTCCCGACAGGAAACCGAAGTATCACGAATGAGCCTGCATGTCACTACTAGGTTGCATGATGCGGAAAATGGAAGCATCGTCAGAAATATAGGTTCATTGAAGTTCAATGCCCTTGCTGCCGGTGCCGACCGTAAGATCTTCCCGCTATCCCTTCATGTCGATGGAGTAGAAAGCATCTCGGATATTGAATTCGAAGTGTTTCCGTCGGACTATATAGATCTGGACTCTGGATTTATTCGCTACGACAAGTCTATTGGCATTGAAAGGAAAGAATCTCTGTTTGGAATGTTTTCTTCTGAACGGCCAAAGACGACATTACGTAATCAGGATTCTACCACTTCTGAAATAATCTACTTGGAACTTGATCCATCAGCAGATATACCAGAAGGCGGCTCCTTCTATTGCCAATGGCATTTTAGCTATGTGGTGGGTTCTTCTAGCTCTTCCAGCTCTTCTAGCAATAGGATGCATGCATGCTGGGATATAGCCACTGGAGAGACCTTGAATGATATTGACATACCATCTGGAGAATCAGCATGCTTTGACGCCTCGATCGAGTCGATTCAGTATTGTAGCATTGACCTTAATGGATCCAACGTCGAAGTATTCAATAATGGCGGCAATGTATATTTGAATGGCCTTAGATTGGTTCCTAGTGACACTCTTGGTGTGGAATTGGATGGAATATGGTACAGCACACATCTGGACTTTACGAACTACAATAACCGGTTCATCTTTACGATGAGCAATATCGGGTCCTCAAGTTCTAGTGCGGATGCACCAAACACCTTATTTGAATTGGTTACGCTTACTAATTCATCCAGTTCATGCAGTTCATCAAGTTCATGCTCATCTAGTTCATGTTCATGTTCCTCTAGCTCAAGCTTAAGTTCTTCAAGTTCAAGTCCAAGTAGTTCATGTTCATCAAGTAGCAGTAGCTCTCCTAGCAGTTCTAGTTCTAGTCCGAGTTCTTCATGCTCCAGTCAATCAAGTTCTTCCAATAGGTGTGCAATATGGGCGACTGGTGCGTCATTAGAGATTTCTGGATGGACGGATTGCTTTATTTATGGTTGCGGTATATGTGCAAAAGTATTTGGCAGTTTTTCTTTCACTGGAATTATTCCATATGATTCAGGATGCACATGGCAAACTCCATATAAGGCTTATTCATTTGCATTTTGTGGAGCTGGTAATGGTTGTATTTTAGCAACAGCAGCTGTTTGGTCTCCAGATGGGGCAATTTGGTATTTAGATTTTTGGATCAAAAGATATTGGGGTGGGGTGGGACTGGTTTGGCGAGGCGAAAAGTCTATAGGTGCAGGACCGACAGGAACATATTCGCAAATTTTTCTTCAATGTCCTTCGGGTGTACCAAGTATGACTGTAATTTGGGCATAATTTTTTATTACCTTTTGAGATATTGGTCAAACTACCTATATTCATTTACTTAATAAAGGAGGCTAATAATTGTATTATTCTGAAAGACTGACCTCCGAGGATAAGGAGATAGTCTTGGATGTTGGAGTCAGGTCTATTTTGACCATTGGCCACAATTTTCTTTCGAAGATTGACGAACTCCTGCCAATATGGAAAGAGACGACATTCTACGATCGTGGAATCATGTTGTCTAAAAACTTGTTAATGAGTCATGCTCCACGATGGCGTATAAATGCCAAACTCAAGTCAATGGAATGGCCAGAATACCTTCCGTATGACAAAGACTTCATAGACGGACTACTCTCCAACATTAAGACATACGACAATGGTATGTACCCTAGGATCGAATTCTTTAAGAAGAACCATATTTATAGTTTTCTCAAAGACTCACTGAATGTCGGATTTGTCAGCATGAAGAGTAGACCAGATATCCATAGATCGTTGAATATGCCATTGTTGCTTATCAATTCAGTTGGAAACGACGAGTCGAGATTTATTGGCCATCTATGCGGCGGAAAGCCAGTTGAAATAGATGGTGAGCTTATGGTCTTGATACATGGTTCAAGTGAACCAATACTTAGACGCCTTGGAGTGATTTATGACACTGTTTCTAATGGCATAATCGTTAGCCCATTTTATGTCATGCTGTTTATCGGCGACATGCCGTATCAGTTTTCTGACTATTGGATGGGGTATATGCCACATTGGGGATCGAAGGAAACGAGAAATGGGACTCTTGTTGCCACCATACATTGGAGATTCATGTATGGACGTAAAAGGACAATTAAAGATGGATTGCCGTTCTTGCTGACGTCGGCACATATGTGGAACGTCGGGTTGAACAGTAAATTAATCAAGTCAGAAGTGAGTCGTAGGAGAGTCGACTTTATCGATGACCGAATTATCAGTAGATGCCGGCGATGGTTGAATACAGCCGAAGCCAATAACCGAGAGAGAGAAGAGAGAGAGAGCCATGAAAACAATCAAGTTGCCAAGTAGGTATAAGGTAAATCATTGTCTTAGACATGTTGATGGAGACATGTATAAGTATGAGGCTGAAACTACTAATGGTCCATGCCGATTTTCCGCACATGATGGTATCATCGTTGGATTTGATCCTTCTGGAGGACCAATGATAGAAATTGGATATCAGTGCACCGATGAATTGGCTGTGGCTGCTATCCGGGAAGACCCATCTGGCGTCTTCTTTTATCTAATTCAAAATGATGAAGAATTTGAATCACGTAGTGCCGAATATCGCAAGATATGCATTCCTACAAAAACTTCCGGCAGTGCATTGTACATTACGGAAGAATTTGATTTGAGCAAGAAAATTCTTGTTGGTATGATTGGTCGTGCGGGATCTGGAAAAGATACTGTAGCCGATTATCTATGTGATAAATTTAGCTTTTCTAAATTGGCATTTGCCGACCCACTGAAAAAAGCAGTACAGGTTGTTTTCGACATTCCCGATGATTTCATGTTTGATCGTGAAAAACGTGAAATGGAATTGCCACATTGGCCAGGTTGGTCCACTCGTAAGTTTCTACAGTTTGTCGGTACTGAATTATTCCGTAATCAAGTCGATCAGGATGTCTGGGTGAAAAATGCAGTATCTAGAGCTTCCAGGGGATATCGTAGCGTCATTTCCGACGTTAGATTTCCTAATGAAGTTGATCGTACAACTGCATTGCTGCCAGATGATGTCAAGTGCGTCTTCATTCGCGTCACAAGGCCAGACCATGACGGCGCCGCGAGTGGAATCAAGGGACATGCTTCCGAGGCACATATCGACGAATTGAACGCCGATATAGACATCTTGAATGATGGTACTCTTGAAGACTTGTATGTCAAAATTGACAGTGTAATGTCTGAGATACTCAAATAGGAAAAATGGCTTGCCAGACGACGACATTATCAAAGGAATGGCGGAGTCCATGCGGGAACGCAGGTCCGCCATCCGAAGAGATGTCCTGGAAAGATTAAGTACCCATCTTTCAGACATCAAATTTATGGAAGAAGAGATGAAGCTGAGTCAAACTTCGTGCGACCAGCTTCTTCTCCAGTTTGTCGTAGATAGATTATCTAAGGGAGACTATGATGGACTGAAGATCTTCAAGAACAATCTTCCTGCTCCGTTGATGGACCGATATAATGAAATCGTCGATATGTACGAAATCATGTATGGCAAGCCTCCATCTGTATAGGGTAATGTTGATTCTATGAAGTAATTAGATACGTAATGAACATTAATAGAGAGTGCGTCAGATGAGCTGGTTCGATAAAACAAATGATGGTTTATTCAAGGAGGCCGCATTACCTCGTGGCTATTTTGATGGCCTTGAAGCTGCTCTTGAAACATTGAAGAATCAATTTGCTATGGCCGCTCAGAAAGTTTATGACGAATGGGACCAGGATGAAGATGGGTTTGATGAAATGCTTGGGGCTGGGGGCATATGTGATGACATTTCAAGGGCATTTGCTGAAGTGGTTAATGAACAGCTCGCTCCAAAGATGGGATTTGAAGATGTCGAGTTGCTGGACGGCGGTGAGCATGGCGACGACCATGCGTATGTTGTTGTCATAAATCCCCAGAGCAATGAGGCCGTTGCCGTGGACATCCCCCCTCATGTATATGAGGAAGGGGGTGGAATGTCATGGCGTAAGAAGCCCGGGGTTAAGTTTAGTGAGAATGACATATCCCTTACAGATGTCGACTATGAGTTGATCACCGATGATTACGAAGAACATTATGCCTCAACCACCCATGCCGAATTACCCGCACAATCGTTAATTAAGACGGCAGGTGTCAAGTATGTCCGGAAGAACATAGAGCGTGAAATTATCCGGGAGCGATATTATCGTGACGGCTACATCGTTCGTGATGAACTATGGTTGATGAAGGACGTCGGATTTGATGAACCAAACGAGATGAGGGCTGCATACGCTCCAGACGGCACCTACATCGGCGATCCCAAGGAAGCCTACTTCCTATGTCATAAGATGGGTATACGTCCCGAGAGGGCCTCTGATGATCATTCAGTGTGCTCCATAGGGTATTCCCCCAAGAAGAAGAAATGGTATGGTTGGAGTCATCGTGCCATGTGCGGATTCGGAATAGGGGACATGATCTATGAAGAGGATCATGGTGGCCCCAATGTCGCCTTTGTCGACCATGGAAATCGTAAGATTGAAAGGATAGAACAGGCAAGGGAAGCCGCCATCAACTTTGCAGAGTCAGTTTCCTGAATATACCCCATAAGGTATAATTTGTAGCGAATTACTTGAATAGTACCCCTCATAAGGTGTAATTTCATATGATTAGAATTTGTAATAGAAGTGTACATTCATCACAAGAAAATTGGGCCGTTGAGTTTCCAATATACAGACCACACATTCTCAGTAATCCATTTTCACATATTGAATTTGGCAGAATTAAATGTATTGATATGTATGAAGAATTTTTGCGGCAGAAACTGTCTGAAGAAGAACCTCGCATCACTTCTATAATGGATGATATCGTAAGATGTGCTATGCGTGGCCCAGTCTATCTAGTTTGCTGTTGTGTGCCAAAACGATGTCATGGTGAAGTCATTAGGAAGGTTGCCCTTGAACGGATCGCAGAAAAAAGGCGTGCGGAGGCAACACCGATGGATATCGATGTCAATCAGTTGTCTATTGATATAGCCCACTGTGTCGATCCTGAAATGGCGCTAGAGATGGATCCAGATCTATTCGGAGAATATGGAGAAGATAGGTTGAGTAAATTCAAGTCATCTATCGTAGAAATTCTTGCTGATCATGGAATTATTGCTAAATCAACTACCCAATGACTAAAGATCATTGGGTTTGCGAGACCTTATCTCACTATTAGCACGTTGATGGTGCTTGCCCATAAGGTTCAATTTACCATCAATAGGTATATTAAACGAAACAGGGAGTTCTACGCCTTTAACTTTCTTCCTCATGGCGTAACGATTTGCAATGTTTATTGATGCATTCCAATCTGCATCAAAAACTTTGCTATCGCTTGTGTAATACCTACATCCCTATGGGCTATATTGAGGTGTGGTCTGGCCGCAAGAGAGTTGATTGTTGAAGCATTAGGCAGAGAAAATGAGGAGTAAGGAAATGATTTTACAAGTGTTTATTTCGATACTGACGATCATCTCAATGTGGATGCTCGGAAACCGAAGTATCTGGGGATGGTATGTCAGCCTGTTGTCTCAATTCTTGTGGTTGGCATTTATCATCATGACTAGGACATGGGGGCTTCTTCCTCTGAATGTTGCTATGTGGGTCAATTGTATTCATGGAATTCGCAAATGGTCGAAACCTGAACCTAAACCGATTGTAGAAGATCATCAATGACTGAAGGTGAAGCGACTTTTACCCAAATGTACGAAGCATCTGAACGAATGATAAATCATATGACTATAGAAGCCTTCAACTATAGCGGATGTATGGATGAAGATCTAGAATCAAGTGGAAAAATCAAATGACTGACAAGCAATTTAATCAGCTGTTGAAAAAGACAGCCAAGGCTGGGAATAAATATCTTACATTGTATCGGCAAGCTGAACATGAATATGAGCGACGGTATGGTGATAATCCATCTGATATTGATGATGATTTTTGGATTGATTCACTGACATGTGCCGCAGGCAAAATGAAGGAAGGCGTCACTGTTAAAGAAATAGAAAATGTTGGACGTGAACAAGTGAACCGACTAAGGAATTGTTGAAATGACAACTGGTGAAATAATTGGATATTCGTGTTTATGCGTATTTTTTATCGTTATGTTGAGTGTTGTCATGCGATACCGTTATATCAGGGGGTTGCCGATAGAGCCTGTTGTCAGGCGTTATTTTGAACTTCGGACAGAACTCAACCGAATTGAGAACAGGATAATGGAGATTAATAAGCAATTGGATTTTGGAAATTCATATGTGATGTCTGGTGATTCCATGTATCGTATTTTCAAGGGACAAAGGTTCCCACTGTCAGTGAGTCGTTACTCATTATGTGGTGATGAGGGTAGCTGCTCTGGGACTGATCTGGAAAGGGATTTGATATCCAAATGGGAACAAAGGCATTTTTTTGAGGTGCGTATTGCGTGTACGCTTGACAGGATAGATTCTATTCTGGGGATTCCAAATGATTATCATAAGAGATTCATTTGTATGGACGGTGACGTTATTGAGGTAGGAATGTATCGTTGTGGCGGAACTTTGCATGTCAAGAAAGTAAAAGATGAAGAGATATCCAAAGCTAGCTAAATTTTGAGAGGTGCAGCGGTGGCATTTTTAGGAGCAATCATTATTATAATTGCCGTAATAGATATTATATTCTTAATATTGAAAAGATATAGAAATTAAACATAAGAAGAATGAAGGGAGAACAAAATGAAGCATGAAGAAGCAGTAGAGATACAGTTGTCTAAATATGTAACTGTCAAGAATCGAAGTATGGTCTTAGATGGCTATCAAAAAGCTCAGAAAATCGCAAAAGAATTAGACATTAAGAGTTATGTCGGCAAGTCAATTTTACTGACTGTTCCTTCTTCATTAACAAGTGCTACACCTTCTTTTTTGAGAGGCATCCTGTCTCCCCTCATTCGAGCTCAAGGAAGTGAAAAGACTTGTATCTTCGTTTCGAGCACCAATGAGAATATGTGCTTGAGCTTGTCTGACTTTTGGGAAGAAGAAGATATTCGAGAAGCAAAACGAGAAAAAGAGAAAGCAAGAAAGGAAGGATTGGGCAAATGGTCTAAGCCGATGCCTTTCTTGATACCCGATATTGGCACTGTAATTCGACTGAAAGAAGATTGGAAATTCAGGCTTCACACTGAGAGTCGAAACAATGCTTTACTTAAAGCTCTTGGTCTTCCTGCTGGAGGATATAATTATGAAACAAGGACCTACAATCACGACATTCATGACGTAATCATCAAGGCTGGGTCAATTCTGAAGGTTGACAGGATTTACATTCGAAAGGGCGTAGGAGAGTATAGCAGTCTGACCTTCAATATTCAGAAGGGAAAGGGTAGTCAGGCTGTTTGCAATTCGAATGAAAAGACCTTCAAAAGCAAGGGTGCTCGCTTTTGGGCAAAGCTGAGTGATGTAAACAATATGATCGTGGAAGTAGATACTGCTACTTTGACGGATAACTAAATCTGCCACATTTTTGAAAGAACATTGGAATTTCACCGTTAGCACTTGAAAAGAAGGACAAAGCAGTGTATTTGTAGTAATACAAGCACTCAATACCAAATAAGGTTTATCATGAATTTACTGACCACAAAGAAACAGTTGGAACCAACAGCGGCAGCCGCCTTTGGGCGATATCTCCTGCCGCAAGCTGGTACCAGCGTTTCCTTGGTGGTCGCCGTCGAATAAGAAATTCGACAACTTAATCAAGGAAACCCAGAACCAGAAATGGACCTGGGTTTTTTATTGGCCTCGTCAGCCATAAAGAGACGATGATCTTTGACAATTTTACCGATTGGCACTCTAACACCAGCAGACTGTAAATCTGCCCTGCGTTAACAACTGGTGTACTGGGGTCGCAGTAAACAGGTTCGAATCCTGTGGGTGCCACCATTAATCTGGGAGTAGTGGAGTCTGGTACCACGCCTGCCTTGGGAGCAGGAAGTCGCGAGTTCGAACCTCGCCTCCTAGACCAAATGACCGAGTGGCGGAACCGGCATACGCACTAGCTTGAGGAGTTAGGTTTTATGAGTTCAAATCTCATCTTGGTCACCATAAGTGGGTTCTTAGCTCAGTTGGGAGAGCGTCTGCATGGCATGCAGAAGGTCATCGGTTCAATTCCGATAGGATCCACCAGTTAACTGGGGCCTTAGCTCATGTTTGGAAGAGCGGCTGGTTTGCAACCAGCAGGTGGCGGGTTCGGCTCCCGCAGGTTCCACCAGAAACGGGGTAGCATGTTCCAAGGCTTGGCGAACCTCCCTTGCAAGGAGGTTGTGGTGGGTTCGATTCCCACCTGCTCCACCAGCCCCAGTGGGTGAGTTGCCATTCTTACTGGTTCCGGATAGGAACTGAATGCGGATGACAACAACGAGGACGTGAGCGGTTCCATTGGCAAGATGGAATGCGGCCGGAAGCCCACAATTTTTGGATGTAGCTCAATTGATAGAGCGTCACCCGAAAATTACGGAGGCTTAAATAGGGGTAGTGGAAGATCTAAAAGATATGCGAATATGGTGTAATGGTAGCACCTCAGGTTGCCAATCTGTGAGTACGGGTTCAAATCCCGTTATTCGCTCCAACTTACTTGTAAGTCTGAATGATTGCGGTTGCATCTGGCCACCAATAGTGGTTCAGGTGTAATTAGTCTTGATTGTCGGATCGCGAACGACATGATGCGAGAAAAGCCGCGACGGCGGTTGTGATTGTTCGTTTGGTGCGGCGCATCACTAGTTTAATTGCGTAGAACTCCGGGTGCAACCGGTGGTCCAGGTTCGAAACCTGGGTGGTGCGATCGCATGTTCCTTGTACATCCTTAGCTCAGCTGGAAGAGCGTCTGGATACGAACCAGAAGGTCGGGGGTTCAAATCCCTCAGGGTGTACCATAATTGTCCCGTTAGTGTAGGGGTTAGCACGCGAGGTTTTCATCCTCGTATCACCGGTTCAAATCCGGTACGGGATACCAATTTATGCCTGCCTTCGTATCCGTAATTGGTTTTCGGTCTCGGCTCTTACCCGAGGTTATGCGAGTTCGAGTCTCGCCGGGGGCACCAATACAATTTACTTAATGATGTGGGCGTCGTTTAGCTCGGCCTAGGACGCGGGATTCTCAGTCCCGTCACGCGGGTTCAAATCCCGCCGCCCATACCAATCACAGAGATCGAAATTATGATAGAAGCTGGAATGATGGTTACACCGATACGGACGGATCGATTGCAACATATGAATCGAGAGTTCAATGACTGGATGGCCGACAACATCGGCCGGCGATTTTATGTTGAGCGAGTCAACTGGCACGGGTCCGTAAAATTGGCAAAGGTCAAGTTCTGGCTCTCGCAGGATTTCCTTGAAGAGGTGACATAGCTCCAACCGGTAGAGCGATGGCTTGAAGAGCCGTGCGTTGTTGGTTCGAATCCAACTGTCGCCACCAACATGGTCGTATAGACACTTATGGAGGGTGCCCTGGTTGTAGCCCAGGTATCTATTGATCAACTAGGTTCGATTCCTAGTACGACCACCATTGTCGGCTTTCGTGGTGCAATTGGCATGACACGCCGGAGTAGGGCATTAATATAGATAGTCTGTAGCCCGAGCCCGGTGGTGATCGAGGTGACTACCCCTGTGAATCACTGTGTTGGTTCGAATCCTATCGAAAGCCATTTGAAATTTGTCCCGTATGATGTATTTTCAATTGTAGTTCCAATTACAAGTGAGAGATTATCATGAAGGAAGTGTGCAAGGAGTGTCCACTGGCAGGTCAGGATGAACTATGTCGGAAACGTCAATGTCGTCATGCCGATATTCCAGTTGAAGTTGTGCAGGCCAGTTCCGAGCCAGAGGTTGAGAAAAAATTTCAAATCGTTCAACATCAGACGATCCAAGCCAATGGTATTTCATTCTGGGTGCGGCACACATTCAAGGACACTTTTGTGGCCCGTGTCGATACGTTGGATGACAAAGATGGCCATTTTGGAAGCTATGTCAAAGAGGGTCGTTACTATAATTTTGTATTGATTACTGACTTGGATGACCTTAAGACATGGGAAATTCCAGAAGAGGGAACTGAACGATTCCATGAAGAAGGGACCACCGCCTCTCAATTCTTGTTGTATTGGGATGATGGCAGATTTTGTGTGGAACTGGATTCCTGACAAACGATATACCAACTCATCTTTCATGCGAGAGCTGGGTTGGCGCATCAAAAAATCATTGTGGCTTCGTAACCCAATTGGCAGAGGTGTCCGACTCAAAATCGGGATGTTCTCGGTTCGAATCCGAGCGAAGCTACCAAGCCGCCGTAGTACAAATTGTAAAAAGTAGGCTGGAATAGACGCGTCTGCTGGAATTGATGAAACCAGTTTGTAATCCAGTCGCCTTGTCATTGAGGCTGTGTTGGCTCAATTCCAACCGGTAGGCACCAATATAGTTCCATGGTGTAATTGGCAACACTGCAGGTTCTGATCCTGTTATTTCTGGTTCGAGTCCAGATGGGACTACCAATCGGACGCCACGTTTACTGGAAGACGTAAGATACAACGAAACGGCGATAATGTGCCCGGAGCACATAAGATGGTGGAAACAGAGGAAACGCCCTCCGAGTTTACTTTTTAAGGAGATAAGACATGACGCAGAAATAACGACGTGCAGAGTTACGCAGCTCCCAAGATGTGAAGATGCTCGGATGGTGGAATTGGCATACACAGGAGACTTAAAATCTCCCGCCTTTTGGCTTGCGGGTTCGAGTCCCGCTCCGAGTACCAATTTTTTCTGTTTATTTATTTTCAGTCCCATAGTGTAATCGGCAACACAACTGGTTTTGGCCTAGTTATTGTAAGTTCAAGTCTTGCTGGGACTGCCAGAGTTCATTTGCACTGTCATATCGTTGGTGACGAGATAGCATCCGAGAACAGCGGGTAGCCTTTCGCAGGGTCCGTAACTGGGTTCGATTCCCTAACAGTGCTCCAATTTATGCGTCCGTGGTGGAACTGGCAGACACGTCAGGCTTAGACCCTGGTCCTTGAAATATAGGGTGAGAGTTCAAATCTCTCCGGGCGCACCAAACGTGGTACAATGATATCCAAAAGGAGAGCCATCATGAGTGTTGTATCAAACTTATATCAGCAGATGTCAGACGGAACCGAACTATGGAAGATTCTTGCACCGTATTCCAAGATAAGTCTTCGTAAGAAGAGGAACCTGAAGAAGTTCAAGACCAATCCATGGAAGTATGTGAGTGACACCTGGTATTGCATATACTTGTCGGCCCAGATAGTAAAGATCGTATCCAGACCCTTGAATTATGCCGACATAGGCCGTAAGTTGATGATGGTCGACGAATTGCCACAGGGGGCATATGAGTGTAAGGAGAAATATCGTGACAGCAGATGAGATTTTTGAAAAGTATCCAGAGATTTTCAGGGGTCATAACAGTAGCCCCATGGAATCGCCAATGTTCTGGGGGCTTGATTGTGGACCTGGCTGGTACCCCCTGAT
>Ga0210003_1001366_pt1 | contig 21672 bp, 15 predicted proteins | sample LantaG_FD_182804 | JGI IMG/M metagenome (GOLD analysis project Ga0210003, IMG submission 182804) | Deep subsurface microbial communities from Baltic Sea to uncover new lineages of life (NeLLi) - Landsort_02402 metaG (SPAdes) (version 2) | ecosystem: Environmental > Aquatic > Marine > Oceanic >... | reverse complement strand
TCCTGGAAGCTGCGCATATTAAATCTTATACTGATGGCGGACCGCATGCTGTAAAGAACGGCCTGCTTATCCGCAGTGATATGCACAAGCTGTTTGATAAGGGATACATGACAATAACTCCGCAGCACAACATCGAAGTGAGCCGCCGCATTAGGGAGGAATTCCATAACGGCGAATACTATTTTACATTTCATGGCAAGGGAGTCCAACTGCCTACAAACAGGCTGGACTACCCCTCTCAGGAATTCCTCACCTGGCATAATGAGAAAGTGTTTAGGGGGTAAATTATTTTTCAAATTTTATTATAAGATAAATCAATGCAACCAAAATTTATAAAAATAAAAGAAAAATGAAAGAAAAAGAAGAAATGATAAAAACTGGGTCATTGTATGATAAGGATTATTTGGATTCAGAATTTAAAGACAGAAGAAGGGACTATTTTATTAAATCGATTGATAAAGGTGAGAATGTTCCTGACGGATGGAAAATAAAAAGAGAATATAAAACAAGGATAAAAATATATAGAAATAAAACAGTTGATGAATTGCTTCAAGATAAAATTTGGAAATTGTTTTATTTAATGGGACCACAAAAATTGTCATCCAGAAATTTTTCTCTAAGAATTGGAGACATAAATAGTACAGATGTAAATGAATATATTGATGTTCTAGTTGTATTTGAGGATACAGTTTTTGTTGTTAAATGTAAGTCTCTGGATAAACTAGATGAGAAAAGTATGGAAGGGGATATAGATAATTATTCAGATAAATTAAGCAATATAAGAAATTCTTTAAAAAAATTACTAAAGCAAAAATATTCTATTATTTTTATTCTTGCTACTGAAAATATCAATTGGGATGAAGATGATAAAACTTATGCTGAAGAGAATAAAATTATTGTTTGGGACGAATACGATATAGACGCTCTTTTAGAACTTACTAATCTTGCAGGGGAAGGTGCTAAGTATCAAATCTATAATAGAATTTTTTTTGATAGAAAAATAAAGAATTTTGAAATCACAATCCCAGCATTAAAAGCTAAAATGGGTGGTTTTCACTATTATCTGTTTGCCATGAATCCAGAACACCTTCTAAAAATATCATATGTCCATCAAAGATCAGGAAAGGGGAATTTCCTTGATATATCTGAAAGTTATCAGAGAATGCTAAACAAAAGCCGAATAAGAAAAATAGAAGAATATATCAAAGAAGGCGGTTTTTTCCCAGGGAGTATAATTGTCAATTTCAATCGAAACTTCCAAAAAGTAGAAAAATTAGGAAAGATGAAAAGATTACAAGATGTTGCATTAGATGCGGAACCTATTACAGTGACTCTACCACCATATTATGGTTGTGCCTGGATAATTGATGGCCAACATAGATTATATGGGTATGCAGATACAGAAAATAAAAAGACCGAGACTATTCCCGTTGTGGCTTTTGTTGAGGAGCCGAGATCGTTACAAACAAAGATATTTGTAGATATTAATAAAAATCAAAAAGCGATAGAATCAAATCTTTTATGGGATCTTTACGAGGATCTTTATGAGGATAGTACAGATGAGAAGGAGATAGAATTATATTGTATTTCCGTGATAGCTAAAAAGCTTAATAATGATAAAAATTCACCCTTCTATAATTCAATAGCAATCCCAAAAAAAGAGAATCAAGGAAATATAAGTTTGACTACTATGTGTACTAATGTTAAGGCACAAAAATTAATCTCAGGTAAAGAATGTCCATTGTATTTTGAAAATTATAAAGAAACCATCAATTATGCTGCTCAAAGAATCGCATGCTTTTTTAATATTATAAAAAATGAGCTTACAGAAGAATGGGAAATGGGTGATGAACATTACCTCAAAACAAATGCTGGTATAGTTGTATTAATGGGAATTTTTAGAGATATTATTGATGGATTATCAAGAGAGGAAGAACTGGATATAAAGAAGTTTGAAATAGCGGTTTATAAAAGACTTGACCCTTTACTAATTCATTTTATGGATTTGGATAGTGAGACAATCCGACAGTATCGAGGAGCAGGAGGAGCGGGACAAAAAAGCCGTCAAGTAAGAGCTGATCTAACAAAAGTCATTAGAGAAGCAAATGTGGGATTTTATTCTCGTTGGCTTGAGAAATATGAGGATGCGAAAAAAGAAAAAGAGTCATTTGCAAAAAGGAAGAGAGGGCTTGAGTATTATTTAGAAAAGGAGGAGAGCAAAAATTTAGAATTTAAAGGTTCGTTATATGTGAATTTAAATAGATATTTATTAGGAGATGGCAAATTAGAAAAGGAAGAAGGCATATTAAAAGAAGGAGTTCTAAAGACAATTGTTGCTTTTCTTAATACTAATGGTGGAGATATTGTAGTGGGCGTTTTAGAAAAAAATAAATTTGAGAATGCAGATGAAGAGAAAATATCAGATTGTACGGAATATAAAAATAAAATAGTTTTTGGTATTGATATTGAATATAGCAAGGATGAATGGGATGGCTATTTACAGTATCTAACAAATCTCATTGAAAAAAGAATTTCTGGTGAAATAATTGACTCGGAATTAGTAGAGATAAAACAATTGAAATATAAAAACAAAGATATTTGTTTAATAAATGTTAGTCCCTCTGATAATAAACAATTTTTGGATGGTAAAGAATTTTACATTCGGAGAGAGAATAGAACAATCTTATTAGAAGGGCCTGAAATTGATAGATATTGGAAATTGAAAAAATAAATTATATTAAATGTAAACAAACGGAGGAGTAATGTCTCAAAGTATAAAAAATGATCTAGACATAACATCCCTCGAATCCTGGCTTTGGGAGGCTGCATGCAAGATAAGAGGGCCAGTGGATGCACCTAAGTTTAAAGATTACATTCTCCCCCTTATCTTCCTTAAACGCCTCTCTGATGTCTTTGAGGATGAACTTCTCACTTCTAAAAAGGTGATCGGGCCATGCTGACGTATAGATTTCAGGAAAGATACCCCATAATAAGGGCTGATATTTCGTCTTAAAATCTCCTTTTTGGGCACCAAAAAAGCACTTTAAGAAAAACTCCAAAAATAATATCGGATGATCTGCTTAAACGTACATTTTTGCCACTAAAAGTATTGCTTTAAGGCCAATTTTTGAGGCCGTTTTTCGGTTTAGCTATTGAAAATTCAATCAATTCGTGCGGCCAGACCACAAAATTACGTGAAAAATCCAGGCAAAAAGGAATCAGCTCTTTTAGAAAACTTTTAAATACTTCAATTTTCTCTTAGAGGGCATTCTAAAATTAAAAAATCTATATTGTATCGGAATTTCGGTCCCCTTTTTCGTCTTTATCATGATCCACCAATTTACTCAGCCATCTTTTTCAAAATCGGGAGGCCAGGACTTCCTGGCTTCCGCTCACCATAGTCGCTATCTTTAAAAAATATATCTAGAGATTATTTCAAAGGAAAAAGTCTAAATGTAATCCTATCATCTTTGGGAAAAATAAGTTCTGATTTTTGAGCTAATTCAGAAATTTTTGATATGAAATCTGCAACTTCCACTGGGTTATAATGAGGAATTATCCTTTTTTCAATTTCTTCTTTCAAACTCTCTCCATGTAACTTGAATGCGTAGAAGATGGCAGATAATACTATTTGTCTTGGTGGGATTTTTACATCACTTACCATTGAAATAATTGTATTAGTCCATGCTTCAACATCCCTTTCTTGAATTATCGCAGTTGCTAACCATTCTTTATGCCTTTCACTCGGAGATTCTTTCGACCTATCAACAGCATAGTTAAACCACGCATATCCACATAGAGGATCAGCATTAAGAGCCTTAAAAAATTTTTGAGGAGATTTTTCTTTATATGCTTCTTCAGCAAGCTGCATTGCTAGCGAAGGATTTCGTTTAGTATCTCCGAACATATTCAATAATAAATTTGCCAACCAATGCTTTAAAATAAATTCTGCAAAAGGATTCTTTGCTATTTTAAAGTAATTCTCAAATTCATCTTTAGCACTTCTAAACTTTCCTTCATAAAGATATGTATCAGCAAGTAACGCTATTACTGGAATTTTTTTCTCTCCAAGGTCAATAGACTTTTTATAGCAATTTTTTGCCCAAATATATTTGTTAAGAAGAAAAAAGCATCCTCCAAGTTCTGCCCACCAATAGGATTTTTGACGGTAAGAAGAATCTAATTTTGTAGCTTTATTGTAATTATGTATTGCCTCCTTAAAATAAGAATCATAACGAAGATTATTTGCAATGTTATAATAAATCGAACCTTTAGCGTTTTCTTTCTTTGTATATTCAATTGTAGATTTAAGAAATCTTCTATAGTGTTGAAAATAAAAACGTGAATTAGAGGCATTAAATATTGCTGATGATGAGATGATTTCAGCACATGTAAAATAACCTCTTCTCAATAATTGTTCTGAGACCTCCATAGCTTCTGCTACTCTATTCATTTCTGCGTATCCTAAAGGTAAAGAAGGCAGAGAAAGTAGCAAAGAAGCATCATTAGATAATGGATGTTTCTCGAATACAATCCTTCTAACTAAGTCCAATGCTCTATTAGTAAGACCACAGCTTGATATAGTTATAGCGATAGCTACTTTTAATGTAGATATTAAATCTTCAATAGAAAAATTATTTTTAGTATATTTATGAAGGTCAATAGTTTTAGGTTTTCCATCATCAAAAAAAGTTAGTGTATAAGGTTTTGAATTAAGTTCAATTTTTTTATCTGGAATCTTAGTTTCATCTATTTTTATGAAGTTACTTTCGCTATCATTTCTTAACCATTGTTTAATCCTGTTAAAAATATCTGATTTAATAGGCTCAGGAAAATTAATCGAAATTGAAATAACGAATTCATCTGGTATTTTTTGTCCACTATCCACAGAGCTAAAGTAATGATGATGTACCTCCTTTTCAATAATTGAAGCATCCAACTTGTCAATCCTTTTATCAAACTTTACTCTAAACGTCTTTTGAAAATGTAACTTCCGAATAAAATCAGGGGAGCTATTCTTTAGAAGAGTACTTACCCATTCATAAAAAATTCTATTGGTATTTGAATCATAAAGTATAAGCATTACAGGAAGAGGATTATTTAGGTATTGAATCAGACGTTCAGTTTTAAAGTCAAATGTTGGAGAATATTTAGTTTCTGGAATTGTGTCACTTCCTTTTATCTGAACAAAGAAGTAATACCGAGTCGGTTTTCCATTCTTAAAAATCTGTACTTGCTCATCAAGACCATAATCAGGAACTTGTTTACGGCTCACCCATCCTAGAGAAATAAATTTTTTTCTAAAAGCGATTCTTGATTCTTCTTCTAAAACGTGAGAACGTACTCGCATATTTTTATTTTTTAATTGATTCTTCTTGATAAGTAACCCATTCTTTGATGTTTTTAAATCTAGTCATTTTTTCATGCTTTGCTTCAAGAAATTTTATTTATTCATTACAATAGCCTTTTATATTATCAAGCAATGCATCATACGTTACTATCTTCAATTTTCCACCTAACTGAGAAGCATTTAGATGTTGCAATCTCCTAATATCAATCTGAGACATTGAATTTCTTCTGCCAATAACAATTGCTGCTGTATTTTCCCCTTCCATTTTGTAAAATTCAGAAGAAGCATATTCACCATGGTCGTATAACCAAATCCACCATAAATTAATTTGATTTATTGCTCGATTAAGTGCTTGAGAAGGCAACCCCTCCTTAGTAAACAATTTATGTGTATTTCTCTCAATTTCAACAAAAGTCCAGCAAGAGTAATTCCCCCACCCCACAAGCGCAAAGTCTGCTCTAAAATTACTTCCAAAGGATGGCTTAGAGAATACAAGTTTAACACCATACCCAAGATTGGAAATTAAATAACTATGATTATAAATATACTTGTGAAGGACTTCCTCTTTAGGGTTTTTGCTAAGAAGATTTTCAAATTCAGAATAAATTCTATTCATGTTTCTTTTATTGAATTTGATTTTTTCCTTTTTTCTCCATCATCAATTCCCATTGTCTTTCTATTATATAGAAAAAGTTTTAGACACACTAGTTGAAATAAAACAATAATTCACCATGTGTCAACCGTATGTAAATTATTTACCATAAAGTACTATACTGACCGCTAGAGAGGATGTTTTCAAACAGATTGTGAAATTTACTATTTCAGATAAGTATATAATTAAAAAAAATCTGATAAATAGGATGGTAAAAAAGAGTTAAAAATATTTTTATTACGAAGTAATAAAGGATGATCAGAGGCAGGAGAAATCTGAGTCCATTCTTTAGGACTTGAAATGAGGTATTTTTATATTCCTGTGATGAAGATTATTTATAAAATAAAAAACTAAAACCTCGAAACCTAAACTTTGAAAATAAGCTAATTTAAGCAATCCATTGATAATAATGATTACAAAATTGACCCTATATTTTCAATATGATAGAAATATGATAGATTAAATTAAATCATGATAGTGGGAAGGTTTAAATAAAATGGCTAATAATAACAATGAACTTGAAAAGCGCTTATGGAAAGCTGCAGATCAGTTGAGAGCAAATTCTTCTTTAACATCGCAAGAATACTCCCGTCCTGTTTTGGGATTGATTTTTTTGAAATATGCTGACTTCAGGTTTAAATTCGCAGAAAAAGAACTCTCTAATGGTTTAACTAGTAACAGACAAACCATAGGAAAATTACACTATCAAGCAAGAGGTGTAATGTATCTTCCTGAAAAGGCTCGCTATTCTTACCTGCTTAATCTGCCTGAAAATACTGATATAGGAAAAGCAATTAACGAAGCCATGGAAGGAATAGAAAATGAAAATGATGATTTAAAAGAGATACTTCCCCATGAATATAATAGATTTGATAATACACTTCTATTTGAACTTTTAAAAATATTCAACAGTATTCCAATGGATATTGAGGGTGATGTTTTCGGTAAAATATACGAGTATTTTATTGGTAAATTTGCAATGGCTGAAGGCCGCGGAGGTGGAGAATTTTTTACACCTACGTCAATAGTCAAACTTATAGTGAATATCATAGAACCTTTTCATGGCCGTATTTATGATCCTGCATGTGGTTCAGGTGGTATGTTTGTTCAGTCAGCAAAATTTGTGGAGGAACATCAGAAAAATTCATCAACAGAAATTAGTATTTTCGGATCTGAAAGTAAGGAAGTAAATCTGAAAATTGGGAAAATGAACCTTGCAGTACACGGCATGTCCGGAGATATCCGCCTTGCTAATTCATACTATGAAGACTCCCATAATAGCTTAAATAGATTTGATTTTGTAATGGCTAATCCTCCCTTTAATGTAAACGGTGTTGATAAGGAAAGAATTAAAGATGATCCTAGATATAAATTCGGAATTCCAAGGGCAGATAATGCAAATTACATCTGGATAGAAAATTTTTTCTCATCTCTAAATAAAAAAGGCAGAGCTGGCTTTGTAATGGCAAATTCCGCAAGTGATGCCCGCCAGAGTGAGCTTGAGATAAGGAAAAAAATTATAAAAGATAGATGTGTTGATGTGATAATAGCTGTATCATCTAATTTTTTCTATACTGTCACATTACCCGTGACTTTATGGTTTTTAGACAAGGGTAAGCCAGAAGATCGTAGAGATAAAGTCTTGTTTTTAGACGCAAGGCATATCTATCGCCAAATAGATAGAGCTCACAGGGATTTTAAATCTGAACAAATTGAATTCTTAAGCAACATCGTAAGGCTATTTAGAAAAGGGAATATTGAAACACGTCTGGGAAGCAACTACTTGATGAATAAACATTTTCCTGAAGGAAAATATAAGGACATAAAAGGACTTTGTAAAGTTGCTACAATAGATGAGATTAAGGAACAAGGTTGGAGCTTAAATCCCGGACGCTATGTTGGGGTAGCAAAAAAGGAAGAGGATGACTTTGATTTTGCCGAGCGACTGCAGGAGTTAAACGGTGAGCTGGAAGTGCTTAACAGTGAGGCACATGAGCTGGAAAAAAGAATTGCAGACAATGTGGTGAAATTATTGGAGTCTACAGAATGACATTCCGCGAATCACAAACCGTTGAATTGAAAGCCTCTCTCGGTCGGTTGAACTGGGCTGAAAATTTTGTGTTGCGCAATATCCGTAAACAGGCGGAAGTCAATCCAGATACGGGCCGCCGGGAAAGCCGGTATGAAGTGCCTTTTCGCGCCATCTGGGAGGCAATCGCCAATGCCGTGGCGCACAGGGATTACCGCCTAGCGTCCACTATTGATGTTGCCATTTTTGATGACCGTATCGAAATCTGTTCACCCGGGGAGCTGCCCCGGGGCATGACACTGGAACAACTGCATTTGCCCTATCGCTCCGTTTTGAGAAACAGTACTCTAGCAGAGTTGTCGTATCTAACCCGCTACATTGAATGCTGGGGAACTGGTATTCAGAACATGAAGGAGTGGATGGAAGGTCATGGCCTGCCTGAACCGGAGTTTGCGATAACCGAACATAGTGTTTTGACTGTTTTGAAAAGGCCAGCAGAAAAAAGCATGCCACAAATCTCCAGAGAGCACCCCGCAGGCACTTGGCAAGTACCTAGCAAGTACCCAGCAAGTACCCAGCAAGTCAAAATACTTAAATTTTGCAAGATACTGTTTTTAAGCAAAGAGATACAAAAACATTTAGGATTAAAAGATAGAGAGCACTTTAGATCTGAGATATTAAAACCGGTTATTGATGGTGGTTACATTGCAATGACCATGCCTGGCAAACTGACAAGTAGCAAACAAAAGTACCGCCTTACAGAAAAAGGGCGGCAATTGCTGAAAGAATTGGAAGGAAAAAAATGATCAAGTTGAATATAACGTTTCAGATATTGCCTATTGTATCCCTGTCCATAGAAAACCGGATTGAGGAGAATGTTAACAAATTGTTAGAGGGCGAATAACATGATTAATGCTTACTATAAAAAAGCAATTAGCTGGTTTGAAAGGGGAAAGAGAGAAGAAGATTATTTTATTAGATTTATTTTGTTTTATATAGCATTTGAAGTTTTATTGAAAGTAAAGGAACTCAATAAGTATAAATTAAATAATTCTATTAAAAAAGAATTTTTTAATAATATTGATAGAAAAATATTAGAAAAGTTAAAAATAGAATTAGACAGAGAACCATTACAAAATATGAGATATAAAGAAAAAATCATTAGACTTGAAAACATTAATGATTTTGAGAATATTTTAAGATTTGTTAATGTTGGGAGAAATAATTTATTCCATGGAGATAAGGGATTAGACATAAAAAGAGACAAAATTATAGTTAATTTTAGCAGTAAAATATTAGATATTTTACTAGAGGCTATCCAGAAGTATTAGATTCTCTAAAAATTATTGAATAAGATTAAGAAATGAATAGTATGAATACTCCCGATAAGATAAAGTTAAAAAGTGAATGGAAAACAGTGAGAATAAGTGAAGTTATACATCGAGCTACAATAAATATTAATCCTAAAAAGTGTAAATATGGCTACCCTTATATAGGATTAGACAATATAACAAAAGGTACTTTTGAATTAAAAGGTATCGGAAATGTGGAAGATGTTAAAAGTTCTAAATATCAATTTAAATCTGAGGATATTCTTTTTGGTAAATTAAGGCCATATTTCCATAAAACCATTCAATCTAATTTTGACGGTATTTGTTCTACAGATATATGGGTTTTACGTTCTAATGATAGATCAATTTTAGATCAGAATTATTTTTATCAAGTTACTAAAACTACAGATTTTTGTAACTTGGTTAATTCAACTTCTGGTGGAACAGATAGGCCTAGGGCTAGATGGGAAGTATTTAAAAAAAAAGATATACAGATTCCACCTTTGTCTATTCAAAGAGAAATCGCCGCCATTCTTTCCGCCTATGATGACCTGATTGAGAACAACACTCGCCGCATCCAGATCCTGGAAGAGATGGCCCAGCGGATCTACCGTGAGTGGTTTGTTAAATTCCGCTACCCAGGCTACGAAAATGATAGATTTGTGGAATCAGAGCTAGGAATGATTCCAGAAGGATGGGAAGTAAAGAAATTAGGAGAAATGATAACATTCCAGAAAGGTAAAAAACCAAAAAAATTTTCAGATACAAAACAGGAAGAATATTTGCCATATTTATTGATTGAAGTACTGAAAGGTGGAAAAAGCTTCTATACTAACGATAAAGGAATGATAATAGATGAATTAGATGATGTAATAATGGTAATGGATGGAGCAAGTTCAGGAATGGTTTACATTGGCTTCTATGGAGCTGTAGGATCAACTTTAGCTAATATTCGTCCGAATGACAAAAAAAAGTTGTCTCCATTTATTCTATATCACTTCTTTATTGATAACTTAAAAGCTATATCTGATAATAACATCGGGTCAGCGATTCCACATGCAAATAAAGACTTTATAAACCAAATGCATACAATCATCCCTCCTGAAAAAGGGATGATAGATTTTCATAACTACTTTGAAGAAATATATTTGTTAATTAGAATTCTTAAAGAGAAAAACAAAAATCTTCGCCAAACCCGTGACCTGCTACTACCGAAGCTAATTTCAGGCAAGATTGATGTATCAGAACTGGATTTTGATATAGGAGTAGATGCATGAGTCCTTTTAACAAAGATGCTGAATTCGCCCTAGAAGAAGCTACCATCCAGCATTTTGAAGCCTTGGGATGGGAGTCCATACAGGCTAAAGATGAAATGGTTGGCGATCCCAAGCTACTGGGCCGTGAACACCAGGGCGAAGTAGTACTGAAACGGTATCTTTATCCTGCCTTACAAAAATTCAATTCTGGTCTACCTGCAGAAGCTTTGGACCAGGCGGTCAAACGGCTTATTCGTGATAGATCCGCAATGAGTATTGCTAGGGCCAATCACGATGTGTACGGCCTCATTAAGAATGGCGTAGTTGTGAACTTTCGGGATAAAGACGGCAATGACAAAACGGAACGTATAAAGATCGTTGACTGGAATTTGCCTGAAAACAATAGCTTCTTGATTGTCAGCCAGTTTTGGGTGGCTGGCGACCCTTACCGCCGCAGGGCTGACCTTGTCGGGTTTGTTAACGGCATACCTCTACTTTTCATTGAATTAAAGGCTCCGCATGAAAACATCAAGCATGCTTTTGATGATAATCTCAAAGATTATAAAAGTACCATTCCTCATCTCTTATGGTATAACGCATTTATTATCCTTTCAAATGGCGCACAGGCAAAAATAGGGTCGGTGACATCCCCATGGGAACATTTTGCCGATTGGAAAAAAATCAATGAAGAGGGAGAGACTAGAATCATTTCACTGGATACAATAATCCGCGGAACCTGTGAAAAAAAGCGTTTTCTTGATATTGTGGAGAATTTCTGCATCTTTCAGGAATCTTTGGGGGGATTAATCAAACTTTTAGCCAAAAACCACCAATATCTTGGTGTCAACAATGCTATCGAGGCCGTTAATATGCTTCAGCAGAACAAAGGCAAGCTGGGAGTTTTCTGGCATACACAGGGAGCAGGTAAAAGTGCCTCCATGATCTTTTTCAGTCAGAAGATCTTGCGGAAAATGCTGGGCAACTGGACTTTTGTAATCGTAACTGATAGGAAAGAGCTTGATGATCAGATCTATAAGACTTGCAAAGATTCTGGCATCATAATGGAAGCACATGTCCAGGCACGGAGTAGCACCCACCTGCGGCAACTCCTGGCGGAGGACCACAGATTTGTATTTACATTGATACATAAGTTCAGGACTGAGAATGGGGAGAAACATCCTGTTCTTTCCTTAAGAGATGATATCATTGTTATAACTGATGAGGCCCACCGCAGCCAGTATGACATTTTGGCTCAGAATATGTGGGATGCTTTACCCAATGCCTCTTTCATTGGATTTACAGGAACGCCTCTTATAAAGGGAGAAGAAGAAAAAACACGGGAAGTATTCGGTGATTATGTAAGTATTTATAACTTCAGTCAGTCTATTAAAGATGGGATGACAGTACAGCTTTATTATGAAAGTCGAATTCCCGAAGTCCAGCTCACAGTATATGGCAAAGACCACATGAACGAAAGAATGTATCATATCATTGAAGAAGCTATGCTGGATGTAGAACAAGAAAATAAACTGGAACTGGAATTTGGGCGGATGTATCACATCATCACACGAGATGATCGGCTAGAGAAAATCTCAGAAAATATCGTAGAACATTTTATGGGACGCGGTTACCGTGGGAAAGCGATGTATGTGGCTATTGATAAAGCCACAGCCGTGAAAATGTATGATAAGGTTAGTGCCCATTGGAAAGAGACGATTGAAGATCTCAAAAGGAGATTGAAATATACCTGGGGAGGTGAAAGTAAATTCATACAGGAAGAAATTAAATACATGGAAATGACGGATATGGCTGTGGTAGTTTCACCTGCTCAGAACGAAGTTGAAGAAATGCGACTAAAAGGTGTGGATATACTTCCTCACCGAAAGCGGATGGTGAAAGAAGACCTAGACAAGAAGTTTAAAGACCCGGATGACCCTTTCAGGCTTGTATTTGTCTGTGCCATGTGGATGACAGGATTTGATGTCCCTTCCTGCTCGACGATTTATCTTGATAAGCCCATGCGGAATCATACTTTGATGCAGACGATTGCCAGGGCTAACCGGGTGTTTCAGGACAAGCCTAATGGATTAATTGTGGATTATGTAGGTGTTTTTCGGAATTTAGAAAAGGCACTGGCTATATATGCTGCTCCAAGTGGGGGGAGAGAAGATCTGCCCATAAAGAATAAAGATGAGCTTAAAACAAAGCTTGATCAGGCCATCCATGATGTTAAAGATTTCCTGAAGCCATTCGGAGTGGATCTTGAGGCTATTCGAAAAGAAAATGATGTGTTTAAACGAGTGGCACTGAAGGAGGATGCGGTAAACAAAATACTTGTTAATGATGATTCTAAGAAGGAATATCTACGCAAAGCTGATATTGTTAAAAAGATTTATAAGGCGTATTTACCTGATCCTATTAAAGCAGAAACAGCGGAAACAGCCTATTTGATTCGAAGGATTGCAAAATCAATTCGCTCTATAGTTGAGCCCCCCAAAATCGATCATGTTATGGCCGATGTTGATGCTTTGTTGGACAAATCGGTTGAGGGATTTGTAATGGAAGAACCTGAGGGGGGATACAGATCATACGATCTTTCTCAAATTGATTTTGAAGCATTGAGGAAAAGATTTGAAAAAGATCGTAAGCAGATTGTTATAGAACAGCTTAAGAAAGCCATTGAGGAAAAACTAAAGTGCTTGATTCAGGCAAATCGAACTAGAATGGATTTTGTCGATAAATTTAAGCAGTTAATTGATGAGTATAATGCTGGGGCCAGTAGTGTAGAAGAGATTTTTAGAAAACTTTTAGAGTTCGCCCAGAAGCTTAAGGGAGAGGAAAAACGCTTCATACGTGAGGGGCTGCAAAGTGATGAGGAACTTGCAGTATTTGATATCCTGACGAAGCCTGATATGAAGCTGTCCCAGAAAGAAATAAAACAGGTTAAACGGATCGCAGGTTCACTCTTAGAAAATCTAAAGACGCAAAAATTAGTACTGGACTGGAAGAAAAAACAGCAGACAAGAGCAGATGTAAGATTAACTATAAATACTTTCCTGGACCAGCTTCCTTCTGTATTCGCAAAAAAGATATATAATCAAAAATGTGACTCTGTTTATAAGTATGTATATGATATGGAAGCGAAAGGGGCAAAGACTCAACATACAGCAATATACAATCATTAAAATTTTTATTGTATAGAATTTAATAAAATTATTGGGAGAAATATCATGGCTTTAGGAAAACTTAATCGTTTAGACCCGAGATTAGAATGGTCTAATGAATCAAAGAATTTTACTCCATGGTTATCAAGTCAGGATGGATTAAATCTCTTAGGAGAGACTCTTGGTTTAGAACTGGAGTTGAAAGATACCGAAGTATATGTTGGAAATTATCGTGCTGATATAGTCGCAAAGGATAGTATAAGTAATGAATATGTTGTTATTGAGAATCAGTTATCCTCAACAGATCATGATCATATAGGTAAATTATTAACTTATGCTGCATCTTTTGAGGCAGGAACAGTCGTCTGGATAGCAAAAAATTTTAGAGAAGAGCATCGGCAAGCTCTTGATTGGTTTAATGAGATAACAATAAAGGATGTTGATTTTTTCGGCATAGAGATTGAATTGTTGCAAATTGGTGATTCACCATATGCTCCAAATCTTAAGATCGTTAGTAAACCTAATGAGTGGACCCGTTCCGTTAGAAGCGAAAAACAAAGCCTAACTGAGCGTGATACATTGAAAGTTGAGTATTGGACAGCATTCAATGAATATATTAGTAGCAACAATGTAAAAATCAAACAGAGAAAGGTAGGGGCTCAGCACTGGTATGATATTGCGATTGGAAAAGCTGATGTTCATTTTTCTCTTACCTTAAGAACAAACAAAGGAGATATTGCATGTGAAGTTTATATAGGTGATGAGAATGCAAAAGATCTTTTTCATAATTTATATAGTGAAAAGGATGAAATTGAAGAAATCATAGGGGAAGACATAGAATGGAAAGAATTACCAGAGGGAAAATCTTGCAGGATAGTTGTCCGCAACTTTCTAGATCCAAAGAAGAAGGATAATTGGGAAGATTGTTTTAAATGGTATGATGAAATGGTTGCAAGATTCAGAAAGGCTTTTGTAAAAAGGATCATTGGATTCTAATTATAGAATTTAGAGTCTGGTTTGAGGCGTCTTTTTTTAACAAGTAAGATTAACTTGGCCGAAAAATCTCTGATGAGGGATAAAATGGCAATAAATACAAGAGAGAATATCACTAGGATACCAATCCACGTTGAAATATGGATTGCATCAAGATTGCTATCCGAAAAAAATGAAATTTTTTCTAAAAAAGAATTAACTGCAACAATTAAAAGGATTTTCGATGATACAAGGCCTGGAATTTCAACACATATAAGCAGTTGTTGTGTTGCTAATAAACCTTCGAATCATCCAAGAAATTACAATTATCTTTTCTGGGTTTCAAAAGGTAAATATAAAATTTATATAAAAGGAGATTATCTACATCCAGATAAAAAAAGCAGTCAAAGCAATCCTATTTATGAAGATGTTCCTCGCCAGTTCCGTTATTTATTAGATAAAACGCTAAGTAATAAGAATGTGATCTCTAAGCCACCGATAAGGCAATATCAATCAAGTCCTCTCGGACAAGATGAAAGGGAGGAAATCATTGAAGAAATAAATCTCGATATCCTGAGAAATTGTGAACAAGAAGCTATTGATAAAACAATACTGATGATGGCCTATAATCCTTCATGTGCAAGGATCTTCTCAAGTGAGGCGAATAAGAAAATAAAAAATAAAATATTTTCAGTAATTGAATCCTTGTATGATATTAAGAACCAATCAGATTTTAATAAAACACATAAAGAAATTCTTGATGATATAGTAACAAACGTAAAAAACGTAAACGCGAAGAATCTACATAAAAAAATATCATATGGACAAGCTCAAAAGGGTTTGAATGTATTTCTAAAAGTATATGTAGACTGGGCTAATCGACCTTCGCAAAAAATATCTGAAATAATAAGGCCACTCTTACATTGTCCATTAGATAGTTATGTTATGAAAACTTTAAAGAAAAAGGAAAAAAGCTTGTTTGAAAAATACGGGAAATTACCATGTGATTTAAAAAATATTTCTACTTATGAGCAATATATGAATTGGCAAAGGCTAATTGATGAAATTTTGGCAAACAAATATGGCAATGAAAAACGAATATTAATAGATGTCATTTGGTTTTTGGAAAGTTTAAAAAGGAAAGAGAAGAATAATTGAAACCAGAAATTGCTTGGAGTGATCTTGGGTGATATTGATTTTGATAGTTGGTAAGGATAAAGAAAGATTTCCATATAATATAGGAGTTTATAGATGGAAAAAGGACAATTTGATCTAAAAAAATTGAGTGAGTATTTTACAGAAATAGGTCAAATAGTCCAGACTATGACTATCCGAATGGAATTGCTTGAGAAAGAATTAGTAGGAGTCAGAACTGGGGAAGAGGAATTTTCGCTTAAACATATTAAAGCTATAAGAGATGAAGATAGGAAATACTGGTGCTTTTTAAAGTGGTGGGAGATGCCAGAAATAGAAGACAGGGATTTGCTTTCTCTTAAAGGAATTTTTGTACGATTACAACCAAAAGACGAGCATGTTATTAAAGAGCTAATTCATATTATAAAATATGTTGAAGTCGTATCATGTATACTTAGGTTTGTTGCCCCTGAATATTATGGAATATTTAGTGCGCCAGTCGAGAATTTACTTAATATTAAAGGAAAGAATTCGGTAGGAAAATATCTGAGTTATTTAGATGATTTAGAAAAACTAAAAAAAGAGTATAAATTCAAAAGAATTGCTGATGTCGATATGGCATTGTGGGCATTAGCGAATATCTTAAATTATCCTGAATTAAGGGCTTATCCTAAGTATCAAAAAATATATGAAGACTATAGAAAAAGAACAAATCCAATTAAAAAAATTATGGCTGTTAACTCTCTTTCCCAAATATGGCAAGAAAAAGGTTATGTATTTATCGCAGAACTGTTCCTAGGTATAGATCATGAAATAGCAGGGATAATAGCTGGAAGAGAAGTAGAACGATTTGTTCATAATCAATGCGACAAACACGGAATTGAAAAGGAAGGAAAAACAGGAGAAGGAGGAATTAAGTATTTTTCTCCATCTGTACTCTCAGATAAATTGTGGAAAAGTAGGTATATAAGATATGAAGAACACAAAGGCATAAAAAAATGGTGGGCGCTTAGAAACAAATTAACTCACAAATTTAAAATTTTCATTACACGGGATGAAGTAGAAAAAATGATTGAAGGAATCATTAATTTGACAGAAAAATATAAGAAATAACCACCATTTTGCCACGAAAAATCGGCCTGTAAGAACTTCCCCTTATTAAAATGTACCTGGTATTTTTTTCCATATTCAATAGCCCTGATTCAATTGACCTAATATCTTTCTTATGATAAGTTTCTGACATTAAGCGGTTGATTGATGAATCTAGAACAACGTGCTCAAGCAATTTTAAAACTTTCCCGATTCACTGGAGTTAATGTTACTTCTGATTTTATTCGTAATACTTCAGAGCACTATCCACAGGCGGGGATACCCAGAATACACAATCTGATAGAAGGTATTTATAAACCAGCAGGTGATCAGTATGCTTTTTCTATATGGAGTCGTTCAGCCGTAGGTCAAGATCATGAGATTTATCACGATGTTTTTGATATAGAGAGTGATGGCAGTTGGACAATAAATTACGCTGCCAAAAAAGGAAGCCTCGATTCTGCAGTCAATCGTTCATTGTTTGCATGCATGAGTGACAAGGTGCCATTGCTTGTTATTGTGACTGCCAGAGCGAGAGAGTCCTCAGAGCATGCACAGTACAAAATTCTTGGCCCTGCAGTCATAGAAAGTTTTGATCCGGCAAGCCGTAGATTTTTCATAAGGGGTTGCAGTGCACTTGTTGTTTCACGTTTGGTTGGACAGGAAAACAATGAAGACTACGCCACGCTTTCTATCCGCAACCGGTTAATTATGCCTTTTCAAGTTAGAGAAAAACGTAAAGAGTATTTGACTATGCGGAATGTTAGGGAGAAAGCCTTCCGCAAGATAATTCTTGATGAATACAGATGTTTATGTACTGTCTGTCAGTCTAAATTTATATTGATGCAGAAACAAAAAGAACCTCTTATAGAAGCCGAAGCAGCACATATTATTTCGGTAGAGGATAGGGGGCCAGATGATCCCCGCAATGGATTAAGCCTTTGCAAGTGCCATCACTGGGCCTTTGATGAAGGGCTTTTTACAATAACAGATGCACAGGATATCAAAGTAAGTCCATCAGTATTAAGTGCCGAGAGACGTCGTTTTGACCTTGAGGAATATGATGGAGAAGCACTTGTCCCGCCGGTTCACGAAATCTGCCGTCCCAATGAAAAAGCCCTTCACTACCACCAGAAGAAAGTTTTTCGTTCATTTTGATTTTGTGATTCCAGGAATATCAGTGGGAATCAATGCTTAATAAAATATGATCCCTGGGATTTCTTATTGTGAATAAATTTAGCAGATTTGTAATTTTATATTGGGGTGAATATATTTATTGATTATTGAATTGATTAATTTAGAAAACTTATATATATAAGTGAGGAAAGGAGGGAATTATGGCTATACCTGATTATCAATCTATAATGCTTCCTCTGCTAAAATTTCTTGGTGATAAGAAAGAACATTATCTACGTGATGCAATTGATTATCTTTCCAAGATATTTGGATTAACTGATGAAGAGTACAAGGAGTTGCTTCCAAGTGGGCAACAGGCTGTTTTTGACAATCGTGTTGGCTGGGCAAGGGCTTATTTGAAAAAAGCAGGATTAGTAGAATCGACAAAAAGAGCTTACTTTAAAATAACCGATCGTGGTCTAAAAGTATTAAAAGATAATCCGAAAGAAATAAATATTAAATTCTTGGAGCAATTTCCTGAATTTATTGAATTCAGAAGTATAAGAAGAAAGAAAGCTACAAAACCTAATGAAAAAGAAATATTAACAAATCAAACTCCTGAGGAAACTATTGAATCTGCATATCAAGGTATGAAAGAGGGGTTAGCAGCTGAATTATTACAAAATATAAAACGCAGTTCACCTGCTTTTTTTGAGAAATTAGTTTTAGATCTATTAGTCAAGATGGGATATGGTGGTACAAGAAAAGATGCTGGACAGGCTATTGGAAGAAGCGGAGATGGTGGTATAGATGGAATAATTAAGGAAGATCGCTTAGGATTAGATATTCTCTATATTCAAGCTAAGCGATGGGAAAACCCTGTTGGCCGTCCGGAGATTCAAAAATTTGCTGGTGCTCTTCAAGGGAAGAGAGCAAAAAAAGGAATATTCATAACGACTTCGAGTTTTACTAAAGAAGCAGAAGATTATGTTTCTCGTATTGATAGTAAAATTGTTCTTATAGATGGAAATTTGCTTACTCAATTTATGATAGACCAAAATGTAGCGGTTTCTCAGATTTCCTCTTATGAAATCAAGAGGATAGATATGGATTATTTTACTGAACAATAAGGTAAGTTTAGAGAATTGATAGTACTAATGATGAGTCTAAATTTTCTGTGTTAGGGATTTGGGAAAGGAGGCTTTTCGAACCTTGGGTGTTAAATTATACAGAAATTCTTGGAGAAGAAAAGATATACGCCTCTTGACACTTAATACTTCAGTTGAGTATTTGTTTATTTGAAAAAGATGGGGGAAAAATACTATAAGCCAGGTATTATTAGGTTTACAGCTGAGGCAGTTTTATATAAGGTCGTATAGTGAGAATCTATTTTGATACTAAGGATATAATTGAAATAATTGAAAACTCGAATCCCATTTCTTCAAAGGAACTAGAAAAAAGATTCATTGAAAAAAATAATGAACTAGTAATTTCGAATACATTGTTACTGGAAATATCTGATCCTCTTATTCTTAACTCCCAAAAAACAAATGTCATGAATATCATAAATCAAATAGAAATGATCCCGCATATATTCATAAAAACAAAGAATTTGATACATTTAGAACTATTAGAAGCGATAAATGCTTTTAATAAGAGGGAATATAAAAATATAGATCCTTTTACATCAAGATATACTGAAACAATAGATTTCGATACAAGATTCCCCCTGGGGAAATATATAATATATTCATTGGGAGAAATATTTTGGAAGTTCTATCAGGAGAGAGCCCTGGGTGGTTTTGATAAACATTCAGATAGATGGAGAAATGTATTTTCTATGGAAAGAAATCTTCCAACAAAGCAATCAAAAAAGGATAATTTTGTTACATGTATTAAAAAACACTTATCAATGTCCAAATTAAGACTGTCATCCCAAGACATAAAATCTTTTTCAGAATGGATTTATAAAAAACCTTCTCGTTGTCCTTCAACGAGATTAATTAATGAGCTTTTTCATATGATTATTAAAAATACTGATGATATTCCAAAGAATTCAGACTTAGAAGATTTTGTACATATTGAATGTTTACCATATGTAGATTTAATGACAGTTGACAGACGATTTTATGCCTATATTTATCAAGTCTTGAAAAGTATAAATTTTGATTATAAATCTAAGATTAGAAAATCAGCAAAAGAAATTCTTGATTATATTTAATTTCATAGACCGCTTTTCTGTAAAGTTCTAAGATAGATAATAATCTTAGATTACGTTTCATTTATATATATTGTTTCTGTTTGTAAGGAATAGGATTTTACAGTAGAATATGCAAAAGGTGGTAGGTGATTCATTATCAAAATTAAGTAGAGTGTCAACAGATTTTGCTACGAAAAAGACAAAGCAGAAAATCACCCCTCGATTCACCTTAAGAGGCTATTGAAGTAACCTAGGTATTATTGATACATTTTTATCCTGAACCAAATTTTTAGAGATTTGGGGGGATGTAATAAAACATCAGAAAAAGAGAGTGAAAGAATTTAATATTGAATAATTATATCATTTAAAATGCCATCATCATTTAAATGGGTTGATTTTGCGGAGGACGACCGTCAGAAAATGATGGAGATTCTCCATCTGTTCAGCGAGAAAGAAATTCGGGAAGAGCTAGGTATAGGGACGGTTCGAGATGCCTTTTCGGATATTTTGTTCCCAGGAACTAGTACGCTTCATACCAGGGCAAAATACATACTCTTTGTACCATGGATATTCATGAAGCATGAGCGGAAACAGACTCATTCAAAGGATATTGAGGAATATTCCAGGGAAACTGAAATCAAGCTTATCAGGGAGCTTCTAAAAAGTGGAGAAGAAGATGGGGTCATTGGCAGAGTTGCTCTTGATAATCTCAAAATCCTTCCAAGCTATATGTATTGGTCAGGATTAGGTCGATGGGGAATCCGTAGGTTTAACGGTTCTTTGTATCAGTATTTCCGATTATTAGATAGGTATTATTTTTACAGGAAAAACATTGTTAAATCTGATGACAATGAGTTGGTTTCATCTGCCGCCTATAATTGGGATCCGAACATAGTTTCACCAACCAAGAATTTTCCCGAAGGAGCCAATTTTGCACTTTCTAGGCAAGAAGCGGACTATCTTCATGATAGAATATTAGCGAGTTGTTCCGGCAGCCTATTAGCTTGTCTTGTGGATAAAACTAAAATCACTAATGTTAACTTTGTCTGGCAGCATCCGCAATTTGCTCTATTTTCGAAGGAACATCAAAAGATAATCTGGCATGCCAGGAATTTTTCCGAGTCAATTCACGGAGCCATCTTAGTCTATAATTTAATGCTCTCTGAAGAAGCTAAAAATCAAGAATTGATTGAAAAGTATAGAGAGAAAATTAAAAGATGGGCAGATGAACTAAAAAAGCGTTTTTATGAGATAAAAACCTGGGATCTGAATGAATTCTGGGGGATCGTTTTTAGTGAAAACAGCCATATCCCTATTCAAACACGGAGGTTCATAGAACATTGGATTTATTTGGTAAAGGAGAATAAAAATTTGATCCG
>Ga0210003_1001365_pt1 | contig 21683 bp, 50 predicted proteins | sample LantaG_FD_182804 | JGI IMG/M metagenome (GOLD analysis project Ga0210003, IMG submission 182804) | Deep subsurface microbial communities from Baltic Sea to uncover new lineages of life (NeLLi) - Landsort_02402 metaG (SPAdes) (version 2) | ecosystem: Environmental > Aquatic > Marine > Oceanic >... | reverse complement strand
CTTGTCGACGAGTTATTTGACGCTGCTTACCCAGGCCCACCGGGCCTGCCTCAAGAAGTTTTAGATGCGATGGAAGAAGTTAAAAGGTTACGGGGAGCTTCATAAGGTAGGATGGTCCTACGACTGACTGTAAATCAGTTCCCAGAGGGCGTGTGGTTCGATTCCACAGTTCCCCACCACGCTCTCGTAGCCCAACGGAAGAGGCAACGGATTTAAGCCCCGTTAAGTGAGAGTTCGAATCTCTCCGAGAGCACTATGAGTAAACAAAGAGACGCAATTGTTAATATGTTTTGGAAGATGAACTCCGAAGGTGAGGGTTATTACTTCCTACAATACACTAGCTCTAAGAATGAGAAGAGCCGGCTATTTAAAGATGGTGTTGACCCCAAAGACACAGACCTCCTCTTCATGAAGTGGGAGAAGTTCGAAGAGTCTTACAGGGAGCTTAAAAAAGAGTTGTCAGCCCTCAAGAAAAATTTCAACATCGAGGACGAAGAGATAGAGTGTTAATGAGCGAAGAAGAGTTCAAAGATTCTATCCTAGAGTACTTGCAGGGAAACCCCTTTAACACTATCCGTTTAGCTGCAAAATGCAAGGTGGCGACAAAAGTAATAAACAGTTGGGCACGAGGAGATTCATGCCCATCACCAAGAGTACGAGAGTGGATAATTTCATGGACGAGGTAAGAATTTGAGTAGTAGACCACTGTGTGAAAGATGCAACGAGTATATGTGTTTGGCGGGATGTATTTGTTCTAGACCTGCATTTAGCATTAACGACCTTGACAGCACGTGTAACAGTAATTACTCTGGGAGGAAGTACTGTTCAAAAGACAAAGGTCACAAAGATGGTTGTAGGTAGAAGCTAGTTTAATGCGGGTGTAGTCTAATGGTAAGATAAGAGGTTTCCAACCTTTTGATAGGAGTTCGATTCTCCTCACCCGCTCCAAAGTATTATGATTAATTATGTATTCGATGTAGATGGTACACTTACTCCTTCCTGCGGCAAGATGGACCCTGGGTTTAAGGATGTGTTTTTAGAGTGGATGGTAAATAAGAACGTATATCTACTCACAGGTTCAGACTCTGAAAAAACAATAGCGCAGGTAGGCAGAGACCTCTGGTCACATACAATAGCTTACCAATGTAGCGGCAATGAGATTTACGCTTTCGGTCACAAAGTATACGAGCTTGACTGGCCTAAGGATAATGACCCTCTTTTTGAAGTACTTAGGTATTGTCTTGAAAACCACGTATACCCATACCAACGTTACTGGAACAATGTTGAAGTAAGAAAAGGTTTAGTAAATTTCTCGGAGCTTGGCAGAGATTGCCCACAGGAAGCCAGAGAAAAGTACTTTGAGTGGGATAACAAAAACCATAGTCGACAAGAGTTGTGTGAGTACATAACAGAAGAGTGTCCAGACTTAGAGGTTTCAATAGGTGGTCAGATAAGTATTGATATCTACCCTAAGGGAAGAAACAAAGGACAGGTACTGGATTACATTGGAGATGAGGGTCCTATTTACTTTTTCGGTGACAGAACGCAACCGGGTGGAAATGACTACGCTCTAGCATCACTGCTAAAAGAGCCACACAAAGTTTTCCAGGTCTCAGGTCCAGAGGAAACATTATCAATTTTGAAGGGTTTACAATAAATTTTATGGGGACGTAGTGTAACGGTAGCACAACAGATTCCAAACCTGTTTGTGAGGGTTCAAATCCTTCCGTCCTCGCCAACTTAAAGAGTATGAGGTTTAGATGCCAGACGACAGTCAATCACGTTTTTCGTTACTCCGCCGCCAGAACCAACGCTGTTTGCGCTGGGTAGTTGGTTGGATGAGAGATGTGCTAGGAAAAAGTAAAATGAGAAAGACATACCCTCGACTCACTAAACCTTGCCCCACCTGTGGTTATATCATGAAGGACGCGTGCGCCGCCGACTGTGAAGAGAATGGAGGGGGTTGGTGGTGGTGCACACCCTGCGATAAAGAAACATTACCCGTATGGTATGGCTTTCAAATGTACGACTCCGTTGAAATCATAGGTATGACTGACTGGGATGGTAGTAAGGTCACCGGTGGTGTTAAGGGTGGCAAAGACGGTAAAGTAGGTGTAAGTACTGACGGCTTCTACGGATTTTTCGAACCTGAGAAGCTAAAACTCCGAGGCCGAGTGAGACCTACTGAGGTAAAAGAGTAAATGGCTAAAGTAGAGATAGACGATAAGACCATCGATAAGCTTGTGGGTAAGAGAATGATTCGATTCAACAAGACTATTAGGGACCTAGAATCAAAACTTACCCGGCGTGACAATAAGATTAAAAAGTTAGAGCGTGAGTTAGAGATGTATAAGTCAGGTGCAATGGAAACCGACAAAGAGACATCTAATAGGATAGCTAAGATTGCCAGGGCCTTCGTGGGTGAACTTCAAAGGGCCAACTGGGTAGAAAAATACTACGAGTGTGGCGAGTCTCATTGCGCAGATGACGAAGGTTAATATGCCACCGACTTGCGGAACAAGACTAGACACTACGAATGTCTCAGGTGAGGGTTCGACTCCTTCCGGTGGTACCAAGTAATAATTATGAGTAAACAAGAATTAGATATACTCAAGAAAACTATTTCTGAGCTTGAGAATAAGATTGCCGAACAAGAGGGTGAGATAGAGGGACTGAGGAGAGGCATCAAAAGACTTACTTCAGACGAACGCCTAAATGTCACCTCTGCCACAGGATACTATGATTGGCCTCCCTTCATTATGTCTACGGCATTTTCAATTGTTACCTGTTGTGATGGTGTTTACAAACTTGCTAAACACACGGAACAGTACAGAAGGTCATTCTACGGTGTTACTTGGGACGAGGATACCATATACTGCTCCCGCTCTGTAGATGACGAACACGGGTACCACGAGCAGTTGATTTCGATGAGTCCAGATTTCAGAGAGGAAAGCATTTTATCAGAAGATATTTCTTCGGCGCACCAAATATGTTATCACGGTGGTAACATCGCAGTTACTTCCCCGGGCGAAGAGACCAGGGGTTGGCTCCTAAACACAACTACGCGTGAGACATCAACATGGGGTGAAGGCATAGAGAATGCAGAGCACCTAAATGCAGTGTGGAGAGATTACGACTCGTGGTGGATTAACTTTAACAACCATGCGCTTGCTGGTAAGAGCAAAATAGTTAATCTGTCTGATGACCTATCTACCGTACTTAAGACAATAGATGTAGGTGAACAGGTACATAACATAGCTAGGGTGGGAGACCTGCTCTATATATGTTCTTCTGGCGAAGGGAAGCTTCTTGTCTACAGTCTTTATGCTGGTAAAGTAGTTGAAGAGGTGGCTGGTTTAGATTGGGTACGTGGTCTAGTTATCACAGATGAATACATAATCGTTGGTTCAGCAATAAAGACAACTGACCAAACACAGCGGTTAACCGCAAGCACACAAGTAAACCTCATTTCCAGGACAACATTGGCTGTTTTAGATACTCTGACTTTTGAGTCGTGCGGACCAGTGTATGAACTAAGAGGCATAGGTCCAGTAGACCTAGCCCACAACGGTATTGCTTTTCCAGGGATAGTATAATGTACGAAGTAGGATTTACATGCGGAGCTTTCGACCTTTGTCATTACGGGCATATAATTATGTTCAAAGAATGCAAAGACCAATGTGAGAAGCTTATCGTAGCCGTCCAAACGGACCCTACCATAGACAGGCCTGATAAGGCGAAACCCATTCAATCAGTAGATGAGAGAGTGGCCCAGGTGTGGGCACTGAAGTTCGTAGACAAAGTTATTATATACGAGACAGAGGAGCACCTACTGGACCTTCTAAGACAAATAAAACCAGACGTAAGATTCGTTGGTGCAGACCACGAGGGTAAAGAATTCACCGGGCACGATATTGGGAACATCGTGTTCAACTCTAGGAACCACAATTATTCAAGCTCTGAACTTAGACAGCGTATTATTGACGCCGCAAAATAACTATGCAAGCTTTGGGTATTTTCCCAATGTAACCCCAAAACAAAGTTAGGATAGAGATGGCTAAATCAAAAGACAAACCGAAATCTAAACCCAAAATGAAACCTAAGGCGAGCCCCAAAGCTGGTCCAAAAGGTAAAGACAAAGACAAAGACAAGAAGTTACCGCCCTGGCTTAAATAGCACACTCGACAGGGTATATCTTGTGAAGTCTTTAACAACTACATAATTTATGCCCTTGTCGCCTAATGGCTAAGGTACTGGTCTTTTAAACCAAGAGAGTTGATGTTGTGAAATGAAAAAGTGTGGGCATTGCGACAAGTTAAAGGCAGTTGACGAGTTCAACAAGCGTATGTCTAGTTATGACGGCCTTCAACCCACTTGTAGGGAATGTAATCGCTCCAGGTCACGTAAGTACTATAAGGACAATGGAGAGAAGCACAAGAAGGCAGTATATGTTAGAAGTGCTAAACAGAGACAAATTAATAGGGAGTACGTACACGATTATCTTCTCCACCATCCTTGTGTGATGTGTCCAGAAACAGACCCTGTGGTATTAGAGTTTGACCACTTGAGGGATAAGAAAAATTCAATATGTAAGATGGTTGTAAACGGTAACTCAATAGAAACCATTAAAAAAGAAATAGAAAAATGTCAAGTACTCTGCGCCAACTGCCATCGAAGGAAAACAGCGAAACAATTTGGTTGGAAGATGTACAATTAGCCTTTGAAGCTGTAGTGGCACAGCACCGGTCTTTTAAACCGAAAGTTGAGAGTTCAAGTCTCTCCGGGGGCACCAAATGTCTGTAAAAATAACACCACAGTTAGCTGAAGAGTTAGCAAAAGAAGGTCAGAGGCTCCGAGAGGAGTATCGTAAGAGGATTAATAAAATGTGGGATATAGATATTGACAGTAGACGTCTTCGTAGCTAAACTGGTAAAGCTCTCGGCTCTTAACCGAAGGATTGTAGGTTCGACTCCTACCGGGGACACCAAAAAATATAAAGGATAGATGATGCGACCATACTCCGGAAATACTAAGTTTGTTGATAACTGTAAGTGTATTTACTGTAGAAAAGGTAGGAAGGTTAACAAGCCCCTATCAATGGGAATGAAAAAGGAAGCACGGCGTGCTGGTAAGAAGGAAATAAAAGACCAACTCAAAGATGCCGAAGTTTGAATCAAAACGCCTAGGGTAGCTCAGCAGGAGTACCAAGTGGGAGTCCTCACCAGGATGTTTGGACCACATGGGAGTCGTGGGAGCATAGCCCACCGGCACAGTTTTTAAAAAGGTTCTTATCCACATTTGTGGAAGAAATAGCAGTAAACCTCTAGAGAAAAGGAACCTCATTATGATGAACGCTCGAATTGTCCCTTTAACTATGGTAGAACTAATGTATTTGCTAACGACGGGTAGAGAAAAGTTAGCAACTGAATTAGTCACAGAGCTTCGTATCTATGAGACAACAAATCAAAGGAAGGCTTAACACGCATTACAGCCCGGGGCAGGTCCTCGGGCTTCTAGGGGTATAGTGAAATGGCATCACTACAGATTCTGATTCTGTCATTGTAGGTTCGAGCCCTACTACCCCCACCAAGTCCAAGTAGCCCAACGGGAGAGGCAGTGATTTCAAACGTCACACAGTGAGGGTTCGACTCCCTCTTTGGACACTAAGGAATTATGAGTAAAGATAAAGAAGAGACCTTTTTGGAGAGCGTTAAGAGACTTGCTAACATACACCGAGAGCGGTGTAAGACAGACCCTGTTCTTCGGGCACACTGGGAGCGCACTAAGAGAAGGGGAGAATGTAACGCCTCACACAAGAAGTGGAATGAAGACTATGACATCCACGGACCTTTAAACTCTTACTGTGATAGATGTGGTGTTTGTGACCTAACTTACCAACCGGATGCGAACTACAAGGAATCATTTATGACTTGTGATGAAATTCTAGCCGCAAAATAAAAATGAGTTGGGCAACTTCATACATAGAGCAACTTCAGGATGGTAAGACGATTAGCTTCCGCCCACGTGGAAACTCCATGAAGGGAAAAGTTAACGACGGTGATTTAGTTACAGTCAAGCCCCTTGACAGAGCACCAAAGAAGGGCGATATTGTTCTCTGTAGGGTTAAGCATAATCACTATCTACATCTAGTAAAGGCTGTAAATATATCACATGTCCTGATTGGAAATAATCGTGGTAGGACTAATGGGTGGACACCAATGTCGTGTGTTTACGGTGTATGTATTAAAGTAGAGAAATGAAGTCTTACTATGTGTATATAGTTGAGTGTAGCGACGGTACTCTGTATACAGGAATAACAGTAGACCTTGAGGCCAGACTAAAGGCCCACAACGATGGTACCGGTGCTAAGTATACAAAACCCAGAAGACCTGTTAAACTTTGGCACTGGGAATTACACAGAGGACGTTCAAAGGCTACCAAGCGAGAACATGCGATAAAGAAGTTATCTAGAAAGCAGAAGTTAAGGCTAATAGAAGGTTACCCATGAAAAAAAGCAAGCATTGGTATATGACGTATACTACACATTGTCCCGCCTGTGACAGACAAGATGAATGGTCGGAGGCCCAGTACACACCTAAACCCCAAAAGAGGGAAGACAGGGTAAAGTGGATGCTAGAGTATTGTGGGTTCTGCTTAGAATACATGTAAAACAATTTAGTCCGAAGCAAAGATGAATGGACCGTATAAGAAAACGGCGGACTTTAAACATTACCAACCCAAGATGGAATTAGGCCCCCATCGCAGGTACTTTGATTTTTTCGAGTATAGTTCAATCAGGTAGAACACCGGGCTTTGACCCCGTCAATACAGGTTCGAATCCTGTTACTCGGACCACAATCCGGAATGGTCTAACGGCAGGACGCCTGGCTTTGGACCAGGAACTAGAGGTTCGAATCCTTTTTCCGGAACCAACGTAATGATAACTGGGTTTGCTGTGGTCTCATATACCATCAGTTGAAAGTTCGATTCTTTCCATTACGACCATATGATGAAATTAATAAACAACACTATTAAAGAGCTTAATGCTGAACTTAAACGTGCTGAGGAGTTTTTTGAGGAAACTGACTGCTCAGAGACGATGCACAAGATTGAGCACCTCAAGTTCACAATACAAAGATTTAAGACCTTCAAGAAAGAGGCGAAGGCAAAGCTTGCGGAGGAGTGAAACGTTTTCCACGCTGGTCTCATAAGCCAGAAACAGCCGGTTAGACTCCGGCCTCCGCTACCAATTTAACAATAGTAGCAGTACATTCAAATAACTTCACAAAGGGGGATTTATGACCGACCTTGAAGCAGTCAAAGAGAATATTCTTCTCAGAGCCAGCCTTAGCAACTGTCTTATTCTGATTGATAAGTTATCACGCTTAGAAGTGCCTTTATTTGAAGCAGAGCTAACTCTTGAAGAGAAGTTAGATTATGTTCGTACTGTTAACACAGCAAAAAGAATTTTAGATATATCCCGTTAGTTCAGTGGTTCAGAACATCGGTTTTTCACACCGAGAAGAAGGGTTCGATTCCCTTACGGGATACCAGGTTAAATTATGAGAGTTTTAATACTAGATGATATGGATGTCAGACATGACAAAATAGGTCGATTGCACCTTGACGACAAGGTTGACCATGCTTATACTGCGGAAGAGGCTATTTACTTCCTGAGTACGTATAAGTACCAGTTAGTGTATCTTGACCACGATTTAGCAGCAGAGCATTACATTGACGGTAGGAGTGAAGAAGCTACCGGATTTGAAGTCGCTATGTACATTTATGGTATGCCAGAAGATGATTTGCCAGACCAAGTTATAATCCACTCTTGGAATCCAGTTGGAGCAGAGAGAATGTACAACCAGCTAAAAGGTTTGGGAATATTTGTATCCCGCAAACCAGCTTAACCCTTTAATGCCCTTGTAGGTCTCTGGGAGACCACGTCACTGTCTATGATGTTTAGGCGAGTTCGATTCTCGTCAGGGGCGCCAGCTTGCGGCTTACCACTTAGAATCGGTAAATAGTCCGATTGTGCAAACCTAGGAATAGTTAGGCATGTGGGTCGCGGGGGAATAATTTACCTCTGTAGTTCAATGGATAGAACAAAACTTTCCTAAAGTTTAGACAGGGGTTCGAATCCCTTCAGAGGTACCAGTATTATGAGTGAAGTAACAGACACCCAACAACAACTCCTTGCTACGATAGAGAGGGCCTCTAAGTCCTCCAGACGCTACGCGAAGAAGATTAAGGAGCTGAGGGATAGAGTCAACGAAGAAGGCTGTGAGCACCCTGTAACGCGTCCCTATAGGTGGGAGAGCGATAACGGGTATGGCAGGCAAAGATGGATAGAGTCAGAACAATGTACGTTGTGTCTGAAGAAAAGACCCTGGCCATCTATGTCCGTATGGAATGACGCATGATAGAGTGTACCTGGAAACCAATCATACTTGATACTTTTAGTACGGTTAATCAAGATTACACCGCGACGACAACTGAGATAGTTTGCCCCTCTTGCACAAAAACGTGGAAGTATGTTACATTTCCAATGATGATGGTTGATGGTATTCGCGATGCCTTCTGCAACCAGGAGTGTAGGGATAAGGGAGCACTAGAAGGTGAGTGTACACACACATGGTGTCGCGTAGTTGGACGCACAGAAGAGAAAAGATACGTAGGGCCTAGAATGAATAAAATTACAGACAATATTTACCTTGGAAGCTCACAAGATGCACAGCATCGTAAACGTGAACTTAAAGAAGCCGGAATCACAGCCATCCTTAATGTAGCAAGAGATTTGACCAATGCTACCACAACTCACAAAGAGTTCAAGATGTTCCATGTTGGTTTAATGGATGGAGGCGGTAACCCTCCCAACATGTTGGTGGCAGCTGTTGAAGTTCTCAACGCTCTTCTCTTGGATGGAGAGACAGTTCTTATCCACTGTCATGAAGGTAAGTCAAGAAGCGCACTGGTATTGGCAACATACCTAACTGACTGGCAACGAGAGTTCAAAACTCTGGAAGAAGCAGAGGCACACTTACAATCTATAAGACCACGAGTGGTTATCAACCCAGGGTTAAAGGAATTGTATAACACCGCAAAGCCCCACCTCTTCCCAGACCCAGAATAATTTTGCCCCACGAGATGGATTCTCCTCTTGGACTTCTAATCCAAAGACGCAGGGTTCGATTCCTTGGTGTGGCACCACAATTACCCGTAGCTTCTGTTCCTTCGGGAGGGAACACGGACCAGGTTGCAGCCGCCCCTGTGAAGCAAAAATTAGCGGCACCAACGACCCTATAGTATAACGGTTTAGTACGTCTGGTTCTCAACCAGGTAATGGGAGTTCGATTCTCCCTAGGGTCACTAAGGATAATATGACAGTATACAACAACAATAATACTATCGTTAAAGTTAGTGAATTTTTAGAAAACCCCGCACTTTTAATTCAGGGGACTATTGACAGAAAAGCATTGCTGATTATATTAGACGATGAGACTATGGAAGAGGTTGTTGTAATACCCTCTATAGTTCTGGAAGGTAAGTGATATGGGATTAGGACCACCAACTTGTAAGAAATGCATGCGCGTTATGACAGGTTGTCACGGACCTCCTGGACCATACTGGAAATGCGGTGAGTGTGGTATGGATTGTACGGATAAAAATTCCGGAAACCTATGGGCACATACAGATGAAGAGTTGGATATCATCCTGAAGGACGACCCTGAGCATCGAGAAGGTATGCGTAAGTTTAAAGAGTTTAATATGAAGCAGAACGCAGAAGCTATCGCCAGACACAAGAAGCGTCTAGAAGAAGAATCAAAGTAATGGTAGAAAAGTGTAAAGACTGTAAAACTGAGATGCTTCGTAAGTGTTGTAGTTGGGGATGTCTAAGAAGATGTGGAGAAGCTCATCTATTTTGCCCCAAGTGTGATGAGTTCAAGAGTTAACAAAATTTGGAAGATGTGGCCTAACGTGGTGTGGGCACCGGCCTTGAAAACCGGGCGGCCGAAAGGTCCGGGTTCGACTCCCTCTTCTTCCGCCAAGGTAATTTATGAGTTTTTTAGATTTCAATAACAAAGTAGACTTTGACCCCAAAACATTAGTAGAAGAGGGTCTCTCCATCTTCAACTTCAACTCCGATTGTGTAAACATGGGTCTACATAATAATGAGCTTATAGTTGGCTTTGATGAGTGGTCTGATAACACGTTTGAGACTAGTCTATCTAAGAAGGAAGTCAAGGACCTTATTGACTCATTGACAGAATTACACAAAAGCATGGAAGATTGACAGAGTGGAAATGTGTCGGATTGCTAATCCGTAGCCAGCTTTCGAGGTTGCAGGTGTTCGAATCACCTATCTTCCGCCAAGGATAAATGAAATGGCAAGAACATATAAGAAGCTGCCCCCCGAGTGGGAGTGTTTTGACGACGAGTTTACCAAGAAGTGGAAACGTGGTAAACTAGGTTCAGAGATATCATCAGACGAGGGTCGCTACGATGAAGCTTGGGGCCCTAGAGGTAAGCGGGACGCTAAGAAGAAGAGACGGCGCGACAGAAGACTGAAGTCTAAAAAACAAATCGATGAACATTTGGATGATTTCAACTTATAATTAGTACATGACAGCAGTGATCAGTTTATACGCAGGGCCCGGAGCAGGTAAGAGCACAAGCGCAGCTTATCTCTATGCTAAACTAAAAGCCCAAGGAAAACGGGTAGAGATGGTCAGAGAGTATATCAAAGACTGGGTTTGGGAGGGAAGGATTCCCTCAACGTATGACCAGTTTTATATACTCGGCAAGCAGATTAGAAGAGAGAGTTCATTGTTAGGCAAAGTAGACATACTAATCACTGACAGCCCTGTGTGGTTATGTGGTTACTACTCTACTGAGATGGCTCCTCCACTAATTAAGCACGGTGTTGAGTCATGCATCCAGGGATACTATCAACAGGTTAAAGCAGACGGACACAAACATGTTCATGTTTGGGTCAATAGGCCGGCTTCTTTCGACGCAGAGGGAAGATGGCACAGTGAAGAGCAGTCTAAGACAATCGACAATGAGTTGAGACCCTTCCTTAACCAACGCGGTGTGGAACTAACTGACGTGTTTGCTGGATTCGAGTCGTTGGATAAACTCGTAGAAGACTGGGAGTACTAGAGATGATTAAACCAGGAATATACAACCATTTTAAGGGTAACACTTACGTTGTCTACGGAACGGCGTTTCACTCTGAGACTAAAGATAAGTTGATTCTCTATTACGCTTATGGAGACCCAGGTAATTCTTGGGCACGCCCAGAGAGCATGTTCATAGAGAGAGTAGAGTGGCCTGATGGTGAATGGCATCCAAGATTTAAGTACGTGAAAGATAACAGCCTAAAGATGTGGTGGTAGGCTGTGTACTACAAAGTACTTAACGGCAGATGGAAGGACTCCATCGTAACTAAGAGAGAACTGTCAGACAAGGAGGCCGACGATAATCACCCACCCGTATCTATGGGTTTTGTGTGTGTCTACTCTGACAATAATTATCTTGGTTGGTGTGGTACCAACTGGTTTAAAAACAATACGTCTCTGTTGCCAAATGGTTAAGGCGACCGCCTGCAAAACGGTTCATCGTCAGTTCGATTCTGACCAGAGACTCCAAAGTATTATGGCACGACAACCACTAAAGAGACAATTTCTAGAAAGTACCTACGGTAAGGCAGGCTTACAGCGCTTGGTGTATAAAGCCCGTTCAGTGTCTAATCTCGTAGAATTGGTGGGCTGGAATAAGAGAAGTGGGTCTTCCATGGTACTCATGAGAGACATTTTAGTTGAATGGGGAATTGATACTTCACACTTACGGGGGCAGGGGGCCAGGACTAGAGGAACATTCTCTTCCCTCAAAACTGATTACCGTAGGAAGCTACGTCTCATTGTGGAGAGAGGCCACCGCTGTCAGGTATGTCACCGAGAAGACTGGATGGGTAAGCAAATACCGATAGAGATAGACCACATTGATGGCCATTGCACGAACAACTTGAAATCAAACTTGCGCCTTATTTGCCCTAACTGTCACGCGCAAACACCCACCTATAAAGGTAAGAACAAAGGTAATGTTTCCGGTAAGAGAAAAGAAGCTTACAAGAAACACCCAATCCAAAAATACAGGGACCAGTAGCTTAATGGAAAAGCACTTGCCTTTTAAGCGAGAGAGTGGTAGGTTCGATTCCTCCCTGGTCTACCAACTATTATGAGTAAGAATAAAGTTAAAGACAGAACAAAACTTTTCTCTGTATCTAAAAAAGATTTAGAGATACAGTTCTTCCGCTCTGGAGGTCCAGGCGGACAGAAGCAGAACAAGACAAGCTCCGCTTGCAGGATTAAGCATATAGACTCTGGTGCTGTAGGCGAGTGCAGAAACCACCGCACTCAGGATGCAAACAAGCGTGAAGCTTTCAAGCGTATGACAGAGACTGACCAGTTCAAGGCCTGGGTTAAACTCACATCGTCTCTAAAGCTTAAAAACATAAACGATATCGACACATGGGTTGATGAACAGATGCGCCCACACAATCTAAAGATAGAAACAGCAGATTAATATTTAATGCCAGTGTAGCACAATGGTAGTGCAGCGGTCTTGTAAACCGAAGGTCGTGGGTTCGAATCCCTCCTCTGGCCCCATTTAAACGCAGGTGTTGTACCTGGGTAAATTAACTAGTACAGAAGCGAAGAGGGCCTAACCATGCAGAGTACATTATTATTAGCATCATCATATGAACCAGTAGATGTCATATCTTGGCAAGACGCCATCAGATTAATGACGCTTGGAAAAGCGGAAGTAATCGAAGAGTACGATAAAGACATCCGTTCTATGTATCTTGTTATCAAGATGCCCGCAGTGATTAGGCTTGTTTCCGCTTTCCGCAGGAACAAGAAGAAGGTTAAGTTCTCTCGTGTAAACATCTACGCCAGAGACAAGTACAAGTGTCAGTACTGTAGGAAGAAGGGGAAAATGAGTGACTTCACCTTTGACCATGTTCTTCCCCGGTCTAGAGGTGGTAAGACATCTTGGACTAACATTGTTACCTGCTGCGATAAGTGTAACAGTAAGAAGGCCAACAAGACCCCACAGGAAGCTAACATGAGTCTTCTAAAACAACCTGTACAACCAGCGTGGTTACCGTCAGTGACCATCAGGTTAAGCCAGAGGTCAGTACCTGACGCTTGGAGAGATTACCTCTACTGGCATTCTTCATTGATAGAAGAAGATTAACATAACTTAGGCGCTAGGAGAGGAAGGCGCCAACAACCGTGGACCTAAGATTGATATTATCCGCCGCGGTAGGAAGTTAACTAAGTATCAATTAGGAGCCTGGTGCGCCTCTACTTGCAGTTACGAGATTGAAGAAGGTTGGGCACGCTACCATGGTGCAGCCAACTGGGAAGCTCTTCCCCAAAAAACTAGAGATTTATGTCCCATTAAAAGAACACCAAGTGCCTCTGGGTTAGCCCGCAGAATCGCCAAGGTGGGTACTAAGGTAACAGAACCTTTACCAGGAGACTTTGTTCTATTTAAGTATAAGAATAACCATCACATCGCAATCGTGTCCAAAGTAGAAGATGACATGTGGGAAAGTATTGATGGTAACCGTGGCAGCTATAATAAGAAGACAGGTCATGGTTCTAAAGTGCGCAGATATAAGCACGAACATGGTGAGGCAGCAGTAGTGTACTTCGTTCGCCTACCAACAAACTATTAAAGATTTAGTACGAGCCGGATGGTGGTTAGGTTACCTCATGAAAAGAATAACCCCTAACTCCAACTATTTGTTCGTACGCAATGCTTCTCTAACAATCTGGTGATTGTAGCCGGCTGTTAACCGGTAAGAGCAGAGTTCGATTCTCTGGGGAAGCGCCAAACTTGCCTCCATAGTATAGTGGCAATTACACTATCTTGGTATGATAGTAACCGCAGTTCGATTCTGCGTGGAGGCTCCAAGGAATTTATGAAGTATATATTAGCATTAGCAGTTGCTCTTTCTCTAGGGTGTCATGGCTCTTTGGAGGAAGAGAGAGCGGCCGACGCCGCCGAACATAAAGAAGTAGTGACAGAGATGGCAAGAACGATTGCACTGGAAAGATACGGCAGTTTCACAACAGTCGTTTGCTTTGTCGAGTATGACCGAAGTACGTACAGTGGGTACACCGATGGCCAAGGAGACCTACAGTGGTTTTACCCTTGTCTAGTGTTCGCTCCTAAGTATGGGTGGCCAGAAACAAGTGAACGTAAGACTGCAACAATATACTGTTCTGACAAAAGCTGTCAACACGGTGATAATTAAATGATACCCCTCTATATTTCAATGGTAGAATTCTTGCCCGATAAGCGAGCGATGGAAGTTCGAATCTTCCTGGAGGGACCAACACTATGAGTTACGAAGGTTATACACAGTATCTCTGCGCCAAGGGCCACATACAGACAAGAGACTGTATGGAGCCAACCCTTAAGGTATGTCCATCCTGCGGAAGTAGGATAGCTTGGTCAAACGGGGTAGACCAGACTAATGGTTCTAGGCACCAATTTGACCTCCCTGACGAGGTATGGGAAACATTCCCAGAAACTGCCTCCCAGGAAGAATGGGACGCACTGTTATACTGTAAAGGGTGCGAGCACTGCGACAATGGACGCATAGATGGTTACGTGGAACTAGAAAAGACATCTGATGCAATACCATGTACTTGTAGGAGTTGTGGTCACCAACACAATATAGAGCCAGCTAGATACAAGATTCCGACTACTAAAGGTCGAAGACTATAAAATTTTATGGTGGGTATAGTGTAATGGTAGCACACCAGGTTGTGAACCTGTTAGAGAGGGATCAATACCCTCTATCCACCCCAATTTGCCTCTTAAGCTAATCAGGTGAAAGCACTAGGTTGAAGCCCTAGGGAGCGCGGCTCGATACCGCGAGGAGGCACCATAAGTACCTGTAATACTTGTAGTATACAGGTTTCTTTACATTTATCTACAAGTTATCTTATTATTAAAGGCAGCCCATATTGGCTGTCTTTTTTTATTGGTGGTCTGACAAGCCTGGAGGAACAAAGTTATGGTAACTATAGGCTTGATATTATTGATAATATTATGGTTTCTGCTCGGCGTGAAGACGTGGGCATTCGTTATTACTGACCTTGCGGACAGTAACCCGGACAGGTTCACAGTCATATCATCTTTCTTCGCCGGATTGATATGGCCGCTAACATATGCTGTGCTGTCGTTGATACTTATATTTGGGGTAGCCAGTCAGTCTATTGGGTATTCCCTATCCAAGATTAAAGGGGCATGGTGTAATCGTGGGTCTTGAGAGAATGAGCATTAAGAGCATGTACAGGTGCGAGAGCAAAAGCCTAGGAAAAAGCTGGGTTGTGCAGGCTAAAAACGTTGAAGAAGCTACCGGTTTGGTATTGACAGCGTGTAAAGAGTACTTACAGTGTATAGAGTCTATGAACCCCACTCAGGACATAGACGTAGATTTAACATTCGCGCTAGTGGAAAATAGCGTGTTGGAGTTATAAAAAAAATGGACAAGACATCTTATGATGAAAATGTAGTAGCTATCCCTACGGGAGTTCAGTACTACGAGCAGATGGAAAATATGAGAGCTGAGTTAAATCGCGCGGAAGTAGAGCGAGACGACGCAGTGTCACTTTTGAATGAAGTGGCCGAAGCCGACATTGAAGACATGGAAGACATTATTAACAAGATTAGAGAGTTTGTAGAGGGTACACCTTACGCTACCCCCTTTTAGGAATATTATTATGAAGAAGATTTTACTTGGAGTTTTAGTTGTCGCCGCCTCTTTCGGACTTGGTCTCGCTATTTATAGCGGCACACAAGCAGACGAAACAGTAGAGCCAGATTTACCTACACATCAGTTTATTCAACTACCATCTCAGGGTAGGTTGATTAACATTGAGTGTGGTCAACCGTGCGCCATTGTTTCTAGTCCTGATGGTAGTGCATATATTGCTTTACTTTTAGATGGCGACACCATCACATTTACATTGCCAGAATAGTTTTAAACTCACACAGGGGCCCCTATGGGTCCCTTTTGTGTTTTAATGTAAAGTAAAAAATTGTACTAATGCTTTACGACAGCCTTTCAATGTGTTATACGGGAAGCTCCTTTACAAACAGTGTTTTTCATCGTATATATTAATAGTGAGGAAAATAATTCCTCGAAAGGAATATGACGATGGCCCCCCTACATGTTGAAGTAACAGACATTAAATACAGACGCCCCGGCTTAAGTAAGGTTGAGTTTTTTGCAACCTATAAAGACTTCAGCCGACGCGGCACCGTTGTATACGATACTGTAAATAAAAAGTTTGTTACACATACGCGAGACGTTGAGTTGCTTGCCGCAGTCTGCACCAGCTTACAACGCCCACGTTACAAAAAAATAGGATAGATGTGAAAAAGATTTATTACCCAGGGATGGAGTTTGAGCTTCCCGTGGCGGAGCCGTCGTCAAAAGATGATAGTAGTGATACCAGTGTGAACTCTAATAAACTACCAGGAGAATCCCGAATGCCCGTTACCAAGATAGACGACCTTAAGTCCTTCCAAGATGTAATCTCTAGAGAGGAGAGAATTCTTGTCAAATTTGAAGCGGATTGGTGTATGCCTTGCAGAGCGATGTCTTCGGTGGTGGAGGAGATTGCGAATCAACATCCTGATGTTAAGGTATTGGCGGTCGACATCGAAGGCGAAGGCCTTGATGAGGTACTCGTACAATACGGAGTCAGGTCTCTACCCACATTCATCTCCCTACGTTCAGGAACAAAAGTCGGTTCCGCGTGTGGTACTATCAGTAAAGCCGAACTATCCACTCTCATTGGAAAGTAGCACTATGGTTCCAGCCCCTATTTTTTCTAGTATAGAATGTATTTACCCAGGTCCTCACATTGATGACAAAGGTAATTTGGATGAACGCGTATGGTTCCATATGCCTATAGAATTGGATGTAGATAACAATGAGGTTACCTATATCATTTTTCCATATGGTGGGTCAGACGAAGACATCCGAGAACTAACGATAGCAGCGTCTGGATCATGGATAGATTAACACACATTAGTATTACAAATTGCACTAAAGAGATGGACGCCTTGTCTACTCTTGTACTCAGTGGTGAGTTCACCATTGAAGAAATAGCTGACTGGATTCAGGAGATAAGTTGGAACTTGTCTTACGTGTTTAGAAGACAGCGGTATAACTCCGACGAGTTTCAAATGAGACTCAAGAAGTTAATACAAGAGCGGCAGAGAAAGGTACCCCTACCTGAAACGGATTCTGACGATGAGTGATGGTGACTACTGCGCATCGTGTGGAATTTGGATACAGGATACAGGTAACTCCTGGTTCTGTGAAGAATGTGGGGAACCTACTTGTCAAAGCTGCGGTAAGTTTGACCATGTAGAGAAAGTTTTTCTGTGCCCCGAGTGTTTTAAAATAGAGAGTTCTGACAATGAGTAATTTTACCCCTTCGATTTATTTAGCTGGCGGCATGGAAAAGGCCGGTGAGTTTGGTTCCATTTGGCGCAGTGATATTACACCCCACCTACAAGGTTTAGGTTATGAGGTTTGGAACCCGTACACACAGGAGCTAAACGTAGGTGTAGGAGTTGATAAGTTAGCAGAGCTTAAAAAGACTGACTATGATTCATTCTTAGGTTACTGCCAGAAGATTGTCGACTTTGACATCGAAGCACTTGTAGAGTGCGCAGCAGTAGCAGTAAGGATAGACGAATCTGTACTAAAAGGCGCAGGAACATATGGTGAGATAACAGTTTGCCGCTTGTACAAAGTTCCTGTGTACGCATGGATTGATTTACCTAACGGAGTGATGGACGTCCCCGCTTGGGCCATGGGTTGCCTAACACGCTACACCTGTGACAAAGAGGAATTCTATAATATGATTCCAACAGCCGAACCAAAATCCGTAGATGAAGAACTAGACTCATACATTAAACACTGGTCGGAGAGTTGCGACCACTAACATAGGAGAGCAGAATGGTAATCTCATTCAGCATAGGTTCTAGATGTGCATTGATGTTACCACGTAAGTTCGCAAACCAACAGGTGACCCCAGCAAAAGGGCTCATCATCAATAGGTTGGTTGACAGTAGCTCCCTCGTACTCGTAGAAGAGGTGTGGCAGTTCAAGGGTCTAGAGGACGCACCTCTGGAAGAAAAGTGTTTTCCACGTACTGGCAGGATTAAGAGCGAGAAGTGGGGCTGGTTAGAAGTGCCAAGCTTCATGGACCCAGAGGACTACCTCATCCTACCTGTACAACCCGTAAACATGATGGAACCGCACCCCTTCACATTAGAAGCTATGATTAAGAAGTCGATTGAGGACTTTGTACAACTCAACAAGTTTCTATCTTAAGAATTTATAAATGGCTAAGAAAACAAAAAGCAAGAAGTTTATCGCAAGAGAAGGAAATTGGGCACCCGATGTACCTAATGAGTTAGAAGTACCTTCGGAAGCGATATATTACATAGTCAACCATTACCTCCAAGGGAAAGCTCAAACTGAAGGCGTTCCTGGAGTAATAGGAATCTCTACGCAGACAGTAGAGGACGTACTCCAGTTATTCATTGACTGGGCTGCAAGAAACAATCACATCGAAGATGGTGTGTTGACTATAGGCAACAAATAGGCATTAGGAAGTAGTAATGGTTTTACCCCACAGTAAAGGCGACCTTTATCATAAGTATCGCCCATGTAAATTTGGCGAAATAGCTGGACACAAGGCACTGGTCAACAGTATCCGGAAATCGGTCACATCTAAAGAGCCCTCTCAAGCGTATCTATTAATTGGTGCATCTGGTACCGGAAAAACAACAACTGCCCGCATCATGGCTATGTCACTTAATTGTGATGATAAAAGTGAGGATGGGGACCCCTGCCTTGCATGCACACCATGCAGGGCAATTTTGTCTGGGCACTGTACTGACATGATTGAGTTGAACGCCGCGGACAATAGGGGTATTAACGACATCCGCGCTATCACACAGAATATGCCACTGATGCCGATGCAGCTCAACAACAAGATTTATATCTTGGATGAAGCGCACCAGTTGACCAATGAGGCTCAATCCTCCCTCCTGAAGGTTTTGGAAGAGGCCCCGTCTCACGTCTTCATCATCTTGTGCAGCACGCACCCTAAGAAAATTCTCCCCACCGTCAAAAATAGGTGTCAGAAGTTTACGTTCACCTCGCTAAAGCAATCGGAGATGTTAGGCCTGATTGAAGAGGTAACGACACTAGAGGGAGAGGAGCTTCCGCGCCAAGCCTACGAGGCCATCGCAGACGCCGCAGGAGGCTCACCACGCGCCGCACTGGTATCCTTACAACAGGTACTCCAGATGGACTCAAGGGAGCTTACAGACATCCTCAGCCTTATTGGTGGGGAGGACGATACGGACCCAAATGTAATCAAGCTCTGCTTTGCCCTAAACAACAGGAATGTTAAGTGGGACAAAGTTGTGGATGCCTTCAAAGAGGTTAAGCACATAGGTCCACCAGCAATCGGCATGATTATGGCTGGTTTCTACCGCAATCAACTGTTGAAGTCCGGACAACTTACCACAGCCAATAAGTTGAAGATGTTTCTTGAACCCTTTCCTGAAGGAAAGCTTGGGGAGAACCAACTAGTTCACGCCTTGTTTGTAGCCAATGAAGGATAGCGAAATAGAGAAACTTCCTATCTGGAAGGAAAAGTACGAGAAGATGGGTGTAACCCCACGCGAATTGTACATGCGCCAAAATAAGTTGTGTTGGCTAAAACCGATACCCTTACCAGATGGGACTGTAAAAATATTTTGTACGGATGGTAAAGACCAGGCTGAGACGCAGCTTATGTTAAATCCGACAGTAGAATGCGCAAAGTGCATGGCGTGCTTCGCAGCAAGGGTAGTGGAACTTGGAATCAAAGAATAATAAAGACGACATCAAGGTATCTATATTTAACGCGTACTTAGAGTACAAAGAGAACCATTACCCTACTGACCCCAACGTCTATGTTATCAGGGCACACCCAGAAACAGTAAGTGAGTTAATCGTACTGTCTCAGGAATACCAAGTTCATGTTGGCGGCTATGACTGGATTAATGATGGTCAACCTAGATTTCTTGTTTTTAGATTATTAGCAGACGTTAGGCTTCCCCCGGGAGATATTCTCTTTGGTCCGGAGTCTACAGAACTTAGATGGAGCAAATAGTTATGGGATGTAGAGGATGTAGCGAAAAGGCTTCTCGGTACGGAGGTACAAAGATGGAAGCCGGAGATGTAGACGAAAAGAAGACGCCTAGTAGAATACCAACAGGCCCAATACCAGGCGCTAGTAATATGGCACAACCAACAGACCCAATGTCAATATTCATGTCAGCCAAGAACTTCTCATATGAGGAGCTTAAGGAAAGACAGGACTTCTCGCGCAGGGCAGCACAGTCACAGTCAGACCTAATCATGAGCGAGATGACGGACGCAATGCGTCAGATACATCTAGAGGAATTGATTGCAACTGCAAATAGTGACGTGATGTCTATACCGGGCATGACATCTGACCAGGCAATTGTAGCCATCAAGTCCTCTCTTGATAGGCCAGACTTTGCTTACGTGGAAACCCTGTTCCCAGGACTGAGGGAAGCTGTTGAGAAGAGGAACGCAGTTATTGTTGCAAATGCGCTGCCTGGAAGAAAACTCGTTTAATTTACAAAATGATTATATTATTTTATAATTATTACACACTTACATTAAGAGACCACCCTCATGTCAGATGTTAATCTGGACCACATGAGGCGTGCTGGGTTTATACTATCGAAAACATTAGAGTTTTTAACTAATGGGTTCATAAAACCTGGTATGTCTACCCTAGATATTTCTAGCAAAGCAGAGGAGATAATCCGCTCTTACGAGGGGGCAACCCCTGCTTTTCTTAATTATCATGGATTTCCTGGAGCAGTTTGTGTATCCGTGAACCAACAAGTTGTTCATGGTATACCTACTAAAGAGTTAATTCTCAAGTCCGGGGACATTGTAAGTATAGATGGTGGTGTCATATATGCTGGACATTACTCGGATGCTTGCCGCACTATAGGTGTTGGTGAGATAGAACCACGTCTACAAAAGTTGCTTAAAGTCACCGAAGAATCTTTATCTAAAGGCATCGAACAGATGCAAATAGGCAATAGAATCGGTGACATATCCCATGCAGTACAAAAACATGTTGAGCGTAATAGGTTCAGAGTTAGCCTAGAGTTCGTCGGACACGGCATTGGGAAGGTGTTACATGGTCCTCCATGTGTACCTAATTACGGCCTCCCACAACGGGGGGAAGAAATAAAACTGGGGACTTGCCTTGCAATTGAACCTGTTGTTTTCGATGGGTCCCCCGATGCTATGTTAGCTGACGACGGATGGACAGTACTGTCTAAATTCGACAATATGTCTGCCCACTTCGAAGATACGGTCATTGCTACTAAGGACGGCCCTGAAATTGTAACTAGATATTAAGGACTTCCCAAATGAAGCATTTTGTGTTCGCGTTAATCTTCTCATTATTTGCTCTAGCATCCTGTGATTGCAGCCCCGCTACACACTTTTACCCAGCCGGTAATAGTCA
>Ga0210003_1001364_pt1 | contig 21699 bp, 20 predicted proteins | sample LantaG_FD_182804 | JGI IMG/M metagenome (GOLD analysis project Ga0210003, IMG submission 182804) | Deep subsurface microbial communities from Baltic Sea to uncover new lineages of life (NeLLi) - Landsort_02402 metaG (SPAdes) (version 2) | ecosystem: Environmental > Aquatic > Marine > Oceanic >... | reverse complement strand
GGCATTTTATTTTCTTCGTCAACCAAAACAATATCGTTGATAAAACCGAAAATAATTTTATCAATAAAAATCATACTAAGTACCTTTTTCGCCAAAATATTGTGATTGACGATAAAATAGTAAATATTCGAAAGGTGGAGACTTTTGACGATACGTATGATATACAGATTAAATTCACTTCAATTCATAAACTTCATAATGCAGTTTATGTAGCACGAGAAAATTCTGTCACCCTAGAAGAATTACAAAAAAGAGATTTGGTCATGATTGGTGATGAAGCACATCATCTCAATGCTTCAACTATTAGAAACGGCCAAATGGAAATAGACTTGCCAATTGAGCTTAAAGAAAACGCCAGTGAAAAAGACATTGAAAAAAGCTGGGAAAATACTGTGCTAAATAAAATATTAAAAAAAGGCAAAATTAATCAAGAAACAGAAAACAAAAATGTGTTATTGGAATTTACAGCAACCATACCAAGAAATTCGGACGTTATAGAAAAATATCGTACTAAAACTATTTATAAGTTTGAACTGGTCGATTTTCTGAATGCGGGCTATACCAAAGAAATAAATCTCGTTTCCACGTCGCTTACAAAAAAAGGAAAGATTTTACTCGCTTTGCTTTTCAATTGGTATCGCCATCAAATCGCACTCAGAAACAATATTTCTAATTTTAAGCCGGTAATGCTTTTTAGAAGCAAACTTATTGAAGAATCAAAAAAAGATTACGAAGAATTTTTATCGCTCGTCAACGAATTAAAGCCGGCTGATTTTGGTTTTCTAAAAAATATTGAAAATAGTATAAAACAAGACCAATCCAGTTTATCCAAGGTTTACGAGCAAGGCAAAAGCCGCGTTAAGCAAATGCTCATGTATATTAAAGATGAAAAAATTGATATTAAAAAGATTGTGGGCTATATAAAAGATGAGTTTACCGAAAGAAATTGTATTATAACTAACTCAAAAGATAACAAGGCAACCACTAAAGAAAAGACAACAGAGGAACAGGAACAATTACTTAATAGTTTAGAAGATAAAAATAACCATATCCGCGCAATCTTTACAGTTAAAAGACTAACAGAAGGCTGGGATGTGCTCAATCTTTTTGACATTGTGCGTCTATATGAAGGTCGGCGTGATGAATGGCACAAAGATGGAAAACGAATTGCGGGTGAAGCTACCGTACAGGAAATACAGCTTATTGGGCGCGGTGTTAGGTATTTCCCATTTAGCTACAATGACCACGAAAAAAATAAAAGAAAGTTTGATAATGACCTAAAAAATCCGCTTAGAGTGCTGGAAGAGTTTTATTATCACAGCGATGATGATTATCGTTATCTTGATGAATTGAAACGCGAACTTAAAAATAGGGGATTTATTCAAGATAATCGCGAGATAAAAAAGTTTGCGCTTAAAGACGATTTTAAAGACACTCCTTTTTTTAAGGAAATAAAAATTTGGAAAAACGAAAAAATAGATAATCCGGAAAGAAGAAAACAAACACTCTCAGAGCTTGAAAACGATTTTGTTTTTGAATACAAAACGAAAGAATTTGCAATGAAAGAACAGCAAGTCGTTTTAGACAATGAAAACGATGAAGTTTTGGCAGAAAGCACCGTAAAAGGAAGCAAAACAATCAGTAAAAAATTAAAAGATTTTGAAAAGCACATTATTGTAAAAGCAATCAATAAAAAAGCAACAAAAGATTTATCACTTTTGCGTTTTGATAATTTACAGAATGAGTTAAGCATAAATAGCATTGACGAAATGATGGGAGATAATTTTATTGGCAACTTTAAGATAAATATAATCACTTCGAAAGATAAAACCGATTTAAGCGATATAAGCAATGATATAAAACTAGAATTGTTATTGGGTTTTTTTGATGAATTTACGAGAAAACTCAAAGAAATTGCCAACCCATATCTTGGAACTGAAAATTTTTCGCCTTTTTCTTTTGAGGATTTATTTGGAGATATAAAAGAAAAAAGCGTGCTTATCGATCAAGAAAGTAAAAACTTAGAAACTGAATTAAAACGACATAAGTGGTATGTGTTAAACAGTTTCAATGGAACAAGCGAAGAAAGAGAATTGATGGAATTTATGAAGAAAATAATCGGGAATTTGGAAGAGAAATATGACGAGGTATATTTACTCCGAAACGAGGAAGTATATAAAATTTATGACTTTAAGCAAGGGCGCGGATTTGAACCGGACTTTTTACTGTTTTTGAAAGGTAAAAAAGGTAATTTATACTATCAGATATTTATTGAACCAAAAGGCAGTCAATTTACTGACAAAAAAGGTGGATTTAAAGATAGCAAAGAAGGGTGGAAAGAAGAGTTTTTGCAGCAAATTACGGATAAATACAGCAACGGCAATTTATTAAAGGCTGAAAGCAAAAATTACAAATTAATCGGTCTCCCTTTGTTTAACAAGAAAGAGGAAAATGCTTTTTCAAAAGTATTTGACGAACAACTATTGAAATAGGGGACAGGGTGCGGTCCTTTGTCAACCACTGCTACCAATATTAATAAATTAATAAATAGCACATCCCATTTTCTTAAATAGGGAAGGCGTACCAAGTTAATAGTCCGGTAACTTTTGGGTTGTACTGGAAGAAAAGAGAAGAAAAATAATAAAAGAAAGGATTGATTTCGGAAGGATTGAAGCGTGATAGAGAACCATACCCTGTTACAAATATATTTGTCTAAATTTTAAATATAAGGAAAAGTCAAATATAATGATTATTAAATTAATAATAGATCGTTTTGAAGGTAAATATGCTATATTAGAATCCCAAGAAAAAAATCCAATGTTTTTTAATTTCCCCCGCCATTTATTACCCCAAGAAGCAAAAGAAGGTTCAGTCCTTAGATTTAATATAGATATTGATGAAAAGGAAACCACAAGAAGAAGAAACAAAATTGTAGAGAAATTAAATAGATTAAAGAAAAATGATCAAGGTGGAGATATCCAACTTTGAAAAAACTATTAATTGTTTTAATCCTAATTTTCTTATTTTGTTTTACGGGAATATTAATTGCTCAGGAAAATTTACAGATCTATTTTCTGGATGTTGGACAAGGGGATGCCTCTGTTATCATTTCTTCGTCAGGTCAAGTAGTAATGATTGATTCAGGACCTAATGAAAAACTAATTTTAAACTACTTAAAAAACCTTAATATTTCTCAAATCGATCTATTGGTTGCTACCCATGCTCATGAGGATCACATAACAGGCATGGATAAAATTATTGCAAAATATAAACCAAGAGCTTTCATGGATCCTGGAATTCCACATACAACTCTAGCCTATATAAGAATGATAAATGCTATAGAAAAATATAATGTAAAATATTATCAAAATATTGCCAGGAAAATCCAATTAGGTTTAATGAATTTTACTGTTTTCCCAAATGGAAATCCCAAAATATATGTATCGGAATTTAATAATAATTCAGTAGTTATTAAATTAGAATACAAAAACTTTTCTTGTCTTTATACTGGTGATATTGAAAGTGGAAGGGAAAATCAGCTTGTGAAGATTTCAAATATTAATTTAGAGTCGGATATAATAAAAATTCCTCATCATGGATCTTCAACTAGCTCAAATTTATCCTTTATTAAAAAAGTAAATCCACAAGTAGCAATTATTAGTTGTGGTCAAAACAATAGTTATGGACATCCAAATATAAAGACCTTGGAAAGACTAGAAAAAAATGGTATAGATATTTATAGAACTGACATTAATGGAACGATTTTAATTAACACAGATGGATATAATTATGAAGTTATTGTTGAAAAATCCCCAAATCTTAAAATAAGTAAAAAAGTTATTAACATTAATTTAGCTACTTTAGAAGATTTTGTACAGTTATTAGGAATAGATGAAATGATAGCGAATAATATTCTTTTATATAGAAGCTTGAATAAAGGATTTAAATATCCTGAAGAAATAAAGATGGTTTTAAGAATCGGTATATGGGAATGGGAAGAATGGAAAGAAGAAGGATGGATAATAGGTGTTAAATAACTTTTTATATATTGACTTACTCAGTATAATGAATGGCATTGATACCATAATAAATAAAAGAAGATTTTTAAAATTTACTGTATGTGTATGTATATTAATAAATAGGGAAGTTGTACCAAGTCAATAGTCCGGTAACTTTTGGGTTGTCCTGGAAAAAAAGAGAAGAGAAATAATAAAAGAATGGATTGAGTCCGGAAGGATTGAAGACATAAACAACGAATAAAGAATATTGTTAGGAATTAGGGAAATCTTATTTAAAATTAAGGGGTATAAAAATGAAAAGAAATATTTTTATCTTATCAATTGTAGTAAGTGTTTTATTTGTTTCCTCAACTTTAATTTTTGCTTCAGGCACAATTAATGTAAAAGATTATATAAAAGATAAGTTTCCCCCAGCCGTTAGTCTTCACCTTTCTTCTCTTGATAGTCTTGATTTATACGAAAAAGAATTTATTGACCTGTTGGAGAAATTACCGGGAGAAGAACAAGAATGTTATGCCAAAATAGTATATGAATATGGTTTTTACCGGGAAATTTTAGAAATTGTTAAAGAGGGTAAACCAATTGCTGTTTATGTCGAAGCTTACGACAAGGCATTAAATTTGGCAGAGAAGAGAGAATATAAGAATGCATTGCCTTATTTAGAGATAGCAGTAGAAACAGATATATCATCGTTAAAAGCTGAGGCATATCATGGAATAGGAATCTGCTACGGGGAGCTTAAATCTTATACGGAGGCAATAGAGGCGTATAAGCAGGCAATACTTTTTAAGCCCAATCACGTACTTGCCCACTACAACTTAGGTGTTCTCTACCACAAGCTTGGTTTATATGAAGATGCAATAGATGTTTTTAAGCGGGCAATCCGTATTAATTCTGACCACGCTGATTCTTACTATGCCTTAGGTCTTGTTTATTATACTCTTGGTCTCAACGAAGGCGCAATAGAAGAGTATAACCAGGCAATCCGTATTGATCCTGACAATGCTGAATTTTATTGTAATTTAGGTGTTTCCTACTACAATCTTGGCTTCTATGAAGATGCAGCAAAAGCATATAACCAGGCAATCCGTATCGATCCCGATGATATAATTGTCTACAGCAATTTAGGTGCTACTTATTTCAATCTTGGTTTATATGAAGATGCGATAGATGCTTTAAAACAGGCGGTCAATATTAATCCTCGTAATGCTAGGAGCCGCTATAACTTGGGTGTTGCTTTTTATAATCTTGGTTTCAATGAAGACGCAATAGAAGAGTACAAACAGGCAATACTTATTGATACTGATTATGCTACTGCTCACAATGCTTTAGGTTTTGCTTATTATAAAATTGGAGATAAAAATTCAGCCTTAAATGAATATAAAATTCTTAAAAAATTAGATATTAATTTAGCGAATGAGTTATTTGATTTTATAAATAAATAGGGACAAGAAAATAATCGCTAAAAAAAAGAAATAAGATAAAAATTATTGTTATTTTCTCATGATTTTTTCTCTTTTCAAAATGTGACAAGGGACGGTTCTTTGACACATAATAATAAAATCGAAAAACATCCCCTTGTCTTAGACAATTAATATTTTACTTTTAAATTAGATAAATAGAGAAGGTGTGCCAGTTCAATAATTCGGGGACACTTTTAGCGGAAAACCTATAGGATCTGAGGATTTTCTTAACCAGATGGTTGAGGCTTTAGGTATTATTATAGATAGATTTCCTAAAGGAAGACCTCGTAAAAGGGAAAATTAAACCATATAAAAAATAAGGTGTGCCCCTATTTTCCCTTATTGCTTGAGAGGTTTATTATGAGATGTCCTAAATGTGGAATGATGTATGTCCCAGAGTATCCTGAAGATGTAAGAGCACATAAAATATATCACGACAAAATTGTAAATGGTGTCTTTGCGCGAAAGATCAAAAGCGATAAAATATGCTGGGAAAAAAGTGATTTTCGAATTACAGTCGTGAATTATTTTTCACCTATTGCACAAAAAAGACGTGCAGAAGAAGCCGGACTTTTAGCTCATAGAGATACACCATTCGATTTTGCCCCGTATCATTCTAGAGAGGATTTAGATAAACGAAATATTCATCTTTTCCTTTTAAGTAGAAAAATCCGAATTATTGGATTACTAATACTTGAAAAAAGAACCCATGTCCAAAAGTTTACCTGGCAAGAGTATGAGAATAGGGAAGACAAAAAACTTCCGAAAGGTACAGCTATTTGGTCGATTGGTTTAGTCTGGATACACCGGAAATATAGGAAAATGGGGATAGGGTCACAATTTGTTCAAGTAGTAGCCCCATATTTTAATATTGAGGTACAATCGATTGGTTGGCATACACCTTTCACAGATGATGGAAAAAAATTTGCTAAAAGTTTGTGCCCTAAATCTTTCTATTTCGCAATATAATATGAAGTCATGGCACCAACCAATTACTGAAGAGGAGCAGGTTGAAAAGTGCGCCCATTAGTCCTTGTTCGAAAGTAAAAAATGTATATAGGAGGTATCTTATGAGTACTAAAAAAGTAAAGTTTAACAAAACTGGAATTGAAAACCTACCTAACAATAAGCCTGTGGTTTATAAAATAATAACTGAAGGCGGTAGAAATAATTATACTGGTATAGCTCAAAGAGGGAGAGTACAGGAGCGACTTGAAGAACATTTAGGCAATATTCCAGGTACAGAAATACAGATTGAGCAAATGAAAAGTATATCTGAGGCTCGGAAAAAAGAAATCAAGATTATAAGCAGGGCACAGCCTAAATATAACAATCAGAGTAAATAAATGTGAATTGTAGAACTATATTAAAAGGAGTTTATTAAACAAATAGGATCCCGTTTTTTTCTGAATGCGACGGGGGATTGTTGAATCATATTAATACTCCGGTAGTTTTTGTCGAAAAACCTATAGGACCTGAGGAATATTTTAGTCGGATGGTTGAAACTTTAGATATTATTATAGATGGTTATCTTAAAGGAAGACCTCGTAAAAGGGAAAGATAAACCTTAGAAAAAAATAGGATGTGCCAGTATTTTAATTAAAAAAATTAAGGGGGAAGTTGAAAAGTGATATTGTAAGACCGACCCCACAGGACTCCCCAAATATTATTTATTGTTCCATAATATGAGAATAATAGTTCCGTAATATGAAAAAAAGAAGGATTTTTAAAAGTTATGACGTATATAATAAACATAGGCAATTTTGTCATAAGCAACTATAAAATAAACCCTTGAGTTTTTGAATTTATTAAATTTAATATTTTAATCTGTATGAAGGTAATAGGAGAGACCTTTTCTTTTATTTAAAAAGAAAAGGAGCCGAAGAGACAAGATACTAAGTGTATCTAAACTTCCAGGCAAAAGGACAGAGTAGGAGAGTTATATAAGCGTTCGCTATTCGTGAAGTATGTACAAGAATCATTAATCGATTAAAAAGGAGGTTTTTTTGTGTGGCCAGATCATGAAACAACAATAGATTTACTTGGAATAAAACATCTAAAAGATGCTGTTCTTGATATTGTTAAAAATAATACACTTCTCCCAGCAACTATCGGAATCTTTGGTGATTGGGGTAGCGGTAAATCAAGCCTTATCAAAATGATCACGGAAGAGTTGGAATCGGAAGAAAATATTTTTGTTTTAGATTTTAACGGCTGGTTGTTTGAAAGCTATGACAATGCGAAATCAGCGCTTATGGAAACTATTGTTTACGAACTGATTCAGAATACTCCACCAGAAAAGATAAAAGAAGTTAAATCTCTCGCACTTCGGTTGTTGAGAAAGGTCAACTGGTTCCGGCTCGGCAGTAAAGCGATTCAATATGGCGCTACTGCCGCTACTACGGGAGGTATTGGAGCTATTATCGCTGCTATGAGTGATGTATCGAGCCTTGCTAAAGGAGTCGGTAAATTACTCGAAGATGTAGATACAGAAAAGGCAGAAGAGCTTTTACAGCAAGAGACAAAACAATCTATCAGTCGGAATATCCGTTCTTTCAGAAACGAATTTAGCGAACTAATTGTGAAATCCGGTTTCTCGGCTGTAATTGTTACCATTGATGATCTTGATAGATGTCTGCCTAATACCATCATAGAAACACTTGAGGCAATTAGGCTCTTTCTCTATGTTCCCAAAACCGCATTTATTCTCGGGGCGGACGAGCGACTTGTAAAATATGCGGTACGAAGTAGATTCCCCGAATTACCTGGAGACAGGACAGATGTCGGACGAGACTATCTTGAAAAATTAGTTCAATATCCAGTGCGAATTCCGCCGATGACTCATACTGATACCGAAAATTATGTCACTCTATTACTTATAAAGGAAAAATTAAAAAATAGCGACTTCCAGAAATGTATAGAATGGACACTCGATCCTAAAACAATTCAAGAAGGAAGAACTCTTTCGGCAGCAAAGGCTTCAGAATTATTTGGTAATTTGTCTGATAAACTTCGTGAAGATTTAGTTTTTGCACAACGTATTGGTCCAGTTCTTGGAGAAAATTTGAATGGAAATCCTCGGCAGTGTAAGCGATTCCTTAATACACTTGTAATGAGAATTAAAATGGCTGCATCCAGAAAAATTGAATTAAAACGCCGGATTCTTGCGAAACTGATGTTACTTGAATATTTCAGGCCACAGTTTTTTCGTAGTCTATCAGCTTGGCAGAGTATACAAGAAGGAAAACCAGAACAGCTCAAACAAATGGAGGAATTAGAAAAAGCTGTTGAAACAGAAGCAAACAGCAGGAAAGATAAATTTCCAGAAATTGATATGTGGATTCGAGATCAGTGGATTTTACAATGGCTGAATAGCGAACCACCTCTTTCAAGCGAAGATTTGAGACCTTATTTTTATTTCTCAAGAGAGAAACTGACAGATATTTCAGGTATTACAAAGAGGCTCAGCCCAGAAGCTCAAAAAATCTTCGGAGATTTGTTAAGTCCCAGTGAAGCTGTTCGCAATAATGCATTTAAAAGGGCTAAAGAAATTAATTCCACAGATGCGTCCGCGATACTTGATGAGTTAATTGAAAAAGCAAGGAATTTGGAAAATTGCTCTAAGGAAGATTCTCCCCTCGATCTTGCTGTAAAATGGATTAAAGAACGGCAGGAATTATCAGCAGAGCTGATGTCTTTTATTAATACCCTACCTGATAATGAACTGCCAGTTTGGATTGTTACTAAACTGGAGTCAGCATTGAAAAACACTGCCCAACATCCTAGTCTTGTTCAATTTCTTGAGAGAATTTCCAATTCACAGACAGCAACTAGAGCTTTAATTAAAGCCGCACAAAATCGTCTTACTAAAATAGTGAAGGAGGTAATTAAATAAATGGGGACTTCAAACTCTTATGGCGGTCCTAAAGATACCTCTCGTCTTCTACCTTCATGGGCAAGGCAAAGTAGTGACATGGATAGTAGTTCGACTGACAACAATATTCCAACAGATGATGAGGGGAGAGAACAAAACACACCGGAGAACGATGATTTAAATGATCAAGGTACAAGAAATCCAAACAATGCTTCTCGGCCCCCAGAAAATTGGAAATATGCTAAAAATGTAATGAGCCGATATGCGTCAAAAGGAAGTGGACATGGTGGTCCTGCAAAGGCTGGCAGAGCCTATATCAGGGCAGAAGGTGGGGCAAAAAAAGCTGCACAGTCTATTAAATCAGGAAAGACAACTGCTCGTAGGTTAGCGGCTTTTTTTGCAACTACAGCTCAGAGTGGTATATCTCAAGGATTGAATTCAATCGGTCTTGGTCATCTTGTAGGGAAGGATGTTAATACGGTTTTTTCAGAACTTATTGATACGCTATTGGATAATAATGTAAATTTTGATGACGACGAAAAGATTGCCAGCCAAGCAATCGAAGATGCCATGATATATTTTTATAAACATTGTTCAGAAGATCAAGATTATGAAAGTTTCGAACATATGACAGAAGAACAATTAAAGAGGGTAATTGAGAATTTTGTTTCAGGATATATTTATAAACGCTGGTTGCAGAAGCTTGGTAAGTGCATTGAGAGGGGAGCTGTCACTGAAGACGATGCAGTAAAACTAGAAGCAGAAGTAAAGGTCTATGTTGGAGATTTGGTAAATCTAGAATTGGATTCAAGAGATATTTTTTCTATTGATTGGAATGGGGATGAAGGGAGACAGATGATTGATTCCCTCTATGAAGATGCCTATAGTCTTATTGAGGAGGGCAAAATATGAACTGGAATATAATTGTAAGAGCAGATGATAATGATAATTATTGTGTATCAAATATAGGAAAAGAAGCCAGTTTTTATGTTGATTTTTACCGTTCGCATAGTCAATGGAAAATGAGAGATAGTGGGTTATTAAATAAATTCAATAATAGTGGTAAACTTACTCCAGCATCACATGACCTTTTATTACTTGCAATGGCTGTAACTTCTGCCGATCGATGTATTGATAGAAAATATGCTGATGATTCATGGCAAAGAGAAATCACCATACATCTTCCAGTTAGTGCTCCTGATATTTGGGAGAATACTCGAAATATTTTAGAAAATGCACTTGCATTTCTAAGCGGAGATAAATGGTATTTTCAGTTTAGAAGGAGCTTAATTAATGTACGGTCACAGCAAAATCTTTCAAAACTGAATGATATATGCCTTTTTTCCGGAGGTGCCGATTCATTAGTTGGGGCAATTGATCTTCTCTCGGATGGAAAAAATATAAGTTTTGTTGGACACTATGGAGGAGGAGTAACTCATTCTTTTCAAAATAATCTAAGAGCTGAACTTGAAAAAATATATCCTGGGCAGACTAATTTTAATTTTCATTACATAGAACCTCCAAAAATAAAAGAACTTCATTATGAGAATACTACACGTACCCGTTCCTTCTTGTTTTTATCTCTTGCTGTTACATATGGCGCTATATCTCAAAGTGGAGTGAAATTATATGTGCCGGAAAACGGTCTTGTTTCATTGAATGTTGCACTCACAGAAAGCCGAACAGGAAGCCTTAGCACCAAAACTACACATCCTTATTTTATAAAATTGTTTAAAGAACTATTGGATAATCTTGGCATTCCTGTTGATATTATTACTCCTTATAAATTTAAAACAAAAGGCGAAATGTTTATAGAATGCAAAAACAAAGTTCTTTTAAAAGAGTTAGCTAAATCCTCCATGTCATGCTCCCACTCGGAACTATCCCGCTGGAAAGGTGTTAATCCGGGAATTCATTGTGGTAGGTGTCTTCCTTGTCTAATTAGGAGGGCGGCATTCAATAGTGCTAATATACAAGATTCTGACTATGTAGTAGATGTTTTATCTAACCCACCAGAAGCAAATAAAAAAAGCGGTAGTGACTATCGAGCAATAATGATGGGTCTTAGGCGTTTTAAAAATGATACTCCGTTAATGGATCTATTTAAAGTAAAAAGCACTGGTCCCGTACCATCAAAAGATATTAATGCTTTTATGGAAGTCTATCGACGAGGCATGAATGAATTATCTCAGTTTTTAACAGGGACAATTCGACAATGACAAAAAAAATACCACAAATAATTGATACACATTTACATCTTGATCTATTTGATAATCCTGACAGAATACTTGAAGAGGCAAAGCGCTTGGGTATGGGCTTAGTCGCCATGACTAATGCACCATTTCTCTTTGAGGAATGCAGAAAAATATGTAAGAAATATTCTTATGCCTGGGCATCTTTAGGCATGCATCCTGAGTTAGTAACTCAATATAGAAATCAGTTGGGACAATTTTACGATTTGCTCGATTTAACACCTTTTGTTGGAGAAATCGGTCTTGATTTTACAACAAGAGACGAAACTCATCAGAAAGCACAAAAAATGGTTTTTGAGAAGATTCTTTCATTTTGTTCAAACAAAAAAAATAAAATATTATCAGTTCATTCTCGAAAAGCCGATAAAGATGCAATTGAAATAATTGGTAAAAATTACCCTAATAAAATAATTATGCATTGGTATTCCGGCTCTATTTCAAACCTTGAAAAAGCTATAGATAATGGGTTTTATTTTTCTGTTAACAGTTCAATGATAATGTCAAAAAATGGACAAAAAATAATACGACGAATACCAGAAGAGAAGCTTTTATTAGAAACTGATGGACCATTTATAAAAAATAATTGTACGCACTTTACTATTGAAATTCTTGAATTTGTAATTGATAAAATAGCTATAATAAAAGGAATATGTGTTAAAGATATTAAATTACAAATACAAAAAAATCAACAAAAAATATTTCATTGCATTTTAGAATAGCTACCTTTACTGGAAAAGACGATGGGTATTTCACAATTTCACAAAATTAAATTAATAAGGACAGACCTTATTAATAAATATTGACATATCCCATTTTCTTAGACAATTAATTTTTTACTTTTAAATTAGATAAATAAGGAAGGTGTACCATCTCAATAATTCAGTAACTTTATCGGAAGAGCGCCAAGAAGCTCTATATTTCTTACAGGGTGAAAGTCCCTGTTGGGTAAGGTCTAGCCAACCACCCATACCGAGTATTGCATCAAAATGGGTAACCATTAGATGAAGCGTACACAGGCAATTAGATAGGCCATAGGGAAGACCGTACTTCCTGAAGTGAATTATACAGCCTCGTAAAATAGATTAATGCAGATGGCAACGTTGTTATAGTAACGGAAGCCTACACAAAAGAATCGCATATGGTGAGATTCTTAGAGGGTCTGTCGGGGTCTTGGCACATGGCATGTCTGTAGAGAGATATAAAGAACTTGGGAGACCCTATAAGCTCCTTATCAAAAGATAAGTCTACCCGATGAAAAGAGAGGATGGCTGATGGCTTATAGGGATTCGGATCAGCTAATATTACTCATAAAAAATAGAGGAAGGGGCTGACAGAATACGTAGCCTGCAAAGGAAACATTTGCCGGGCAAGCAGGACTTTAAGGAACAGATGCAAACCTCCCTGCAGGGAATAGCAAAGAAGGCAATACTAAATTGTCTTTTACGGAAGCGAGTATCTCTGAAGAGCCCAGTGCGGTAGTTCCGCACGCTGGGATCTGTGCGGGGGCAGTCGGGTAACTGGCTGTCCTACCGCGACAATCTATAGAGCCTGAGGAGTTTCTTAACCAGATGGTTGAAGTTTTAGGTATTACTATAGATAGATTTCCTAAAGGAATACTTCGTAAAGTGGAAAGATATACCATAGAAAAATAGGATGTGTAGTGTCCCTATTTTAAAATAATTAAATATGTAATATTTTGAAACCAGAGTTTTCATGTTTATTTTGCTTTGAGGGTTTAATGATGAATGAAGATGCTTTTAAAACGATGCATAATAGATTTATAACTAATATGAAAAGTTTAGAATTATTTTTTTCTATTGTATCTATACGCTTAAAAAAGCATGAAGATAAAATTGCAAAATCGAAATCTGATTTTGAAGTAAAAGTTGATGAATTATTTAAATCACTTGTTAAAGAAATTCCACTAGAAAAAAATATAGATACAGATAAAAAAATCGAAAAAGCCAAAAGGGATATTAATGAAGCTACTTATAATTATTTTGCACCTTTTAGATCTCATTTATTAAAACCTCGACAGTTAATATTGTTATTTAGAAGTGCTATTGTTATTCTAAAAAGTTATTATGATTCTTTAATAACTGACTTACTAGATTATTATTATAGAATGCATAAAAAAAGCATTAAAAAAGAAAAAAAATTTACCACTGATGATTTATTAAAATATGATTCAATAGAAGACCTTATTGATGATATTATTTGTGAAAAGGTTAATTCAATAGTACTACAATCAATAAAAACACAATTAAGTATGATTGAGCAAAATGAAGATTTAAAAATCAATTTACATAAAGAGGAAATTATTAATTGGGATATAGTTGAAGAACTTTTTCAAAGAAGAAATATTATTGTTCATAATGATGGAATAGTAAATAAACACTACTTAAACAATATAAATAAAAATTTAGATTTTTTAAATAAACAAGAGCTTAAGGAAGGATGCGAGATAACTATTGATAAAAAATATTTTTTAGATGTCTTTAATGAATTAGTTTTAGTTGGAATTATAATTATTCAGAAATTTTGGAGGAAATTTGATAAAGATAAATTAAAAGATGCAAATCAAATTTTAATCGAAGATATGTACGATTTGCTAATTGATAAAGAATGGAAAATTGTAGAGAGACTTGGCCTTTTTTCTAGATCTATTAATATTAAAGATAAAGACGATAGATTATATCTGGATTTCAATTATTTACAATCTCTTAAATGGCAAAAAAAAGAAGATTTATTAAATGAGGAATTAAAGAAATATAAAGTTGATGAGTTAAGGCCAATATATAAATTAGCAATTTACGCTTTAATGAGTGATAAAAATAATTTCTATAAAAATATAAAAAATGCCATAATAGTTGATGAAATTACTAGAGAAGGTTTTTTTCTTTGGCCTTTATTTAGAGAATTTAGAAAAGATAAGGATTATAAAGAAAAAATTGAAAATTTATTTAATGAAGTAGAAAGAGAAAAACAAAATAAGTAATTTTATTTATCTTGGTATTATCATTTTTGCAACTTTAGGATATGATAAATGAATTTAAAACAAATAAGATATAAGAATTGTAAAAGAAGACTTTTTGATGGAACACCCGGGTTTAATATAATTAATAATGAACCCAAAAACAATTGAAATTAAATGTCCTAAATGTGGCGCTATGAATTTGGTTAATTGTGAGATTAAGGAAAGGGTAATGCTGAGGATAAAGGAATGAAAACTAATTTAAAAAATTTATTTTTTAGGAGGTAAAATAAATTGAAAAGGAAAAGGGAATGCATTTTATCAAGGATATAAGAAGAAGGAAAATAAATTTACAAGAAGAGATAAGTAATGATATAAATAAATTTAGAGAAAATATGGACTTAGAGGTAATAAGAGTTAGTTATGAATTAGAACAAGGAGAGGGAGGATTACCGAAATTAGAAAAATATCCTATAAAACCAGAAGAGATATATATAAAATTAGAAGATATTTGAATATATCAAAGGAATAAAATAAAAAAATAAATAAAAAAGGAGTAAATAAAATGAGTAGGGAATTTAAAAGAGATATAGAGGGTCTTCATAAAGAAAAAAAATTGAGTGATTTTGAATATAATCAATTAGTATGTTTAAATGAAATAGCTGGTGCTTTAAGAGATATAGACAAAAGATTGGTTACTAATATCAATGATCAGCTACAAGGAATAAAATTTAAAATAGATCTTATTGCATTAAAAAAAGAATAAAATGAGAATAAAAAATTTTATATTGATAGAGCTACCAGATAGCCAGATTAAAAAAACGGAAATTGCTAAAAAATAAACAGGGAAACATCCTATTTTCTTAGACAATTAATATTTTACTTTTAAATTAGATAAATAGGGAAGATGTGTCAGGTCAATCATTCGGTAACTTTTAGCGGACGAAGCGCCAAGAAGTTTTATATTTCTTACAGGGTGAAAGTCCCTGTTGGGTAAGGTCTAGCCAACCACCCATACCGAGTGTTGCATCAAAGTGGGTAACCATTAGATGAAGCGTACACAGGGAAACAGATAGGCCATAGGGAAGACCGTACTTCCTGAAGTGAATAATACAGCCTCGTAAATAAAGATTAATGCAGATGGCAACGTCGTTTCTGCAACGGAAGCCCATACAAAAGAATCGCATATGGCGAGATTCTAAAGAGGGTCTGCCGGGGTCTTGGCACATGGCATGTCTGTAGAGAGATATAGGAAACTTGGGAGACCCTATAAGCTCCTTACTATAAGGTAAGTCTACCCGATGAAAAGAGAGGATGACTGATGGCTTATAGGGATTCGGATCAGCTCATAGTACTTTATACAATAGAGGAAGGGGCTGACAGAATACTTAGCCTGCAAAGGATAACATTTGCCAGACTGTTGGACTGGATAACAGATGCAAACCTCCCTGCAGGGAATAGCAAAGAAGGCAATACTAATTTGTCTTTTACGGAAGCAAGTATCTCTGAAGAGCCCAGTGCGGTAGTTCCGCACGCTGGGATCTGTGCGGGGGCAGTCGGGTGACTGGCTGTCCTACCGTGACAACCTATAGGTTCTGAAGAGTTTCTTAACCGGACAGTTGAGGCTTTAGGTATTATTATAGATAGACGTCCTAAAGGAAAGCTTCGTAAAATGGAAAGCTAAACCATAGAAAAAATAGGATGTGTGCCTATTTTAATTAAAACTAATATTAAGATAGGGGATAAAAATCCTTTACACTATTTTCGTGAATTTAAGAATTCAGATAATTTTGATGATATATTAAAATCACATTTGATCCCGAAAGAATTTATTGAAAAAGAAGAATTTATACCAGAGGGTTGCAGAGATTTTCTATACGTAAGAGCCAGAGCTGAATTATTCTATCAAAAATTGAAAGACGAATTACCCGATGTGGAGGTAATTATTGAAGAGTAAAAGAATTATAAAGATGGTTATTTAATAATATTTTAAAGAATTAAGAAAGTAAAAAATATTAAATGAAAAAAAATAAATCAAATGAATTAGATAAAATAGTTCGAATAAATAAGCCTCTATTAATATTAGCAGGTCCTGGTATGGGTAAAACCTATGTTTTAGCATATAAAATAAAATATTTAGTAGTGGATGAAAAAGTTGATCCAGATAAAATAGCAGTTATTACATTTACTAATGAAGCAAAAGTTAATATGAGAAAAAAAATTAATTTAAAAAATGATGAAAATGTTTATATCGAGGATGAGTTACAGCCATCAAGTATAAATACTATGCATCAGTTTGGATATAGTATTGTAAGAAACAGTTATTCAAGATTAGGGTTTAAACAAAATTTACAGACATTACCTTCAGGTAGCTTAAAAGAAATAATTATGAAGGATTGTTCGCAAATTATTGGAGCAAAGAGAGAAAATGTTAAAGAAACAATTAAATGTAGACAAGAAGGTAAATGTATAAAGGTAGAAGATAGTTTAAAATGTAAAATATGTACAGAATATAGGAATCTATTAAGAAAATTTAGTTATATTGATTATGACGATCAAATATTATTAGCTTGTAAACTTCTTGAAGATCATGAAGATATTTTAAAAAAAGTACAGAATAAAGTGGAATATTTATTAGTCGATGAATACCAAGATATTAATTATGCTCAGTGGAAATTAATTAAATTGTTAAGTGAAGGGAAAACAGAAAATCTTTTCGTTGTAGGAGATGATGATCAAAGTATTTATGGCTTCAGAGGAGGAAGCCCAGAGTATATAAAAAGTTTTTTAAATGATTATGCTCCAAATGCAGAAATTAGGCATTTAATAAGAAATTTTAGATGTCCCGAAAATATATTTAAAGGGTCTTTTCATATGGTTCGAAAATATAATGATGGCAAAATTGATCTGATAGATAAATTTCAGTTTGAAAAAAATTTACCTAATAAAATTAGAGTATATAATTTTGAACATCAAAATATAGAAGCATTTTTTATAGCAGACAGAATATATGAAATAGGAACTTCATACGATATTTTAATATTAGTTCCGGGATTATCCTATGCTAAACCAATAACACATGCCTTAACAAAAAGACATATTGATTTCTACTGTGATTATGATATAGAGAAAACCGAATTATTTTTACTAAGCATGTTATTACAATGGTTGAAAGAACCTAGCAATAATTTTCGATTCCGAATGCTCATAGAAAAAATTATAAATAGAGAAATGTCAAATATGCCTAATGAGAAAGAGAACACTAAAAAGGAAATAAGTAATTTATGGGATGAAGTGGTCGAAAGAAAAACTTTATATACAAGAGTAAAAAAATTAAAAAATAATGTTCTATTTTTTAAGCTAATTAACGTACTATCTGAATTAAAAAAAGCTTATGAAAATAAAAAGGATAATTTTAATTTTATGTCTATAGTAGTGAATGAATTAAAAATTTGGAAAGATATATCTAGTTTTGAAAATGAGTTAAATTCAATTGTCAATGAAATACAAAATTCAGTAAATATTCCAGACAAAACTAATATTAGAATATTAACAATGAAAAAAGCCAAAGGGCTGGAGGCAGATTATGTCTTTATTAATGGGTTAGAAAATGGTATTTTGCCTCATAAAGATGAATCAAACATTAAGGAAGAGAGCCGATTATTGTACGTTGCCATGACCAGAACAAAGAAAGAATTATATTTATTACATTCAGATAAAAGAGATAGAAAAATTACTAAATGGTTACCGATGGAAAGATCTGAATTTATTGATGCAATCCCGAGTCGATATATTGAGGAAATAAATAAGATATAAATTTTATATTATAATAAGTGATAGAGCCTAAATAAATACAAGGGGCACATCTCATTTTCTTTAATATGTCTTTTAGAAAAGTAAAAAAATTTGCTATTTATTCTAAACACCCAGTTATTTTATATAAGATAAACGAGGTGAAAAAGATGAATTTACAAGAAGCAATTAGAGATACAAAAAAAGAATTTGAAAATATCGAGAGAAAGAATGAAGAAAATGAAGTTATTGATAAGTATGGATCCATGTTTATTCCAAACAAGATAGATTCTTTAACCAAAGAAGATTTTAAGTCTTTTTTATTGATAAAAAATAACAAGCATTGGGAAGGAATACATAGACAAGGAAATATGATAACTCAGGATATGGATAAATTAAAAAAAGCACTTAAAATACTTTTAAATGAAGAAAGACCCATTGAAGAAAGATTGAATATTTTATTCCCTAAGAATAAACCTAATTTTATAAAAGGACTTCATCGATCGGTGGTTACACCAATTATGATGATTGTGTATCCTGATAAATATGGAGTTTATAATAGGAGAAGTGATGAGGGTTTAACTAAAGTAGGATTGATGCCGAAGCATGGCAGAGGAACAGCTTTTTCAAGAAAGTACATTGAAATTAATCAAGTTCTCAATAGTCTTGCTTCAGAAAATAATATGAGTTTATTTGAATTGGATAGTGTATGGTGGAGAATTACAGAAGGATATAAACCGATAGAGACAGAGGAAGAAAAACAAGAAAACGAGGAAATTGAAACAGGCTTTGCTTTGGAAATGCATTTAAGAAGGTTTTTAGTTGATAATTGGGAAAAAACGCAGCTTGGTAAAAATTATGAAATAATAAGCGAAGACGGTGAAATTATTGGAGAAGAATATCAGACAAAAGAAGTAGGCAATATTGATATTTTAGCAAAAGATAAAAAGAAGAAAGAGTGGGTTGTTATTGAATTAAAAAAGGGTCAGAGCAATGATGCGGTTATCGGACAAACATTGCGTTATATGGGTTGGGTCGAGAGGAATTTAATTAAAAAAGGTGAAAGTGTGAAAGGTATCATTATTGTAAAGGAAGAAGATAATAAATTAAAATTTGCTTTATATTCCCTGAGAAACAAAATTAATATGGATTGTTTAGTATATAACGTGCAGTTTTCATTAAATGAAATAACACAGTTTCAATAAAGAGTGAGTAATCATTGTTAATACTCCATACCATTTGGAGGTGTTTTGATGTACTTAGCTGAATTACGTGGCAAACTTTCTTCCAGAGTGGAGAGAATGGAAGATGTTTTAACTTCTAATGTTTTCTCTTTTTTCAAATATTCATCCAGAGATATTTTTCTTAAAAATTATTTAGACGAATTAGATTTCAAAGTATCGGTAAAAGAAGCAGAGGAAGCAGAATTTAGATTTTGGCCTGTATTTGAAGATGGAACTGAGCCAGATTTAGTAATAATAGTAGGTAATTATTATTTGCTGATAGAAGCTAAGTATTTTTCAGGATTTTCTGAGGGAACTAAAAAAGACGAGCATCAGCTTTTACGAGAAATAAGAAATGGAAAGTTGGATGCAAAAAATTATAATAAAGAGTTTAAATTAATTGCCATAACCGCAGATTATTATTTTAAGGAATATAAATTTAAAGTAATCCCCCAAAAATATCGTTCCTATTTTAAATGGACTAATTGGCAATTGGTTTCTTTATTTCTTGATAATATTTTAAATTGCAATCCGAAGATTAAAGGACCAGAGCGAGTTTTTGCCTTAGATTTATACAACCTTCTTGATAAGAAACATCTTAGAGATTTTCAAAAAATTACTTATATTGGGGCTTTACTAAAAAGATATAGTTCTATCTTTTTTGATGCTAAGACTGCTAAACTCCGAGGTGATTTCATTGGGTTTATAGAAAGTCTTTCCTTAGCCAAAGGATTGAAACCGGTTGGAAAGACTGTCTTTTTTAGTAGTACCAAAAGAATATTTAAATCTCTATCAAAATTAGAGAAGTTAAAGAAAGTTAAAAGTCCTATATTTTTTAAGGAGGATGCGAGCAATGAATAATAAAAGTGAAATTGTTGAACAAACTAATTTGGCTTTTGATTTTATAGAAAAATTATATCTCGAGTCATCATATTTGATTAAAGAAATGGAAGGCATCTTAAATGAGGAGGAAGAAAAGTTCATTATCGGAAGACCCGGTGGATATGGAATTAGTTCAATAAGTTCAAGGGGTTTAGAGGCAAATAGTGTTAGATCATGGTGGTTGTTAAAGAAGTTTTCGGTATTTTTTATCCCGGAAGAAAAAACAGCATTGAAAGGTGGAGGAACAATTACTAAAATAGATAAAAATTTAAAAGTTTTATATTTAAGAATTGTGCTCTATGATAAAAACATCACAGAACCGACAGTTTATTCAGGAGCATTATATGATATTGAAAAGAAATCTGAGACTGAATTTCCCAGTAAATTTGAACAGATGATGGCACATTTTGAAGTTAATGACTATAAAGTTTTTAAAAATATTAAAAAAATTAATTATGAGAGTACATATATAAAAATTTATGGTGAGTTGATAAAAAATAGTTTGTTCGAAATTACCGATAGCGAAACTATTGTCAAGAAGATTATCAAACCTTCGTTGGAGTTGTATAGGAAACATTAAGGGGAGAAAATAGGGTCTTTATTCTTTACAGTTCATTAAACTATTTTGTCAACAATAAAGATTTGACCCCGGCAAACTACATATGTAATTAAAATTGAGGAAATAAAAGAAATGAAAAACCAGTATTTTGGTGATATAAATGATTTTTTTAAGTATGACTTGGTCCTTAGCTTGATTGAAAAAATAGAAAACTTAAAATGTTTTACTTTTATTCCAATGCTCACAGAAGATGATGGTTCTGGTGATGGTGCGTTAACTAATTATAATGGAAGTAGGCGAAAAGATTTAGACAATTTTCTAAAGGACTGCATAAAAAAATCAGATAGAAAGGTAAAAAATCTTCGCTCATTTATGTCAAAATATAAACAAATAGAATATCGTCCCTATAAAGATGATGAATATTTTTTACATGCAGAGAGGGAGCAATATTTCGATAGTATTCATTCTTCAATTCTTAATGAATCAGTAATATTAATCGACCCGGACAACGGATTTGAGGTTAAGAGTATGCGGAGTGGAACTGGCCATAAGTATATAAAGTATAAAGAGTTAAGCACTATATATTCTCGAATGGATTCCAATTCATTAATTATGGTTTATCAGCATATACCAAGAGTGAAAAGAGAGCGTTTTTTTGCCC
>Ga0210003_1001363_pt1 | contig 21708 bp, 12 predicted proteins | sample LantaG_FD_182804 | JGI IMG/M metagenome (GOLD analysis project Ga0210003, IMG submission 182804) | Deep subsurface microbial communities from Baltic Sea to uncover new lineages of life (NeLLi) - Landsort_02402 metaG (SPAdes) (version 2) | ecosystem: Environmental > Aquatic > Marine > Oceanic >... | reverse complement strand
CCCAAAAACTCCCGTAGTAAAAGAAGAGGCTCCACAAGTGGATCCAAATCAAAAAGTAGAAACCGACGCTTATGTTCCAACATATAAGGTAAAGCCCGAACTCAAAGGAGCAGTTCTTAAGGCAATTGGAAAATATCCTTTCAATCAGATTGCTTCTATTATGAATGCAATTAATGTTGAGGTTATGGACCACAACACCCTTACTCAAGTTATTAATGTATTAGGTAATTTCCCATACCAAGATGTATCAGGATTACTCAGTACTATTAATGATTATGTAGAGATGGTAGTTGAGGATTAATCCTCAACCCTTCTCTTTTTTATTGGTTGGAAAATAAATGGAATTATTGTATGCAAAGGAAAGAGAATAGTATCCAGTCGATAGCGCTGGATTTTTTAGAAAACAGAGACGACAAAACATTCAGAACATTAATAAACAGACTCAAGCCAGGTCTAATCTCTTACACTTATAAGTATGTCCAAAATATGGACCTCTGTAAGGAGATTGTTTCAAAGACCTTTATTGCTGTCTGGGAAAAATTGGATCAGTATAAAACTCAGTATAATTTTTCTACTTGGGTTTATGCTATTGCTAAGAATGAAGCTCTAGGCCAATTAAGAGTTCAAAAGAGAAATCTTTCTCATGAGAAGCTTACTGAAAATCATTCAAAGATTTTGAAACTTTATAGTCCTGTTGAAACTATGGATATTGAAGTAATTGGCCCTTCTGGGGAAGAATTAACTCTTTGTCTTTATGAAAAAACTATAGAAGAGATACAAGCTCTTGATGAGCCTTACAAAACTGTAATGGTTGAAAGAGAAATAAATCAAAAAAGGTTACAAGATATTGCAGCAGATTTAAATTGGAATCTTTCTACAGTTAAAACCAGACTACGAAAAGCAAGAAAAGATATTGCTAACACTCTTAAGGAAAAACATCCAGATTTATTAGAAGCATATTACGATGAAGACTAAAAAAGTAAAACAAAAAAAGAGCCTTCCTGTAGTGGAAGTTATTAAAGATCTTAAAAATTATAGATCATGGATTCGTGTTATTAAGGAAGAAAGATCCAAAGCGAATTCCAAATTTAATAAATATGACCTTAGTCATAACTATTTTTATGTTTTATATGTTGCTATAACTCTTCCTCAGGAAAATGCTGCATTGCCAGAAAATATACAAAGATTAAGGGTCATGGAATCCTTATCTCCTATTAATTGGTATCTTGATGTAGATCTTGGATTTGCCGACTACATTATCCCGGAATTTAACCAATTTTATGACACTAATAATAATCCCACTTTAACTTATGGGATAGTTTATAGGTTCGCCTTCAAAAGGCTTTCATTAAAATGGTTCTTGACTAGGTTTACTGCGGTTGGTCTTCTCACTTGGGCATTAATTAAATGGCCGATTATTTCAACTTTAATAGGGCTATTTAACTAGTCCGTACAGCTCATATGGGCACGTATACGAGTACTTTTACCCTTATTAAAGATAATCATTAACGAACACCCTTCTTTGGAATATAGGATAGAAAACAAAAGTTAACTATCCATATAAAAAAGGCCAGTCAAATTGACTGGCCTTTGATGTTTAAGAAGCTTTAAGTGCTGAGTTTTCAGCTTTTAATGCTGCATTTTCTGATTCTAGAGTAGCGACCGTAGTTTGAAGAGCTGTTATATCAAATAGAGAAGAATATTGAGCTATTACCTGTTCATAATTGGTATAAGGATAGTAAACTCCCTCATAAAATGTATATTGAGTATTATCAGGATTCTTAATAATAATAGAATAAGTATTATTGGTTTGTTTTAATAATTGTAAAGTTTGAGCATCCATAATTTTAAATTCTAGTTCCCCAAGAGTAGTATTCATATTCGTAGAAAATGTTGGAAGAATTTCTATTTTGGAATCATCATCCAATACAAATAAAAGAGCGTATTGGAATGCTCCCGATAAATCTACATTTACAGGCTCTCCATTAGCATTCTGATCTATTCTATCAAATGAAAATTTATAAGTTCCATCGCCTTTTTTAAGGAACAAAGGCCCTGTTCCCTGGGGAAGAACTTCATTATTCATATTAAGAAGAACTCTTGTAGAATCATAATAAACTTTTACAAATTTAGACTTTCTATTATCTGTCATTTGAACTGTTGTAGATGCTTCTCCTTCTATTCTATTAAAAACTTTATAAGGAATATAATTATCTACATTTAATCTTGTAAAATATCTTCCATATTTTTTAGGATCCAGTGATGAAAAAGAGGCTTTCCTGATTATCTGTGTTCCATCCATTCTATTTGTCAATCTACAAATATATTGAATCATATAAGAAGCTGCAATATCTGCATTCTTTATAACAGGTCTAAAGTAATTTGGATTATTAAAATTATTTTCCTGAGTAAACACATATTGTTGAGTTAAAATACTATTTCCGGGGATTTGTTCATACACATATAATTCATGCATTACAACCCATTTTTGAGCTCCAGCTCCATAAGTATCTGAAAAATCTTCAAAATTATCGTTTGGATTATTCGAAGTATAGAGAGGAATTCTGCCACTCTCAATATCCCCCATATATTCTCCAATGATTATATCATTCCATGTAGCATAGAATTCAATGAAATCTCCGCCTGTACTCTCAGCAATAAAAGCATTAAAATTATCTGCTTGTGATGAGACTGGAAGTTGAAGAGCTATTTTTTCTGATATTACATATGTGTCCTCATCTATTTCTGAAATGGTACTATATGTAAAATAAACATCAGATAAAGCTTGAATTAATAAAGCAGATTCTATTGGTTCAGTAGTTTGACCCCCTAAATTTTCTACGGATGGAACCTTCAATTCTACATACTTATCATAAAATCTATTAGCTAAATATAAAGCATTACTAGAAAATTTTATTACATCATTTCCTAATACTTGATTTATCCAGGTAAAATTAGATAAGTCTACTAAATTACTAGATGTATCTAAAGCTTGAATTTGTAGTAGAAATCCAGGAACGTCATCAAAATTATAGCCTGAAACAATATGAACTTTTACCGTATCAAATGGATACGATGTTTGAGCAATAGAAGTAGAAGAATCAAAATATTGCCAATATGTAGAAGTACTCCCGGAAGCAGGTGCAGTATACCAGGAAGCCCTTGTAGATTCAGTCGGCTCTGAATTTAATATCAAACTATTATTGGTTTGTCCTAAAACATTAGACCCCTCATTGAAATATTGTTTTCGTCCCAGGACAGTTTCTGCAACAATGGAATTAATGTTCGTAAGATCCTGTGTTTCCCCACTTTTATTGAATTCATATTCTAAAAGAATATAATCATTAATAGCAACGTACTTGGATATATTGGTAGACATAATTATTTTTTATTTTATATATTCTTTGATTTACATTTATCCCCATGAAATCTAGCATAAATATTAGTCGCAATATTTTTTCCACAGTATTCACAATTTTTTCTTGGTGATTTTATTCCTAGTCTTGCTATTTTTATTTTTTCTATATGTTCCTTAGATTTTGATCGTCCCTTTGCAGCGATAGACATTCTCATTTTTGTTTCCTCCGAAACTTTTTTTCCTCTCTCTCCTTCCCCTATTTTTTTCTTATGCTCTTCTGATAATTTACTTCCTTTACTCCATGTATTTTTCCCTTTATTTCCTTTACTTATATTTTTTTTATGTTTTTCTGAAAAAATTTTGTCTTGCCAATATTTATTTTTAGCATTATTCATACTAATTTTTTCTTTGGTTTCTCGGGAATGATTATATTCTCCCTTTATTCCTAATCCGCCTTTCCAACTTATATTATATCCCCCTTGAGAAACATGTGTTTCATATAATTTAATATATTTTTCTTGAGCATCAAATGCTTCTTTTTTTGTATTAAAAAATTCTAAGATTTCTCTTTTAAAGTTTTTTCTACCATATTTTTTCTTTGATGAATTAAAATATAGCCCACTACCTATATAATTATCATCCAGTTTATTTGTAGAGTGATCGCCTACATATTTTTTTCCATTTAATAAATTAGTACTAATATACACATAATGATATTTTTTAATCATATCTTTTTATTCTATATATCAAAATATGTGCAAGTAATAATTACCAGGAATAAATCGAGTAATGTATTCCTATCCCAACAACTACTGCAGGTTGATTATTTAAGAAATCATATCCTAAATTGAGAGTTGGGCCTACACCAAAGCCAGTAAACCAATGTCTTTTCTCTGGATAATCAACATAAACTCCTTCTAATAATTTTGCCTTAAATGCTGGATGAGCAGTTTGAGCATAAACTCTCAATCTTTTGTTTTTTCCTTTTCCTTCCCATTTCTGCCCCCATATAAGCCCTATCTGAGAATTTCTATAGGTAAGATCTGTTCCATTATGGAATACAGAAACTTTACTTAAATCATATGGACCTCTTAATCCGATAATAGTTGTCCCCGCATATGAATCAAAATTTGTTGAGTCATATACATATCTTGCGACCCATGGGACTTTCCAAGTAGAATCAGTTTCTTGAGATGGCGGATTTGGCTTTGGCTGATTCTCTGCCTTCCATTTTTCTAATTCTGCTTTATCCTGCTCTAAATTAAAAACTATTTTATTAAGTGTAACAACATTACCTTTTTGTTTTTTGACATCATCAGAAAGTTCTTTATTGTATTGTTCTAATTCTTTTGCAGAAGCCATATAAGCATCTCGAGAAGCTTGTAATTCTCCATTTGCAGTCTTAATAGTTTTAATGCTATCTGCTAAAGCCGAAATATTTTGGTCTTTTATCTCAGCCTCCTCTTTTAGATTAGAAACTCGGCTACACGTCCCAACAAGAAATATTGCAATTACAATTATCATAATGTAACCGAATATTTTACTATTTATAAATTTCCAAACTCCTTTTAAAAATTTCATTATTTCTATTTTTTTAATCCAGGTCAATAATAGAGATTTCGGATTCATCTAGCCATGCATCTTTTACTAAGACCGATTCCATTACAACCTCACCTGTACTTGGATCCTTCACTAGCTCTCGAGCCCCCAAAAATTCTTCAGCTGCCTCCCTCTTTGGAACGTCCGCATAAATAGGATTGGTTAACAGATCTATTGTTTTTTGATGTACAAAATCCAAAATATCTAATCCATCTGCAGAAGGATCATAGATAAATGACTGGTCATATGGAATTCTATCTAAATGAAGTTTATTTTTCTTATAATTTTCATTAAATTTCTCCTTGCTCAAATAAGAATAATAATTGCATTTAATTTCCTTCCCAGGTAAATCACCAATATATTTTATCCTTAAATAAATTTCATTGACAGATGAATCATCCTCTAATAAAATTCCTTCTTTGTTAATTAAAAGTGCCATAATTTTTATTTTTTTATATTTTTATATTCCTAAATGAGTTTTTATTGCTTCTACTTCTGATTCTAGACTAGAAACCTTCGCTTCTAATTCCTGAATATAGTAATGTTGTTCCTTCAATGCTTGGGTTAGTATAATAGGAAGTTTTTCATAGAGAACTGTTTTGAAATTTACCTCTTTATCCATGATCTCAGCTTCTTTTACAAGATCTGGAAATACTTGTTCAACTTCTTGAGCAATTAAACCTATCTGGTTTTCTTTTAAATCTACTTTATCAAAATATTCTAGTGATCTTTGATTCCAGTTGAAATTATATACTCCTAATGTTAAAATACCATCAAGAGCAGAGGATACATCACTTACAATAGTTTTGTATTTTATATCGGAAGGAGCAGATGAAGATCTATATACATGATTATTACCATCAATTCCGAGATATTGTGTAGTTGCCACACCAGAAGTTGGTAAATTATTCATTACTATATCCCCGGGATTGGCGGCAAAAAGAGTAAAGACTATATCTGCAGGAAAGGTACATTGATCTGTTTCCAGAGTTATATCTCCTCCTCCTCTAGATGGCCATCCAGCTCCTTTAATTACTATGTTTCCGCCATCACCATCAGTCCCCGAAGTGGAATTTCCACCAGCACCTGCTGTAATGCTAATATCCCCCCCATCACCGCCATACCAAACTCTCGAAAGTCCTCCTCGATCGGTTTTAATTATTAAATCACCTGCATCACCTCCTCCAGCGGTACTGCCGGTCGATGCATCCCCGCCAACTCCGGCTTTTAACTCTACCTCCCCCCCAATTCCACCATAATCAATACTTAAATCTTGCCATCCCCCTCCGCTACCAAGAGATAAACTACCTGGACCCCCTGCATCCAGATACGCGGGAAGACTCAAAGTTTGGGAACCCCCTGTTCCTCCTCTAGCATAAATATCTCCGCCCTCCGCACCTCCTCCGGATGTATTATCTATAGCATCTCCTCCAACCAAATTTAGCGCATGACCCTGTGCTCCTGGTGAAGTACCAGCAGTACCAACGGTAAGAGATCCCCATTTTCTAGGGGCCTGTGTACCAGTTCCGCTCTCGTTATCTGCTTGTAATTTTAATGTATCATAATTTCCAGAATCTCTGAATGATATTCCAGGTGCCCTGTTTAAAACAGGGTCCGAACTATAGCCTGTTACTAATGGATATTCAGTAGATGTGGCAACATCATAAACATTTTGAACAGGTAATTGTCCTCTATAAATCCTTCTGTTTCCGGTTGTAGACGTTGACATGTGTAGAACCCAATCCGTAGTTAAATCTAGATCTGTTATTCCATCCATATTTAAAAATATACCTCCTGTTGAAGTAGTTCCTACTCCTCCTCCTAAATAAAGGTTTCCGCCTGCACCGGATGCAGATCCCCCACCTCTAAGATTCATGTTCCACCCCGTACCAGATGCAACATCCTGAACATCAATATTTCTACTTACTCCTGAATTAAACTGGAGATCCCCATTTACAAATAAATCAGATCCAAGACTAGTATCTCCGCCAACATTGACCCATCCGGGAACGGATAGATTAGTGGTAGAGATAGTTCCATCTATAGCCCCATGATAAACACCATCGGAATAAATATCTCCAAAATCTAAATAAAGACTTACATCCTTAATAACTCCTCCATCTGCATTTCCAAAATGCCAAGAATTGTTATCTTCTTCCCTTACTAAAGCAATAGCATCATCGCTACCTACTATACCCGTTGTCCATATCTCAAAAGGATACCAACCATTAAAATTAGTTACTAAAGCTTGATCAACATACTTTACTTGAGCAAAATAATTTGGAGTATTATCATAAATACTCGTAGGATAAGAAGTATAATCCCCAACATCATTAGAATACACTACATCTATTAAGAATTTTTCTGTCAAATATGCATTAGAATATCTTGTAAACTGAGGTGAAAGAGTTTGAGTACCAAGCTCAGTAAAGAACCCTGAGGTATTCAAAAATATACCCGTATCTACGTATAAATTCGATGTTGCAAAATCAATTTGAAAAACTCGAGCATTTTTATCTATAAAAATATCCCCAGACTGATATGTTCTTGCTGGATACCCAGGAAGAAGATCATCAGTAGAAAATAATTCTTTATTTGCAATAATTTTACTCTTTATGGTAACAGAGTCTGAATTCCCGTCATAAGCTGAGAAATAAGTAGCTAATCCCAGTAATCCCGTAGATCCATCAACACCTTTTGTTCCATATCCAGGAAGACCTGGTCCATATACAAATTTACGTGGCATATCTTTTTTATTTTATTTATCTTTACTTTTCAAAAAGGCTAAATTGTACAAAATAGATCAAAGGATCTTTAGGCACAATATTAACTGTGTAGATGTATTCACTGTTGAGATAAGTTAAGGTTCCATCTACATTAGCTCCTGTCCATTTAGTAAATGAACTATCTAAAGTTAAAGCTAATCTGCTTGTTTCGCCTTTCCATGGTTTTGTCCAAATATCTACTTTAATTTTAGTTTTACTTATATTATAATAGCTAAGAACTGTTGTTTTAATATATCCATCAATTACATTATCGGATTGAGTTAGATCAGACCAATTATTAATAAAAGCATCTTTGTTTTTAAAAATATTAACTATACTTCTTGTTAAATTATATGAAAGACTTAATCTTTCTGTATTATATTCTTCATTCGTAGTAGTATTTTCCCATTGATTTAATACTAATTCATAAGGAAATTTAATAAGTTTTGATCCAAAATAAGAAGGAAGTTCTAATGTAGAATTATACCCATCAACTGAAGATTTAACTCCAGAAGAATACAAGTAGTAATAATCAGCATCCCATTGAGATTTAAATGGATTATAATTTTCTTCATAATCGATAGCATTCCCATGAGATACATCATAGCTGGTTACCTGTTCAACAATTTTATTGAACCATAATTGAGGAATATTTTGATACGATTTTAAATCTGTATTACTAAATGTAAAATCTTTTCCAACTGTATCTATAATGGTTTTATCCTCATTATATGAAAAATCAAGAATATTATTAAAACTAGGTTTGTACCACCCATTATAGGTTACCACATCATTATATGTTCTAGGAGAATTTATAGTAATTTTTACAGGGTTTGTAGAAAAACTATCGCTTGTATAAGTAGTAGTTCCTCTGAAAATATAATAATCTACCTTGTTATAATCTAATATATTTTTTAAAGTATCCCAATCACATGTGTTATCCTGATATAAATTATCATTTCTCATATATGAATAGGCTTGATTCGCTACCAAATCTCCATAAGTGGATTCTGATCTAGCATAATCATAGGAAACATATTGTTGAAATGTTTCATATCCTCTATCATAAAATTCAAAACTCGATCCAATTACATCATTTCCATTATAAGCGTTAAATGTTGAAAATAAGTTATCTCCAAAGTTTAAATTATTCTGAGCAAATGGAGAAGCAATACTTCCATCATATGTGGTCTCAATCCCATAAATATTGAATATATTTGAGGAGAGAGTAGCATTATTAACCCCAAATGGAGTTTTCACGTGGGAATAATGAGGATCTGTATTATCAAAAGATTCAAATTGCTTAGCCCAAGGGAAAATGCTTCCCTGTGGATCGAGTACTCCTTTACCAGGCATAGTACTTGAATATCTATAATTGTAGTTTAGAATATCATTTCCTTGATACCAAACTAATAAAATAGTTTTAGTATTTTCGTTAATGAAAACTTCCATAGGACTATTATTATTCCTATTTCTAGAAGGAACTGATATAGCTGCTATCCTATACCTATCCCAATCTTGGATGTCAATTATATTTCTAGCATTTTCTACAATATTAAAAGATAAATTCAATCCATTAACTATGGTATCAATAGTATTTTTGTAATTATTATAATAAACAATGGAAGAACGTAATTTAGTTCCATCCACATTATTATTTGAATAAACTAATTTTGAAAAAATATCTATATCTGTATTATCAAGCATTAGTTCCTTAAAAGATGAATACTTAGTTTCTCCATCTTCTTCATATTTGATAGAGTCGTTAATATCAAAGAATACATAATCTTTCCAGTTTCTAGATCCAGGAGTTAAATATTTGAAAGATGGATAGAATAATTCTCCCTCAAAAGAGTTTTCATATGGAATAAAGTTTGTTGAAACATCGAATATAGATCCATCCAATATTAATCTCATTGGATTATTTCTACAATCATTACCGATTCCATTCCATTTAGTCACAGTAGGAATAGTCAATCCATATTTTAAAGTAGTTGCTCCATAAAAGCCATCAGAGGAACCATAATCAAGATAATAATCCTGAAGATATTCTTCTGATTCTCCTTCTTTATAAGATTTGAACACAGTAGATCCATCTAAAATTGCATACGATATAATAGTATCATTAATAGCTTCAATTACAGCGCTACTATCGAATGTATTAAATCCGGATACAAAAGGATAGCTAGTTCCATATCCATTACTTTGACCCCCTATTGTAATATTTCCAAGACCTTGAATAACTTTAAATGATCCCTGAGTGGATATAACAATAGAGGAGTCAGCTCCTATATAAACATTAAATGTAGAAGCATCATTTTCTCTTTTATACCAGTATTCACTTTTGAAATCTAAAACAGATGAATCGTAAACAGTATAATCAAAATCCTTTACTGGATTAATCCCCATAAGAGAAATTGTGAGTGGGTATACTGCATAAGCATTCCAAAAAGTATCCACTGTTATTATAGGATCTTCTGTGATAATAATCAAATTATTTCCTGTAGAAGTAGGATCATCAGCATATCTAAGAGAATGATCTATTGCCGTACTTACATCAAAATATTGAACTAGCCTGTACCAGTTATCCGGAGCTAAATAAAGCAGATTATCTTGAAATAAGTCCACAATTGAAGCATCCATAGAATATACACTATAATTTGCTGGATCAAAAAGATCAACTGTGATAGACATTCTATCCCCATATAATTCAAAATTAATAGGACCGAAAGATGCGTCTGATGCTATTCTTTCAAAATCTTCTTCTACAGGTAAAAGAGTTCCAAAAAATTCAATATCTGAATAATCTGCAGCTGTATTAAATGCGCTAGAAGAATCTGGGGTCCCTGTAGTTTGAGCAGTTAATCTTTGAAATTTAATATTATTTCCATATGCCCAATCTTTAATAATAAGTGATTGTCCTTCGTCTTTCTTTGTAAGTGTTTCGAATGGAGTATTTTGATAATCCTGAAATACGTTCCATGCATTCCAAATAGCTGTATTCTGATCTTCTTTTGTTCCTTTCACAGAAAACATAGTTCTATATACAGTAGGGTAGTTTTGTTCAGAATATTCCGTAGCATAGGTCCAAGATTCTCCTGCATCTAATAACTCTATATCAATACCATATATTTCCCAAATAATATTTTGAGTATTATCTACTATTCTTAAATGTTCCCCCTGAGATAACTCTGTTTTTATCTCAAATGAGATAAATGGTAAAAGATTATCAATATTTTCCACTTTAATGGAGAAGATATTTTTTCCTGGTTTATTAAGCCACTCTTCAATATAATCTTTTTCCGTTCCATCAATTTGATGAACATTAGTAATCCTTTTAATGGAAAGCAAATCATCTAATGTAAATATTCTATTTTGGTATTGGACCATTATACTTCCATCTACATCAAATATAGATGAATTGAAAAATTCATCACTATCTTTTCCATCTAAAGAAATAATGTTTATAGATGCATCTGGAGAATCAGCATAATAAGCTATCTCATATAAAGGATTCTCTGTAAGATAAAGACCAAAATATCTTTGCATGGTGTATAAAGAAACATCCGTATCATTAAAGGCATACTCCATATTAACAAGATTTGGACAAAGCAAATTAAGACGTTCAAATCCTTGAGATGAGAAAGCGTTTAAATCTGTGAAATTATCACTTTTTTGATCAAAGAAATAAGTGGTTTCGGATCTTCCCGTAATGATTCCTTTGTCAACTGCTGTTCCATACCATGTATTTGGATCCGGATCTTTTAAATCCGGGTCAGAAAGAGATAAGAACATAGGAGAAATTACTTCCTGAAGTTCCTTTAAGTGACTTCTTAAATATGTTCCCAATGGGGATCCCTCTTTGATCCCCCAAGATTCCATTAATTCGCCATCTTTAAGAAATTTTCCAGCTAAATTAGTAAGATCCGGTTCTTCATCATAAGTTTCTTGGTTAAATACTCCCGGAAGTCTAAAAATTGCAAAATAATCTGGTAATTTATTATTAATCCAAAGAGGAGCAATCATTGCATAATCTTCTTCATATAATTCATCTTCAAATAATCTAGCCCCATATGAATATCTAAGATTATATTGTTCATATAAATCCGTTTTTGGAATAGAAATATCTAATGTATTTTCTGCTTCCACACGGTACATTTCCCCACGAGGTAAAGAAGAATAGACTCTTCTAATATCCCCAGACATTACACTGCTTGCTGAAACTGCTTGTTTCCTATAAAGTTTATTAGAAAGAATATCAGAAACTTTGAATGTATCCATGTATAAAGAGTTACTTGGATCTATTGTAAGTTTTATATTCCCAGAGAATTTTGGATTAGTCCTTAAAATTAAATAGGAAGTATCTCCTTCAACCTGGACATTAGATGTTTCAAATATATTCACGCTGTCTGAGGAGACAATATAAGGTCTATTTAAAACTGATACATCATTAGTTATATTAAGTTCTGCAGCTTCAGTAATCGACCAAGTATCAGCCCCAAATGCTGTTTCAGATCCGGTGACTGCTGTCACAAATGTAAGTAAAACATGTGTTGTCGACGTGCTAAGATCAACAGAAATATTATTAATAGTTCCTGTTGACAATGGATCTGTTGTTAGAATAGATGAATCAATCGGAGGTCCTGCATTGAATTCGGTTACTCTAAATTCGCAAGTTGGAGCCCCAGGTGCCTGGTGAACTGTATAATCAAAATTAATATTGAGAGTAAGGCCTCCTGTAACTGGAATTAAATTGCTATAACAAGCAGCTGCTGCAACCCCTGGAAAATTACTAGCATGACTAATATTTTGTCCAGAAGTAGTAAATGAAGTCCAAGTTCCTCCTGAATTAGTCCAACTAGTTAAAGAACTAGTTAAATCATTATTAATTACTCCATTATAGTTAAAAGATAGTTTTGCATCAAATGGGCCTAATTCTCGGGTGTATAGTAGAAAAGAAGCAGTACTTGGATCCCCGTCGGCCCCAATAAATAGAGATGTTGCAATAGATGGGTCGCTATAAATACTTGCCTCTTCACTTATATCTAATCCATTTACCCACAATATTCCAGCTGAAACATCAGAGGTTACATTTGGCTGGATCCACGAGGATATATCTCCTGATTCCCATCTAAAGTTTAAAAATGCCCCAGGTTCCTGAGTCGTTAGTACTACTGCACCTTGATCTTGAAAGTCTAATATCATAATTAATTATTATTCTCTAAATCGTCATATATTGAAGGATCTGCATCCACTATTTTTTGAAATAATTCTTGTAATGTTACAGTTTTATTTGGGTCAGGATCAGTTGCCCCTAATGGTTTATGAAGTCTTACAAAAGATTTATTTGGTATATCATCTAAAGCTGCTTGAAGATCTATTGATTTTTCTTGGGAAACTGTATTATCCATAGCATATTTAGACCAGTCATAAGATAAGAATCTAGCCTGGTGTTTAAAATAAGTACCATCTCCAGTATTTGGATTTGGATACCCATCTTCCAAGTGGGTTATTACCCCTGTAGAATTTAATGTTTCATCAAGCTGTATTTGAGCCTCTTCTTGGGTTGCATCTGCTAAGATGTTAGCAACTTGGTCAGAACCTTGTAAATTTGATGGAAAATCTATAATAACTCTATCTGACCATTCTGATTTTAAGGGGTTATTAGGCCATCCTGCTTCAGAAATAGATCTAATTCTCATCTCAACCTTTTCCCCTTTGGTGATAGGTATATCCACCTGGTTGATATTAACTTCTTCCCCATTTCCAACATTCTCATTAACCCAAACATATTTTCCTGCTGAAACATCATATATTTTAGTTTTTATAGGAGATGAAGTTATCACCCAATCCGTAAATGTTCCTGTTACTTTTTGCCCCGTTGAAGGATCCTGATAAGAATAAGTATTTAAAGGATTTCCTGTATTATCAAGTCTTAAATATCTATGACTTATTTCAAATTGAATAATTTCCTGTGGATCCTCTGCTGCATTATTGGTTAGAGTTTTTCCTACTGGAATTTCAAAGAATCCCCTTACCCTATATTTTGGGGTCCCTAATACCGCATTATTTTCATATGCTAGAGTTGCTAAAGATTTTACTAATGATTGATACTCTACAGTTTTCTTACTTAACTGAGAAATATTAGTATCAATCTTAAGCTGTAAGTCGTCTCTTTGAGCCGGATCAGTAAGTTCTACCAATTCAGCTTTTTGTTGAGCAATAGTTTGTTGTAAAGAACTAATAATAGTTTTTGTACTTTCTATCTGAGTTTGAGTAGATTTAATAGATTCAGTATCTAGAGATGCATTAATCTGGGAATTTATCTGATTAACCCCAAATTGATCGGAAGAAATAGTAGGCGCATCTGGAGTTACTCCATAGAAAGCAGGAGTCATTCTATCCTTTGCTTGTCCTTCCATTTGTTTTCCAAAATCAACTACATAATTGAAATAGAAAGTTTCTAAACTTGTAGTACTACTAGTTAAAGTTAAATCATTGGTATAAAAAGATATGGAATTTCCCCAAGAGTCTGCAACAATATTAAAATCATCATTTACCCCCTTCATGAATAAAATATCACACTCATTATAGCCGACCGGGATCCTAGTTATTTTCTCATCAAAAGGAGTAGAGTAAATGTAAAATTTAGAATTAACATTTGGATTTCCTGCTCCAACTAAAGAAGTTAATTTTACTCTCTTTTGAGTAACCTCAATGGAATCAATAGAATATAAGCTTTCGTTGTATCTTAGTTGATCCCCTATTTTAAGTTCGATATTATTTATGGTAGAAGCATCCGTCGTTAAGCCATAGTTAAGAGTACTAAGAAAATACCATTGAGAATTATTAATTACCCTTTTATCTGTTATTGTAAAACTTCCTGTATATTTTGTTGGATTAAGAGGTAAATCCTGTATTTCTTCATCAATCCAGTATTTCTTTCCATTTATGGCTAATAAATTAATAGTATCTTCGTAATTATAATAAGATCCAACAAAATTATCTTTAAACCATTGGGTTTCATCATCATCAAAATTATCAAAAATAACTCTTCTAACTTTTACTCTGTCAGATCTATCATCTATTTTTCCTTTGAGATCAAATTCCACATACATTTGAGGAAAAATAAAGGATTCAAAGAACCAATTAGGCCTTTGTTTAAATTTGCTAGGAGCTTCTACATCTACTATAGGTGCAGGAGATTTAGCTAAAGGAATAGTCGAAACTTGTCGATAAGTTCCATCATCTAATAATACAACTCCAGTTCCAGAAACAAATGTATTAACTGTATTTGAAATTCTACTCAGCTCTTCCAGCGTATATTGATATGAAGGCATAGTATACTGATAAAGAGAAACATCCCCTGTTATAGGATCAGTTCCCTCTATTTCTATGGTTACAGTATCATTTTCCGTTGTAAGAGTGTCATTCATCCCTTGCATACTTGCAAGAGCAATATTAACATTTCTTGTTAGGTCTGTAACAGTTTGCGTAAAAGAATTGGCATTATTACTCATATCTTAATTTATTTTTTTAAAGTTTTTATCTCTTCTCGAAGCTCTTCTATCATTTTTTGCTGTTCTTTAATAGCTTCTGCTAGATATGGTATCATTTCTTGGTATCTTATAGTTTTATAAAGAGTGTCCTCATCCCCAGTTTCTAAAGGAAGTGTTTTTTCGACAACTACTTCAGGGATAACTTCTTCAACTTCTTGAGCTATAAATCCAGTATGTTGTTGTCCATTAGATTTTCTGATATAGGAAACTCCTCTTAATTGAAGTACTTTATCTAAAGATCCTTCTAATGTTTCAATGTCTTCTTTTAATCTTTTATCTGAAACTACAGTTGAATAGCCAACCACGTCTCCATTTGCATCAATCTGACCAGTTGAAAGATTAAATCTTATTTGTTCAGTTCCAGAAGCATTATACCAGCTGCCTCTCAAGTTAGTGCCAGATAGTCCATGTAAAACAGGCATTGTAGCCCCTCCAGAGGATGTAGTTGTTTTAACACCAAATAATAGTTCTCCCTGACCATAGCCGCCAGTATCATTTCCTACGATAGCAGCAGTACCTGTATAGTCTGCGGTATTTCCATTCGTGAACTTTATACCAGTTCCCTGAGCAGATAAGGTACCAGTTTGTCTCACATCTAATGCCCAAAGAGCTCCAGTATTTAATGTAGTGGAAGATGATACTACATCTCCCGCCATTATCGTAAGTTGAGCAGTTTCAGCAGCAGCAGTTGTAGATCCATTATTTAGGTGAACTTTACCATCAGAAAGAATCTGCATTCTTTCATATGTTGCATGTCCTGCATAAAAATTAAGCTGGTTTGCATATTTAGAAGAATTATCTCCTCCAATAAACATTGTTCCTTTTGTTCCAGCGGTATTTCCAGGAGTTATATAGAGGTCTCCAGCAGAAGAACTTCCTCCTCCGGATTCCAGCCTTAAATTTCCACCATTTACAGTTCCGGATGCTGTTATTGTTAATGGAGTATCTAAAGAACCAGTACTTAGAGTATTACTAGAAAATAATAAAGTAGATTCTCCATTTATAATTCCTGCTCCACCGCTCGTGATTACATAATTACTACCAGGTGTATTATAAGTAGTTACAACTCCACCTCCTGAAACTGTTCCACGTTTTAATTGATTAGAACTTCCTGTATCAATAAATAATACTTCGTTTGTAGTAGGAGTCCCTGTTGGAATAGATGCCGTACTTAGATAAATACCTAAAGTATTCGAAGTTCCCAGGGCAATAGTTCCATTAGCTCCACCATTTCCAGCTCCTCCATTAATTGTAACATTTCCTCCAGTCACTGGAGTTGCTGAAGGAGAAGTACCGCCTCTGATACTAACATGTCCTCCGGCTCCAGGAGCATCTCCTCCTGCTAAAGTAAGACCGCCTCCTGCGGCTCCATTACTCTCTCCGCCATATAATCTGAGAGCTCCACCAGTACCTCCAGTTGTATGCTCCCCTCCTCGAATAGTTAATGCTGTTCCTGGACCTGTGGTAGGTTTTAATGTATTAGTAACAAAGCTAAGGGCAGATTCTGCAACAATAGATCCATCCCCATTTGAAGTAATGATATAATTATTAGAACCCGTGTTTCCGTTAGCCCATTGTACATCGCCACCGCCACCACTTGAGAATGGCATCCCATCCTGATAAAACTGTCCTTGTACGTTTATTATTCCGGATACATCCACAGTATAATTTGGAGTATTTTTTCCTACCGCTAATCTACCATTGGAATTATCCCAGCGGAAATTATCATTAGCATCTAGTCCTCCAGCATTATTTGCAAACTGTATGTCTCCAGTATTTCCTGCTGCAGATACATCGGAAGATACATTAACTTCTAAAAATCCATTAACCCATTCTAATGTAGATCCATTAGAAGTATCTTTAATATAGCTTACATTAAAGTCAAAATTTGGAGATGTTATATGATCTACAGTTAATAACCCTGAAATTGATGCGGATCCATCAACATATAAATTTTTACTTATAGAAACATCGGTATTAATTTTTATTCCGGATGCATCTATACTCATCACAGGGCTTAAACCTCCAACGTACATATTAATTCCGCGATTATTAGTAGATGCTCCTAATTGTAAAGGGGATCCATATCCTAACAGAATGTTACCGGAAGTATCTTTAATTGCATTTTCTATTATAATATCATCGGCCTTTGTAGTCCCCCCAATATGCAATGGATATTCAGGTTCCGAAACTTGGACCCCCACATTACCAAATCTCATATAAATAGAGGATTCCACTATTGGATCATCTCCATCAGCAAACATTGCAATTGTGTTTGGAACACCCGCAATATCTCTACTTATATCATTTACTTGATATTCTAAAGCAGTTAAATCATTGAGTATTTGAGTTTGAATCGTTTGAACCTCAATATATTGATGGGAAAGATAATTAATAGTACTATTATTCTGAGTAAGAATATTAACTGCTGTATTTAAGTTAGCAAAAGCTTCAACCCAGTTTGCAGCATCCACCTGATCAGATGTAGCTTCATCCACAATAGTAGCCCCGGTATCATCTACCATATTATCCGTCTTAATATTTAGACGTAATGAATATGAAGTTCCAAACCCGCCTGGACCTGACTGTATTTTTTCTAATGAAGGAATAGTAATTCCAACTGAATCTATTTCAGCGCTATTTCCTGAAGGCGCATCCATGAAAAGAACCCCTAATAGGTTTATTCCAAGAACCTCATCCATAGTAGAATTATAAACCGTATAATATATTAATACAGAGTTGAAATCAAAGGCATCATTAATAGAGTATTGAATCGCCATCTTATCATAAGTAAGAGTAGTATCTCCATAAATCCCCTTTAATTCATCCAGACTTAATACTAGATTCATACAATCTAGTTTGGATCTCCTGAATTGAACCGTACTTCCTCCATCATCATATTCAAGATCTGTATGATAGATACCTGTAGTTAAATAAATAGAGCTATCTGTTAAATAAGCATTATCATTAGAGATAGGTTCTATTCCTTCAGCAGTGTACCACCATCCGGGGCTTGAAACCCCTGTTGAATTATCATAGGTTAAAGCCCAAGTCACTCCATTTGCATCCATGGAAGTAGATGAATCGACAAAATCATAATAAGCATTATAACTTAAACCATCCGGATGAGGAAGAGTATAACTTTCTCTACCAAGAATCTTTTCTCCAAGATCCCCAATTTCCATCCCATGCTTATAGTTATCATCTTCAATAATACGGAAATAAGCATCTGTTTGACCATGAGAGGTCGGAACTAAAACATAAGTTTCATTGTATGTTCCAAATGAATCAGATCTTACATTACCTGCAGATACTGGTCCTACATATTTTATAACTCTATTATATCCAAGGGATCCATCTGCATCGAGTTCTTCTCCCCAATATTGGACGTTTCCAACAGACGTATCTTTGTCCCAACGAACTGCTCCTGCTTCTTTTAACCATTTCCAGAAAACTCTTTCTGTTACGGTTCTAGTTAATGTAGCATTATAATCATCTTGATTTAAAAGATTAGATTCTAAGTTAAGAGCATAATTCTGAAATGACTCTGCAATAAGAACTCTACCATCTTTTAAAGAAGGAGCACCTTGTTCATATTCAAAAGCACCTGCGATATTGGTTATATTAAATTTATTAACTTCAATATTAATCGGAGTCGATGGCAATTGCTGAATCGAAGGAATATCAAGAAGAGCAAAGTGTGAAATTTTTACTACATTATTCCTTTCATTGATATTAAGTCCAATATCCTCGACGGCAGAACTGAAGGTATAAATTGTTCCTCCATTAGTTCTCATTCTTTTTACAAATGGTGTAATTCTATTATTGCTCATTATATCTAGTTAATTTTTTATATATACTTACTTTTTTTAATACCCACAAAATGCCTATTTAATCTAATATTAGTAATTTAAAGAAGGATCCATTTGTAGGCCTTCCCCTGATATTTTGTCTAAAATATCCTGGAAAATATCAGATTCTATAAAATCTATATCTCCAGAATTTATTATCTTAGTTGCGGATCCTGTATAGTCCTTTTCATAATTATTTTGAATATAAAAAGAACTTATATCCCAAATCAACCTATATTTTTTAGTTAAATCTGCCATAATTAAGTGTTATATGATAAAGTTAAAGTTCTTCCAGCATTACTAAATATTGTTTCAAGACTTAAAATATCAGAATTTTGACTACCATCGGTAGGAGGCATATTAGTTCCTCCTGCTAAATCTATAGTTAAGTTAACAACCGTGCCAGTTGAGTAATATGTATTAAGTTTTGACAGTAAATTATCTATTGTTGATTGATTCAAAGAACAGTCTCCCCAATCAACTCGTGAAAACCAATTAGTAAAATCTGGCCATAATACTTCTTCTAAATTAGGATTACTGTTTCCTTCACAAAAATAATACAGCCCATTTAAGGTTGATATATCTAATGTTCCTTGTAAGTTATTATTTTGCACCCTAAATTGATTATTTGTACCTATCATCCCTTCCTCGGGCCATTTAAAGCTCGTTATATTATTACTATTTAGAAACAGATTTCCATCTAAATTCTTAAACATACTTAAATCAAATTCCCCACTAAAATTACACGAAACTATATTTATACCTAATAAAGTATTATTGCTAGAATCTGGCCATATAATAGTAGAGACATCGACCCCTGAAATTTCTAATAAATCTATAGATGATAACATAGAAAAATCAATTGTATCTTTCCATGCTAAAGATCCATTGGCATTTAATCTGAAATTTGATGCTCCGATTGGTAATAAAACCTCGGTATATCCAGTACTGTATATTCCTAAACTCGTCAATGATGAAAGAGAAGATACATCTAGGGTTCCTTTTAATTGAGTATTCCCGGCCACATTAAAATTAGTTACTCCTTGAAATTTATCGACATCCCATATAAATAAAGAAATATCGCATTGGGCTATACTAAAATATCCACTAGTAAAATAGTGATTAGATACATCTATTATATGATTTGATGGCTTAATTCCATACACATTAAAATTCCTGAAGCTACAAGATGCATCCGGGAGTACTAATTTTGTTACAGAAGTATTAGATCCGGCCTGGAAATAACAATCTTCAAACATTCTATTAGAAACATCTATAGAGGTTAATTGATTAACTTGAACATCAAACCAATAAAAAGGAAAGTCATTATCCGGTAATATTATGTCTGTTAAACTATTTTGATTCAAATAAAGTTGATAAATGCTACCATCTACAGGAGTAAGATCAAGAACTCCAGATAAATTACAGTCACCAAAATGAAGAACTTCCCAATATGCGGATGTTTCCGGCAGAAGAACCCCAGTCATGTCATGATTATTAGCGCAACTAAGATAACCCCAAAGTCCAGTTAATCCAGATACATCTAAAATCCCCTGTATATCATTTTGACGAACATTTAGATGATATATCTCATTATTTGTTACCGGAAATTTAATCTCTGTTATATTATACGTATCAATAATTGTAACATACCCACCTAAATTTTTTAACTTGGACATATCTACAATCGATAATAAATCATTATCATCTAATTGAAGAGTAGATATTGGATTATCTGCGGTAGAAGTATCTGGGAATATTATATTAGAAAGATTGTTGTCATCAATATAAACTTCTCCCGTTAAATTAGTTAATCCAGATATGTCTAAAGTTCCTTGAAGATTGTTATTACGAAGATCTAATCGAGTTATTTCTGTATGAGTGTTAGGAAATATAATATTTTCAATACCTGAATTTCTAAATGTATAATTAGTACAATTTACTAATCCTGATATATCAAGTATTCCAACTAAATTATCATTGTAGGAATAAATATATTCTATGGATTTTGAACCACTAGATGCTCCCTTATAAACAATTGCCGATCTAATTGATGCATCCCCAAATGACCCACTAATATAGCTAGATGTATAGAACACATTTCCGCTAACATCACATTTCACCAAACCGCTAGTAAGTTGTAATTGCGTATTAATTCCAGTGTCTTCGAAATCAAATCCAAAAAGGACTTCATTTTTAGGACCCATATCGGTCGTATTTAATAAATTTAATCCCATATATTATTAAGTTCCTTTTTTGACATAATTTATCATAATATCCTCGTATGAATCTCCATTAGTGTTTATACTGACCGTATAAGTGGATGTAATACTAGCAACACCAAGAACATCGCCGTCCACCCAATTATCTGATGATAATGACGGATCCCATATTAACGAATTACTTGCACCATTACCTATTATGTCTATAACCATAGTATATGAATATTCTGAAGATAAAGAAGCATCATCTATAAATATTGAAACGTCGTTTCCTGTAACTGATAATTTAGCTCTTGAATCTTTTCCAAGATCAAGAGTTGTTGATGTAATACCCGTTCCATAATTTACTAATGG
>Ga0210003_1001362_pt1 | contig 21710 bp, 13 predicted proteins | sample LantaG_FD_182804 | JGI IMG/M metagenome (GOLD analysis project Ga0210003, IMG submission 182804) | Deep subsurface microbial communities from Baltic Sea to uncover new lineages of life (NeLLi) - Landsort_02402 metaG (SPAdes) (version 2) | ecosystem: Environmental > Aquatic > Marine > Oceanic >... | reverse complement strand
AATCCGAAATACTCATAATACCGAAATGCACTGAACCGCCCCACTGAAACCCAACCGCCGGGGTTATTTCGTACTTCTTCCGGCCGCCATTTTCAGCAACTGTTCCGCAATTTTCCTGTCTGCATCAGGATTCGCGATTTTTCTGCATCCTTCCGCCATCTGCCGGCGAAGCTGCTCATTTTTCATCAATTCTTCCAGTTCCTCCCACAGCCATTCGGACCTGTCTTTTTTATCGAGCAGATCATCGACGATAACCGCCGCCCCAGCCTCGACCAGCTTTCCCGCGTTCAGATACTGATGTTTGTCCTTATGATAAGGGTAAGGCATACAGATACTCGGGACCGCCGCCGCCGCGTATTCCGCCACACTGACCGCCCCGCTTCTGCCTATAACCAGATCCGCGGCGGCCAGCAAATCCGGCATATCATCGAAATAACTTATAACCTTGTAGCTGATTTTGGCCATTCGACTCCGCTCAGGCTGAAGAGGAATGCCTTTTTCTTCGTGCTGAAGAGGGAGCCCTTTTTCTTCGTGCCGAAGAGGGAGGCTTTTTTCTTCATGCCGAGCGGAGGCGAGGCAAACTTTCTCATAATTATTCCGGCCGGCCAGATGGACTATCTGCCAGTCTTCCGCGAAGGCTGCAAGTTTGTCCAGCAGCAAACATACCGCCTTATTGATATTCTCCGAGCCGCTCGATGCGCCGGTTATCAGCAGAATCTTCTTATTCCGGTCAAGGCCTAATTGCTCTATCGCCCTTTCGGCTACAGGATTCTTAAAGCCGCTGCGTATCGGACAGCCGACAACGCTGACCTTCTTTTTCCGCTGAGCGAAATATTGCGCCGTCTCCTGGAACTGCACGAAAATCTCGTCCGCCCAGCGAGCGTTTATCTTGTTCGCCCGGCCCGGCACAATATCGACATTCAAAAGAGCGATTGGAACCTTGTGCTTATGCGCAGCCATGCAAACCGGCGTCGAAACAAAACCTCCGGCGCCTATAATTACGGAATTACAATCATTACGAACCGCTTTTTCCGCAATCCTGTAGCTTCTCAGCAACGACTTGCAGAAGTTGATTAATTTCTTCGGCCGAATGGAAAAACCGACAGCCGGCAGAGCCGTATATTCGAAGCCGGCCTGCCCGAGAATATGTTTATCAATGCTGCGCGTGCTGCAGAAAAAATGTATTCTCGCCGAAGGTTCGATTTCGACTATCTGCTGCGCCACGGCGATGGCAGGATATATATGCCCCCCAGTCCCTCCACCAGCAAAGAAAAAACTACTGTCGACCATAATCAATGCCTCCTTGCGTAATACAACAATGAAAGTCTGCCCTAAGCCGGCGTGAAATGCAAGCGTTTTTTCAACTGCCTTGATAGCGAGAGAATGCATCAAACAGCCGGGGCCCATACCGAATTTAACGGTACAGACCCCGAACTGATACATCCCCTTATGTCACTTCATATCAAAGCGGCCTTTACTCTTCGACAGCAATTACAGGCCGATACAACCGAATATCGTCAATATACATCTTACCCGAACCGCCGGGCGTAGTCATATTGCCTCTGGTTCCAAGTCCAATTGCAATCCTGTCAACATCGGCCAAATTAATGCCCTGATCTGCAAACGCCTGCAATGGGATATTCCATTGCGTCCAGGTGTTTATCGATACAGCGTTGTCATCGTCGTGGTATACCACCGTAAGCGTGCCTGTGCTGTCGGCGATGGCTACATACATCCGCTCAGGGGCGTTTGACGGATCGCCATAGAACCACAGCGACAATACATTAACTTCTTTCTCGGTCCAGTTACGCGGATGACTCAAGGTCAACTCTACTTCCGAATAATTCGAGTATCCCTGCTTATTGTTGTCGTAGGACAAGGGCATCGATTGCCGGCCGCCATGGACAATGGTTTCCTCTGTATATGAAACAGTGGTTTCGTCGCCGACACACGACCCAGTCCCATTTCCGAGATAGGCCGGTTCATTATCATGCGCTGCACAGCCAAGGCCATCTTTCCACGCCCACCATATCTCATCGTTACAAATGTCGTAGTCCTCAAAATCGTCCACGACAGGAAAATTGGCTGTCGTGAAACTCCAGATGCCGCCTACCCACGGACTGTCAGGATTGATATTATTAACCTCATCAATTCGCCAATAGTAACCGGTATCCCACTCAAGTAACCCAGGGTCATAACTCTCATCACCCAGCGTATTGGGACCTTTGTACTCTGGTGAACCCGTATCGGCTATGCTTACGGCCTCTTTGTCTGTACCGAAATAGACCTGATGGGAAACGGCCTGGTCTGCCGGCGTCCACTTAAGAATCTTGGCGTGTTTTACATCTGTGGCGCCATTAGGCGGATTCGGATTACCGGCCCTTATAGGCGGCGAGAGTGCTGCTTGTGGAATAAGCTGCTTTGGAGTACGTGGACTAGACCACCTAAGCTCCGCTACTGCGCCACCACCGTTGTCATAATACTCCATTACAATGCTGTAGACTTGTCCGGCCACAAGATCAATCATTCCGGTATTTTCGGTGGCCCCATGGTCGGCCCAGTCATTAATAAGCCGTTTACCATTCACCCACAGACGTGCGCCATCGTCAGTATTGGTGTAGAAGGTGTATTTCTCAGTAAACGCCACCTCTACTTCGCCGGTCCATCTGGCTGAGAAGTTATCGGCACCGACTGAAGGGTCTGGTTCGCCATTACCCCAGTTGAAGTTAATTTGAGGATCTATTCGCCTCAGCGCGTGATTTCTCAAATCCATACCTTTGTAATAGTCCGCCCTCACGCCCCCGCCGGGCCCTGCTGTCGTAAAGCTCCAGACTGCGCCTTTATATGTGTTAGCGGAATCAAATTCATCCACCCGCCAATAGTAAGTCTTGCCGGATTCAAGCGGACCGCAAATATGTACTATAGCTCCTTCCGGGACTCCACCGGTGGCATTGTTGGCGTCGTCAAAATTGTCACAGAAATATACAGTGTGTAATTTCGCCCCAAAACCCGGTGTCCAGCTAAGCTCCACGTCGGAGTCTATAAATTTGGCGCCATCAGGGGGATCGGGGAAGTAGGCACTCTTGCTTGGAACAGTAAAGCACCAGATATCGCCTTTGTTTATTGTGATGCCGTCTGCCTGGACTTCATCGATCCGCCAGTAGTAAGTTGTGCCCGGAACAAGACCGTCCGGATAGGCTGATCCGATAAAGCCGGCAAGAAAAAATATTGTGGACTGATTGCCGTAATACGTACCTTCGGCTCCTTCCTTCACATCTTCAAAACTGTTGCCTAAGTACACATCGTGCGAAACCGCACTAATTCCCGGCAACCAGCCGAGGGTCACCCACGTATCCTTATAAAGCGTACCGTCAGCAGGGGCCGGATCATAAGCCTTTGAACCGGCCATAAGCTTTTTTATCTCGGCTAACGTCAGCGACTTGTTGTAGATACGGACATCGTCGATCAGGCCGGGGAAGAAATTGTTATCTTCGAGTCTCGCGCCTATTCTTACCTGGTCAATTGTACCGACAGCGCCTTCTAAGCTGTCAATGAGTTGGCCATCCAGATACCAACTGCCCCCGCTTCCGGTATACGTGACGGCAAAATGGTGCCACTGCGTATCGACGGCACTGAAGATTCCCTCCCAGCCTTGAACATTAATGACATAGTTGCCCAAATCGTCCACCTCTATATCGAAATACGTGCCATCCGTGCTGCCATCCGGGGCGAAGCCGAAAACAGTCGTCCAGCTTGGTATGGCCGTGGTGCTTGCCCGGGCCCAGCCGGCGATAGTTCTCTGATCAGTCCCACTTATCCCAACGCTGCCGACATCCACATAGTCGCCGTCACCGTCGAGTTGTAGCGCTCCGGCTATCTTTCCAACCACCCATATCGGATCACCTTTGATCGTACCGTCGTTCCCATTGCCGCTTGCATCATGTGCGATGGTTCCGGATGTCTCATCAAACTTCCACCAGCCGACCAAATCAGTCTCAGCAGCATTGCCTGCACTTGTCAGAATCAGCCCAAGCACAAAAACTAAGGAAACCAAATAAATCAATTTCTTAGACATAATAGTCCTCCTTCAAAGAACAAAGATAAGTCTTTAATTGAAATGCAGAAAAATAGCTGTCAGGCACATCTCTTTGCCTGTAACTCTGCATCTTGCATAATAACTCCTCCTCTATTCGAAATACTACAATAATTGCGTCGGCCGGAAAGCCGGAATTCATAGATGCCAATTCAGTGCTGAGACAATCCTTTCATTCCTTATTTATACCAAATCCGCTACCCCACCGTCAAGCAAAATCTCACTCAAACTAAGGGTTTTTATCCTAAGCTTTTCCGCGGCAAATCCATGTTAAGTCAAAAGCATGTATTTATCGCTTCAGTCAGGCCACCCGACAAACGACAGCTTTACCGCACCGAATCAGTCCTACGAGACCGTCTCGCAGGAACCTTTTCTCCGGCACTACAAATTGCTGCCTGTTTTTTTGAGATAATTGTAAAGCTTTGACGATATTGATTCTATTAGAGCTTTACATTTCAAGGAGTGCTTCTTGAGTGAATGGTTCGGCCAAAATAGCTTTATCGAAAAAAACTGAGTTTGAGTAATGTCCGCGGCAGATTATGCATGGAAGTCTGCACTTGTCTATAGCATTAAATTTCATTGCAAAACCGGCCTTAGATAGTGTAACATGTTCTCAAGTTCATTAACTGCGAACAAAGTATGAAGTTTTGGAGAACAGAATGAAGAAAAGGATTTTGCTTTCGGTATTATTACTTGTCGTCGCTTTGACATTTAGCTGCAGAACTCCCACGAAAGAAGCCAAAAAAACTTATGACAGACCTTTGCCGCCCGGTCAGTATGCGCTGCGGGAGATAACGAATCCTCTCGAAATTCCGGATTTTACTATGGCCTGTCTTAATCTCACCGGCCTGAGAGATGCCGTAGACAACAGCCGGAGTTACATGAATAAGCCATCCAGCCGGCAGTTCTTTCCCATCAGCGGAATCACCCACAGCCGGACGCAGAAGAGTCTGGATGCGTTCGCCGAACTTCTGGATTCCGGGCTGCGCGGCGCGCAATTGAACCAGGCCATTCGAGAGAAGTTCGACGTCTATATATCGATCGGATGCGACGATATCGGCACGGTTCTGTTTACGGGCTACTATACGCCGATCTTCAACGGCTCGCTCACTCGCACCGGGCAATTCACATATCCGTTGTACAAGCAGCCGGATGATCTGATCAAAGGACCGACCGGCGAAATACTTGGCCGGAAAATGCCAGATGGGACAATCACCCCCTATCCGCCACGACCCGTCATCGAAAATTCGCTAATGCTCAGGGGCAATGAATTGGCCTGGCTCAGCGATCCGTTCGAAGTGTATATCGCACACGTGCAGGGCTCGGCCAAACTCCGGCTGCCCGACGGCAAGATGACCACAATCGGGTACGCCGCCAACAACGGGCATGAATACGAAAGCGTCGCCCAGGCGCTTGTCAGGGACGGCAAAATATCCGGCGACAAAATCAGCCTTTCGACAATGATCGATTACTTCAAGATGTATAAAAACCAGGTCGAGATGTACATCCGGCGGAATCCGAGATTCGTATTCTTCCGAAAAGAAGGCGGTCCGCCGCTCGGCTGCCTCAACGAGCCGGTAACGACCCTTCGGAGCATCGCGACCGACAAGACGATCTTCCCGCGGGCGTCTCTGTCTTTTATCTCTACCACCCTGCCGCAGGCGATGGGCACTGCAGTGGTCAATCAAATCTACAGCGGCTTTACCCTCGACCAGGATGCCGGCGGGGCAATCCGCGCGCCGGGCCGATGCGATGTCTATATGGGTATAGGTGACATGGCCGGAAAGCTCGCCGGCCAAACATATCAGGAAGGCCGGCTGTATTATCTGTTTCTAAAGTAAAACGTCTAAGGCGGGAATCGCCGGCAGATTTGAAGGAATCTAAAATGTTTAAAAGAATACTCATACCGATTGTTCTAATTGTTATGGCGTTTTCGTTTATCGGCTGCCAGACGGCCAAGGGAATAAAGGGAGACGTCCAGTTCATCGGCGATAAAACTGTTGAGATACTTGATAAATAAATCATGGCAAAAGAAATAAATCGACGACGGTTCCTTCAAGAATCCGCGATCGCCTCGACAGGTGCGGCACTGGGCCTGGCACTGGAAGAAAAAATCCTGCTGGGCCAGACCGTTGCAAAAGCAAACACGGCAGAGCGGCGAACCTCCGGCAAGGATCTGCCGGCAGGAAAAATCGGCAATGTCAAAATCAGCCGGATCATCTGCGGCGGCAACCTTATCAACGGCTTCGCACACGCAAGAGACCTGATTTATGTCTCTTCCCTGCTGCGGCATTATTTCACCGATGAGAAAATCATGGAGACCTGGGAGCGGTGCGAGGACAACGGAATCAATACGATGGTCTCCACCGTCAACAGCCCCTACGCCAACGGCGACGACCCAACCATCCGCGTCATCAATAAATACAGGGACGAACGTGGCGGGCAAATCCAGTGGATCGCACAGTGCTTCCCGGAGAGCGACGACCTGACCGGCAGGGTCAAAATCGCCATCGACAACGGTGCTGTCGGCGCCTTCATCCAGGGCGAGATAGGCGACAGATGGGTCAAGTACGGCCGGGTTGATCTGATCGCTAAAGTAATCGAATTCATCAAGGAAAACGGGCTGATCGCCGGCGTGGCATGTCACAACCTCGAAGTGCCGATGGCGCTCGAAAAAGAAGGCGTCGACGTCGACTTTTATATGAAAACGCTGCATCATGATAAATATTTCACAGCCCCTCCGAAAGACCAGCGGCCCGAGACCGGCCTGCCTAATAATGATTGTATGTGGTGCATCTCACCGGAAAAGACCGTCGAATTCATGAAGAACGTCACCAAACCCTGGATAGCGTACAAGGTCCTGGCCGCCGGAGCCATCCATCCCCGGGACGGCTTCAAGTTCGCCTTCGAATCCGGCGCCGACTTCGCCTGCGTAGGAATGCTCGATTTCCAGGTAATCGAAGACACCCTGATCGCCAAAAACATCCTGACAAACAACCTCACCAGGCACCGCCCCTGGCGGGCATAAAAGCCCGCGGACAATTATTTGAACAAGTCTGAATGCGTCCCGGTTCGTACAAACACGACGGCATCTTCTTCGATACGATATATTAGGAGCCAATCCGGCTTTATGTGACACTCTCTGTGGGGCTTCCTGCCAAATCCTTTCAGGGAATGATCTTTGTGCCTGGTATTGAGTTGTTCGCCACAAATAAGCTGATTAGCAATTCTTTTTAGTTCCTTTAGAGGCCTGCCTTGTTTCCTGGCCCGTTTGTAATCTTTCTTGAACTGCAATGTCCAAACGATTTTCAACTGTCCAGTTCCTTGAACATCTCGTCAACACTTGATGCCTCATGCAATTCCTCACCGCGTTCCGACTTCTCAATCGTTCGCATCGTCAGCTCATTGGGAATCTTCACTTCGAAGGGAATTCCGCTGTGAAACGCGATCTGCTTTAGATATAGAACGATAGCTTCGCTGAGCGTCATTCCAAGCTTGTTCAAGACGCTCTGTGCCTGTGATTTCGTTTCCGCATCTACTCTGACATGAACCATCGCTCTGTTTGCCATATTGTTAATCCTTTTATTGCGTAGAACGTTTGTATATATAATGTCTACACATAGTATACGTTGAATATAGGCTGGAGTCCACAAAAAAACACATCTTTTTGAAAAAAATCAGCAAAATACACTGTTTTCACTTGGCAAATTCCTATTTTGAACCCGCCCCTGCGCAAATCAAACTCCGCTCAAGCCGCAAAGTTTTAAGAAAAAATATTTTGAAAAATACGTAGTCACCACAATAGACAAGCCGTATGAAAAGTTTAGGATAAAAAGACCGGTAGAGGAAGCGTTGTGAGGAGGCTTACTTTTGATCTCGCTCAGCAGGCTATTGGATCGCTTGGATCTTATGCTACAAGCACAGGGACTAAGGAGGTTAATTTATGGACTGGCCTTGAAGCAATTAGTCAATTCTATAATCGCAAATCAGCAACACAAACTTTTAACACTTAATTAGAGTAGAGGAGAAATGTGATATGCTAAACAAAAAGATTAAAACAAGTTTGGCTTTGATTATTATGCTTTTATCGGCTGGGAGTTTCGTTCAGGCCGGTACTGTTGAAATCTCGCCATTACCCTTTACTGATTATGGATCAGGAACAACTACTAAGTTATTCGCCGGCGGGGCTGTGTGGCAGCTCAACTGGGGACAAGGGCCCTGGACATGGTCGACCATTACCGGTGAACCCCTGCTGGATTCGAATGTTTCTGCTGTCTTGGATCTCCTTACCACTGCGGCGGCGGATGTCAGTGCCGATCTGGTTGCAACGCTGCCGATCGCAGGTACGCTGACTTTGACTGCCCACGATGAGCATTTTCCTGATGTGACTACTGGCACGATGGTCCTGAGCGGCGCGGGTATAAATGTGATCGACATAAATGCGTCACGCGTCATTGTGGATGAGGGTTCCGGCATGTTCCTGGCTCCATTCCACCCACCAGGTCCCAAGGTCACACTGGCTCTGGAAGAAGCGACCGGAGTGTTCGGGCACATTACCCAAGTTGAACCCTGGGGCTTGTCCCTGGCTGGCTCGTATGCAATCCCTCTGATTCCCGGACTTGAACTCCAGGACAACATCTTCACAGCTCTTGGTGGAAACGTGGCACTCATAGGCGGCATTTGTGAGTTTACGCTTTCTGGTTTGTACACTCCAAATCAGGCCAAACTGCCTATAGACTTCTGTCAATACGGCACGGGATCCACTGAGAAGCTGGCTCCCGACGGTGGCGGATGGAATCAGCAGTGGGGACTTGGTCCCTGGGATTGGCTCACTTGCACGGCTGAAACGAATGCCCAATTCCTGAATGAGAACGTAACAGGTAACCTGACAACGCAAGTTACAGGACTACCGAATATCAGCGAGGACTTGATTTTGCATATACCGCTGGCAGGTCAACAGATCATGACCGAACATGCAGCAGGCAACCCTGATGAGGTGATCGGCCAAATAACTTGTGACGTTATTGCGATGTTTGTTGCTGACATGAACGCTCAGAGGGCTACAATAAATGAAGCGGAAGGCACGATTACTATCGCTTTCGGGGCATCTGTCGAGGAAGGTCCGGACGGCCTGATGACGGTTACAGAGGCGACCGGTAGTCTCGCAGACATCAGACAAGTGAGCCCATGGGAATGGCATGTGAACGGTACGATGCAGGTCGCCAGAGTACCGGAGCTATCGGTGCAGGACAACTTGCTGGCAGCCCTTCAACAAGCCGAGTTGTTGCTCGGAGCGGAAGAGGAGTTCGCGCTGTCCGGCTCATATTATCGCAGTCCGCCGGAGGAATAATCGTGTTGGATCGTTGAGAAGAAAACAGGGCACGAAACTTAATAAGCGAGGCTCTGCTGTTCGATGGGGCTGTGAGAATGACACTTGCAGCCCTTTTTTTGATTTTTCAATTGTTGGGGCTTTGCATTATGAGAACCGGCGGTGAAACCGCCGGCTAAATATAGGTTGGATGGCATAAAAACATCCTATATTCCCTTGCTTTGGGGGCTATTAATTGGTATATTGGTTAGAAGTGTCGGAATTGTTATTTCCCGGCGGGCGCCGGTTAGCGAGATTTATCGTTTACTGGAAGAGGAAAAACCTAAATCGGAGGTTGTGACATGAATTTTTTCATTCACAGAGGAGTGCTGTTCTCGATTTATTTCTGCTTATTGTTATTGTTCTGCTCGTCGGTTATAGCCGGGCCGGTCGATTCGCAGCAGGCTCAAAAGGCCGCCGAGACATTCCTTAAGGCGAGAAATGACCGGGTATCTCAGGGATTCGCACCATTATCGATAAATCCCGAGGCAGAACCGGTAGGCTTACGAAAGATCCGCGGCGATGACGGGACGGTTCTTGCATATATTACCGAGCTTCAGCCCCGCGGATTCATCGCGACTTCCGCCGATACGGATATAACCCCGATTATCGCTTATTCTTTCAGAACCACTTTTCCGGAAGATAATCATATTAAAAATCCGCTGTACCGCATGTTGAAAGCGGACATGAAGCTACGGGCAAAGGCGCTGGCCGAATACGAACAATTCAATACGGCGGAAAACCGAAAGCTGTGGAATCTTTACGCCGGCAACGATGCGTCAGATCCCGCAGGCGAAACATTTGCCCAGTGGCCCGAAGAGAACACGACTTCCACCGGCGGGTGGCTGGAGACCATGTGGGACCAGAGTGAACCTTACAACGACTTTTGCCCGCTCGATCCGGTCGATGCCAACAGATCATACGTCGGCTGTGTCGCGACGGCAATGGCCCAGGTCGTCAATTATCATAAGCAATGTGACATAATTTTCAACAAGTACGATTCATATACAACATTCGCCGGTATCGATTTCGACTCCGACAGCAGCCTGTACGATTTTCCCTCTTTCGAAGAGCTGAACGACTATCTTGCCGGCATCCAATCCAAATACGACAGCAATATCGAAATAAACGATACAGATGCCGCCGCCCTGAGTTTTGCCTGCGGCGTCGCAATCGAGATGGATTATTCCAGCGAAGGCTCGGGAGCTACACCCTATGCAATGCGGGAAGCGTTCATTGATAAATTCGGTTATTATTCAGCCGACATGACCGGCGGTCTGGCAGGCGAATCTTATCAAATACTGCAGGAGAATTTGATCAACGGACTGCCTGCTTTGCTGAGCATTAGCCCGCCGGACGGCTGGGGCGGGCATCTCATTGTTTGTGACGGCTATAATACAGACGGCGCGTATCATCTGAACTTCGGCTGGGGTTCGGAACGTCCGGAGGAAATAACCGAAGTATGGTATCACCTTCCAGATAATCTCATGTCGGGTTTGAGTATCGTTACCGAAGCCATATTGAACGTACAACCTGCTGGGCCGGACATCGAATTTGAGCCGGCATCTCTGAGCTTTTACGCCGTTCCGGGGCAGGAATCCGAAGCCAAAACACTGTATATCGAGAATAGCGTCAGAGGCGCATGGATCAATTCGATATCCAGCCCGGAAGGTTTCATATTTACAGACTGGGGCGGTACATACTCGAACTACATGGAATCATTTCAGTTACAGTCTTCCGGATCACGCACTATGATATACGTGAAGTTCTCGCCGGACAAGGCGCGGGGCTATTATGGAACACTCGTGATTAACTACGGCGACTGGAACCGGAAATACGTTATCTTAAAAGGATACTCCTATGAAGGCGGAACGGAAATACCCGCCGGCGAAGTATCCGGAACCTGGTCGCGGGCACAGTCGCCCTATTTTGTGTCCGGGGACATATCAGTACCGAGAAACGGCGAACTGGTTATTGAACCGGGAGTCAAAGTGATGTTCGCGGGACCATACGGAATGACCGTCGGAGGAAACGCCCGATTAGCAGCCGAAGGAACCGAGAACCTCCCGATAGAATTTACCGCCTTCAACAGAGAAACAGGCTGGACCGGACTGCGTTTTCTGGACTCGGGGAGCGATGACATACTGAGTCATTGTTTCATTAGTTACTCGAAGAAAAACGTCGGCTTCGTAACAGAGTATAATCCTGACACCGATGAGAACACTTGTGGAGGTGCGGTGTACTGCTATACCTCTGACCCGACCATTACGAATTGTAAAATCACCAATAATACAGGAGACAAAGGCGGAGCTATCTACTGCGATGAAAGCTATCCGATAATCAGCAATACCATGATAGCGAACAATGCTTCGCTGGGGGGATATCCTCAGTGCGGCGGGATATGCATAGGAGATTCGGGCGAGCCTGAAATACTGAACTGTACCATAGTAAACAATTTGCCCGGCGGCATTTTCACACAATCGGAGGAAGGTATAGACGTGACAAACACAATCGTATGGGGCAACGACAGGTACCAGATACAAACGGTACGGTCAACAGCCACAGTATCATTTTGTGACATCCAGGACGGCTACGACGGCCAGGGCAATATCGACGCCGATCCCTGCTTTTTTAATCCAAGCATGGGAGTCGGGCCACAGTACGATGGTTCGGCGGCCAATTGGATGCTGAAAAGTTGCTCGCCTTGCATAAACTCCGGAAAACATACAAACGTAGCTGAAACGGACCTGGCAGGCAATATGAGGATTTACAGCGATATCATCGATATCGGCGCTTATGAGAATCAGTCGGATCTGCCTCTAATCACAATCGCCCCCTCAGTCACGGGCGATGCGGGCTTTGTACTTCTTGATACGGAGTCGAGCGTCTTCTTCGATGTTGTCAACACCGGCAATATGGACTTCAACATTGAAAGCCTGAGTATTCCGGACGTGAACACTGTTTTTTCGATTGTCACTCCGATTGACGATCATTTGCTGGCACCGGGCGATTCGGTAACGGTGGAAATCGGATTCAATCCCGCAGAAGAGAAGATATATAACGATACTCTCGATATTCATTCAAGCTGCAGCAATGCACCGGTTAAATCCCTTTCCCTACGGGGCGTCGGAGTCACGGGAACGATTATTTCCGAAGGCGAGGTCCGCGGCACCTGGACGAAAGCCGGGAGTCCCTATACGATTACCGGAGATATCGAAGTCGCCAAAGGACGAACATTGACGATTGAGCCGGGAGCGGTGGCCAAATTCGCCGGTCATTTTAAATTTACGGTCGGCTACAGAGCGACATTAGATGCGATCGGTACGGAAGAGGAAAACGTAGTCTTTACAGCGACAGATATCGATGAGGGATGGTTCGGCCTGCGTTTCGTCAATAGCGACGACGAAGACACGCTGGAATATTGCACGATCGAATACTCAAAGAAACCACGCTCCGCAGGAGGTAGTGGTTTTGAGAGCATTATGGGCGGAGCAATTCTCTGCTGCGGTTCATGGGACGCCGAACCTGGCTACATAGTTCCTTCCAGTCCAACGATCAACTATTGTTTGATTGCTAACAACCATGCTGAATACGGCGGCGGGATAATGTTAACGGACGGTTCGGAGGCGGGGATTACCAATAACCGCATTGTTGACAATTCTGCCGACGCCGTAGGCGCTGGAATGTATATCGCCTATGGTGGGGGCACGATCGCCAATAATATCATTGCCCACAACTCTGCAAATGTCGGCGGGGGCATCATGAACTGGATGGGATATCCTTCGATCATCAACAATACAATCGTTCAGAACAGGCCCAGCGGGCTGCACCTTGAGATGACGCCATTGTATCCCTGGGACCCGGATTATGGACGGCCCGTTCTCAACAATATCATCTGGCAGAACGAATTATGCATGCCGGAAAACGTCTATGAAGAAGAGTATGATATTCGCTTCAACAACATTCAGGGCGGCCGGAAAGGAGATGGTAACATCGACGTGGACCCATTGTTTGCGGATCCCGAGAACAGGGACTACCATCTTAAATCGGATGCCGGGCGCTGGGACCCGGTGAGCAAAAACTGGGTCGTCGACGAGGCTACGAGCCCCTGTATTAACGCCGGGGATCCGTACCACTCCATTGGCGATGAGCCGGCATCCCACGGTGACCGTATCAACATGGGTGCTTTCGGTGGTACGCTGGAGGCGAGCAAGTCTTTATAGATTGCAGGTCATGCCGTTAACTTAAAAAAAATGATCAAGCGGCTAGACGGCCGGCGGAAAATATGCTGCTTAAAGCCATTTAAGCTTTGTATTCACCCAGCGCGGCCTCGGGCTTCGCCCTTGGCCGCAACCAAAAGTTCGTATTGTAGAAAAGCTTCGTAAAATGCTACAAATAAAAAGGTTACGATTGGCCAAAACAAAAATCGAGCATAAAAAACAACGTTTTGAAAGATTGTATTACATAAATGGCGGGGTACTGCTCTCAAAACCTTCTAAAATTTCCAGAGAAAACAATTCACAGCCGTTTGCCGTTGACACAAAAGCTTTGGCAAACCAAGCATTTAGCTGAACTTAGCTCAGATAAACGACACAAATCAAATGTAAAAGAACAAACGTGATTGAAAAGGAAAGTAAAAATACTTCTAATTCGATAGCGTCGGTACATTCTATTGCTTCTTTGGAACTTCTTCCGACTATGCCGGAGAATAATTACGGCAACAAGTGTTTGACTATGGGCAGGTCTGTGGGTAAAATGCCGCTTTGATACAAAGAAACTAAACGTTTTTATATAAAATCTAAATTTTGGACTCGTCGCAAAGCGGCATTGACCTGGTTCCCGTGGAGCGGAGGCCGTTTCTAATTTTACATTTTGCTTTCAATATTTTGGACTTATAAATATAGGCAGGAAGCCGATTATGGCAAGCGAAGAAAGACGCCATACCGCTCAACCGGCAGGATCCGTGCGTAATAGGCCGGATGCTTCCGGTGCGCTTGCGACGCTGCGCAGTATGCCGGAATCGTTAGCTGCTGAGGCGGCGGTCTTAGGCTCGATGCTCATAGACCCGGAATGTATCGGGGATGCCATAGAGCTGGTGGAACGGGATGCCTTTTACCGCATTGAGCATCGTCACATATTCGAGGCGTTAATAACGCTTTATGAAAAAAACAAGGGTATCGGGATCGATGCTGTTCTGCTTCGCGATGAGCTTGTCAAACGCGACCGTCTTGAAGAAATAGGCGGCGTCGAGTATATCGCGAAGATTTTGGACTCTGTACCTTCGTCGGCAAACGTCGCATATTATGCGAAGATCGTCAAAGACAAGATGCTGCTGCGTGAGCTTATTTCCACCACCGGCGCGATCCTTGAAAATGCATATAACCAGACCGGCGAACCCCATGAGGCGCTTGACGATGCCGAACAGAGAATATTTGCCATTACGGATAGAAATATCAGCGGTAGTGCCACGGCGATCAAGGATTTGGTCGTTCGCTCTTTCGAGTTGATCGAAAGTCGCCAGGGCAGTCACGTCACGGGATTAAGCACCGGTTATTATGAGCTTGACGATTTGACCTGCGGCCTGCAAAACGGCGAGATGATTATCGTCGCAGGCCGGCCCAGTATGGGAAAAACCAGCCTCGCTTTAAATATCACAGAACATCTCGGGCTCATTGAAAAGGTTCCGATTGCGATATTCTCATTGGAGATGGGAAAGCAGCAACTGGCAGAGAGGTTCCTGTGCAGCATCAGCGAAATCGACAGCCAGAAGGTTAGAAGAGGCCTTCTGAACGATGAGCATTACAAGAAACTGGCAGATGCATGCGCTGAACTTTCCGAAGCACCCATTTATATCGACGACACATCGACGATGACCCCGCTTGAGATTCGCGCCAAGGCAAGACGGCTCAAGAGCCGCCACAATATACAATGTATCATGATCGATTATCTGCAGTTAATGAATCTCGGCTCCGGGCGGACCGAATCCCGTCAGCAGGAGATTACTACGATTTCGAGATATCTCAAGGCCCTGGCCAGGGAGCTGGACCTTCCGGTTATTGTTATAAGCCAGTTGAATCGGTCTCCGGAGGGTCGGGAGGGACACAAACCGAGAATGAGCGACCTGCGGGAAAGCGGCAGTATCGAACAGGACGCGGATGTTGTCATGCTTCTGCACCGCGAAGATTATTACCATCGTGGAGAGAATGATTACGAGCAGGATAATACGGCCGAATTGATAATAGCCAAGCAGCGAAACGGGCCAACAGGAACCGTCAAACTGACATTCAGAGAAAAAATTACACGGTTTGAGAACGCCGCCCGTGTAGGAGAACAATTGACACCATTTTAGTATGAGGACAGTTATTCGTGCCTGGTCTTTCCATTCACGATGTACAAAACATGAGATACGAAATACGAAATATGATTCTGGTTGTTCTTCTATCGATGTCACTCTCTAATCCGCCCATGGCTTGTGCGGCAATCCCGGACCTCGAGGAAAACAACAAGACCAATGAACCTGCCATAAAAAGCGATAGAATAGACGTTATCAAATCAATCGAATTTGATAACAATCGCAAATATAAGGACAAGACATTGCTGAAGAAGCTGGACTTCGAGGTGGGCGACTACATCGATCCTATTCTGGCTGAGTCAGGCAGAAAAATCGTCGTTGAATTTTACCGAAGCAAAGGTTTCCCGCATGCCGTGGTAATGCTGAACACAAAGAAGCTGTCGGACGGCCATGTCATTTACATGGTTGTGGAGGGCCCGAAGATTCAAATCAAGTCTGTGGAATTCGAAGGCAATAAGGCCATAAAGACGGACGATCTTAAAAATGTAATAAAAAAGACAAAGACCAGGAGCTGGCTTTTGTGGCCGGTTTACTACACCGAAGAGAAAATAGCTGAGGATGTGGATAAACTGCGAAATTTTTATTATGACCTGGGATATCTGAATCACCGTATCGCCGTTCAGGGCCAGACTCATATTACTTTCACAATCGAGGAAGGGCCGCTCTACAAGCTCGGGAATGTCACCCTCACGGGGAACACCCGCTTCGATAATGAGACGCTGCTGGCAGATTTTAAATTAGAACCAGGGCAAACCTATTATCAGCAAAAAGCCGAGTCACACACCAAGCGTATTCTAAAGCTTTATCGCGAGGATGGATATGTGGATGCAGATGTCCGGCAACTACGCGGGTTTGTTCCGGAACCCAACGTTGTGGACGTTGAATACAAAATCACCGAGGGCAAAAAATTCAGAATCGGTAAGATTGAAATCACAGGCAACGAACAGGTCCATGACAAGGTAATACGGCGAATCCTGGACGAGTATGATTTTTCACCGGGCGAATTGTACAACGCCGATATCGCTCCCAAACAGGGGGGTGGACAATTAGAACGATATGTCCAAATGATGACGATGTCCGAGGAATCGCTGATCAGGCCTGCTCAGCCGGCCGAGGGCGCACCTGACCGCCTGGATGCCCAGGTGGACATCAAGGAAGGCATGACGGGCATGTGGAATCCGGGAGTCGCCGTGGGCAGCGACAGCGGAGTCATTGGCCAGTTAATCTGGCAACAGCGTAATTTCGACATTCAGGACTGGCCCGAAAGCCTCGAGGAGTTTATCACCATGCGGTCGTTCAAAGGCGCCGGCCAGAGCCTGAGAGTCGCGCTTGAGCCCGGGACCCGGGTAAGCTACTATTCGGCGACATTTACGGAACCCTACTTCCAGGACAAACCGACATCACTCGATGTGGTCGGCTCGAGCTTCGAACGCTGGAGAGACAGCCACGACGAAAAAAGGACAAAAGCATCAGTCGGATTCGAGCAGCGGCTTAAGAACCGCTGGCGACCCAGTTTCGGCTTTAGAGCTGAGAACGTCGAGGTCGGCGAGCTTGATTTCGATGCGCCTCAGGAAATCATCGATGTCAAAGGCAATAATCTGCTCTTAGGGGCAAGGCTTGGCATCGGCAGAGACATGAGGAACGATCGATATCTTCCAAGCGATGGTTATCGCTTCGATGTCGGCTACGAACAGGTTACCGGTGAATATGACTTCGGAATAGTAAAAGGCAGCACCGTCGGATACAGAACGCTTTATGAGGACTTGCTCGAGCGAAGAACCGTCCTGACACTGAAGCTGCTCGCTGCGACAACTATATCCGATGCGCCTCCTTTCGAAAAGTTTTATGCCGGCGGTACGAGCACTTACGGTATCAGGGGTTTCGAGTACAGGGGCGTAAGCACGAGAGGCCTGCAGACAAATGTTTTCAACCCGGTACGAAAAGATCCGATAGGCAGTGACTGGATATTCCTGGCCAATACCGAGATAACCGTGCCCTTAATCGGCGAGAACATCGGTGCGTTGTTTTTCGTAGACAGCGGAACGATCGATACCGGCAGGTACCGCGCTGCGATTGGGGCGGGCATAGAAATATCGATACCTCAACTGCTTGGCACACGCGTGCCGATGAGGTTCGAATTTGCCACGCCGTTGATGAAAGACGAAGAAGATGAAACACAGGTCTTCAGTTTCTATATGGGAAGACTGTATTAAAATTTATTGTCGAACTGTCAATAATAGCCTAAATCGAGAAAGGGAAATTTTTATGAAGATCAAAACGACAATTTTGGGTTGCTTAATAGGTGTGGTGGTTTTGTTATTTGCCCATGAATACAGCATGGCCCAGGTGAAGATTAATGATCCGGTCCTTCCGATCGGCCTTGTGGATGTCAGGCGTGCGTTGCGTGATTGTAAGGCAACAGCAAAATACAGGGAAAGAACGAATGCTGAAAACAGTAAAATGGACGCGGAGGAGGAGCAGACCACCAGAGAGATTCAGGCGCTGGCGGCCGGTCTCAGGGCCCTGAAACCGGGCAGCAGTGACCATCTGACACAGTATAAGGAGTACCTGCAAAAACAGTCAGACCTTAAGGTTCTGCAGGAATTCAATCCACAGCAGAAAGCATTAAAACATCAACAATGGACACAAGAACTCTATAAAGAGATCCTGCGTATAACCAAGGTACTGGCTGCTGAAAAAGGGCTGCCTCTGGTCCTTGGGAGCGATGAACCGGAATTTCCGATTCAAAGGTACGAAGAGCTTGCTATGACTCTCAGTACCCATAAAGTATTGTACAGCGGCGGATGTTCGGATCTAACCAATGAAGTCATCGCCGAGCTGGATAAAGAAGAATCGAAATTCATCAATTAAATAGCAGAGCACAGAATATCCCGGAACTAACGGGCTCGATACTTTTTAGTCATAAGACTCAGGTTTACTGTATGGTTTCTATGCCATAAACCCGTATCCATATGACGCACTTTACTGTTTGATTAAAATGAAATTAACGATTGAACAATTAGCCAAGCGGCTCGGCGCCGAGCTAACCGGTAACGCCAATAAAATCGGCTGGCAGATCTTTGCTGTATGCCCGATTAAGGCGGCGGGTGAAAATGATGTAACTTTCATCGCAGATGACAAACATAAAGCCTCCATCAGCGATTCGCATGCGGCCGCGGTTATTGTCTCGGCACGTATCGAAGGCCTGGACAAACCGCAATTGATCGTCAAAAATGTTAATGCAGCTCTCATAGAAACCTTGAAAATATTTGCTCCCAAACTCAAAGCCGTAAAAGAAGGTATCGATCCGACTGCTAAAGTCGCCGACAATGTTAAGATAGCCAAAGGTGTATATATCGGCGCGAACGTGGTCATTGACGATGGTGTCGAAATCGGACAAAACAGCATCATCGGCAACGGGTGCAAAATAGGAGAGAATTCAAAGCTGGGTGAGCATTCTCGTCTGGACAGCAACGTCGTCATTTACCACAACTGCTGCATAGGCAACAATGTTATCATTCAGGCAAACTGCACGATCGGCTCAACCGGCTTCGGCTATTCATTTATCGACGGCCAGCACAGATTGATTCCGCATAACGGCGGAGTAATCATCGAAGACTTTGTCGAGATAGGAGCCAATTGCTGCGTTGACAGGGCCAAGTTCGAAAATACCGTTATCGGTGCCGGGACAAAGATCGACAATCTCGTACAAATCGCTCATAACGTGGTCATCGGCAAATGCTGTTTGATAATGGCTCTGGCCGGTATTGCCGGCAGTTGCAAGCTTGGTGACAGTGTCGTATTAGGTGGCCAGGTAGGCATGGCCGATAATATAGAAATAGGCGACGGCACGATGGTTAGCGCTCAGGCCGGCGTGATAAACAATGTACCAGCCGGACAGAAACTGGCCTGGACGCCGGCGATTAAAAAAGAAGACGCAATGCGAACAATCGGCTTGGTTCTGCGCCTGCCAAAGATGGCACGGCAGCTCAAGCAAATGAGCAAGAGGATAGAAAAACTTGAAGCTGCAGAAGACGATAAAAAGTGAAAGCAGAATGCGAGGACGCGGCCTGTTCGGGGGCAAGGAAGTGAAACTTGTCTTCCGCCCTGCTCCTGCAGATTCCGGCATAACTTTCGTTCGGACTGATGGCCCCGAGCCGGTACGGATTAGTGCCGTTGCGTCCAATCTCGCCGAGCGCAGCCGCCGTACGACAATCAAGAAGGGCTCCGTCAGTATAGAGACCATCGAGCACTGTATGGCCGCAGTGAACGCACTTGAGATCGACAACATGATTATAGAAGTCGATGGCCCCGAGCTGCCGGCTCCGGACTGCAGTTGTGCAGAGTATTTCAAGATCCTTAAACGGACCGGGCTCGTCGAACAAAACGTCAGCAGGAAAGAGTATGTAATCCGCAAGCCTATCACTCTGAACGCAGGTGAATCATGCATTTACGCCCTGCCTTATTCTGGTAACGGATTGAGCCTCACCTACGATCTCGATTACGGCGGGCACACCGGTATTGGCAGGCAAATTTTCAGTTGCCAGCTAACCCCGGAAAGCTTTGAGAGGCATCTTGCACCGGCCCGGACTTTTTTGCTTGAGGCGGAGGCAAAACAGTTTCAGGCCCGCGGCATGGGAACGCACATCGGCCCGCGAGATCTTCTGGTCATCAACTCAGACGGACCGATCAAGAACAGTTACAGGTTTCCTGATGAGTGCGTCAGGCATAAGCTTGCCGATTTAGTGGGCGACATAGCGCTTGTCGGCCGGGCTGTAAAAGGAAAGATTGTCGCCTATAAGAGCGGCCACGCCCTCAATCAGCAGCTTGCCAGGAAATTATACGAGGCCGCCCAGCAGCAGGAACGTATCGCCAAGTTTGGTACCGATGCCCTTTTGGATATTCGGCAGATTGCCAAGATTCTGCCGCACAGATATCCGTTTTTGCTCGTGGACAAGGTTATCGAAATCGAAGGAGAGACACGAATCAAGGGCATAAAGAATGTCAGCTTTAACGAGCATTTCTTCCAGGGTCATTTCCCCGGTACGCCGATTATGCCAGGCGTTCTTATCGTTGAAGCAATGGCACAGGTCTCCGGTTTGTTATTCGCACAGCGACTCGAGCATACCGGCAAGCTTGCAGTGCTGTTGGGTATGGATAATGTAAAATTACGTAAATCTGTTGTCCCCGGCGACCAGCTTATTCTTATCTCCGAGACGAACAGATTGAGGAAAAGGACCGCGCAGTGTCAGTGCAAAGCGATGGTCGGTGATGTAATAGTCGCTGAAGCACAAATCAAATTTATGCTCGTCGACGATGAAAAAGTATATTAAAAGTTTTTAAAGAGGCAATATGACTCAGATACATCCCAGTGCAGTAATCCATAAAGACGCCCAGTTGGACGACGATGTTATCGTTGGGCCTAATTGTGTAATTGGTAGCGGAGTCACGATCGGCTCCGGTACGATCCTTGAGGCCAATGTAGTAATCAATAAGAATGTCAAGATCGGCCGGAAGAATCAATTTTTTCCCAATTGCGTACTTGGGAGCCGGCCGCAGGTTCTGCGTTTGAAGCCGGATTCCGAGATCGGCGGGCTTGTAATAGGAGACGGAAACGTAATTCGCGAACAGGTCACCATCCATCCGGGTATTCATCCGGGCGATCTGACAACAATTGGGAATAATAATTTTATGATGGTCAGTACGCACATCGGACACGACTGCACAGTGGAAGATAATACCGTAATGAGCAACCTCGTGCAAATCGGCGGGCATTGCAAGATCGAAACGGGAGTCTGGTTCAGCGGTTTGGCCGCTTCACATCAGTTTGTGACGATCGGCAAGTGGTGCTATGTAGCCGGTTTAGCCGGGATTAATCGGGATATTCCGGCTAAACC
>Ga0210003_1001361_pt1 | contig 21714 bp, 30 predicted proteins | sample LantaG_FD_182804 | JGI IMG/M metagenome (GOLD analysis project Ga0210003, IMG submission 182804) | Deep subsurface microbial communities from Baltic Sea to uncover new lineages of life (NeLLi) - Landsort_02402 metaG (SPAdes) (version 2) | ecosystem: Environmental > Aquatic > Marine > Oceanic >... | reverse complement strand
GTCATGCCTAACTCCTATCTGCGTATTCCTTGCTCCAAGTATAACCCATACGTGCACAGATAGGAAATCTGCCCGATCTACACTTGCCTTAACTGCTTGTCGACTGAGTCGTGACCCAAGCTCCTAGCTTTTGTGACCAAATAACAAAGCTCATCTGGTTTAACAAGCAATAAGAGGTTGCCCACTGCTCGGAGTGTTTGGCTCTCGTTAAGCTTAGAATCCTCCGTGCAAGTCGGCAACAAAATTATTATTTTGTTGTAGTATTTGGGCTGGTTGCTTTATTTGAAGGATAAGACAAGTGGAGAAGGAATATTTTGTCGGGTATCACATACTTGAGGCTTTAAGTAGTGCGATTGCCGAGATAAATGGTGATGAGGGTTTAACTAGGCACCTGCGTGCCAATTTAAAGCTGAGGCTAATGAACATGTCTGAAATGGAACTGCGGCAACTTGCCGAGCTAATCTCATGTCCTCCAGAGAGGCCAGCTGAGTTGGTCTATAAAGGCATTAAGCAGGAAATTGAAGAGCATGGAAGTAAAGGAGTTGGCGCAATATTTTGGGGTGCCTGAAGAAATGGTCAGGGTAAGGTCGAAATTATGGGAAAGAGGCAAAAAGTAGATAAAGGTAATTCTTTACTGCTGGTGAGCGAGTACGAAGCCAGATGGATGAGATAAAACCAGCGATTCAAGCAGTCGGTGGAGGAGCACCGGGAAACGATGGAGGAGTGGTTACCTTACCTAGCAGAGGGGAAGAGCCAACGACAAAGAGAGAAGCAAGGTGTCTGAGATAGATTCCTCCTTGTTCCTGAGGAGCGAGGATAGAGCCAGTGGGTTTTCCATTACGGCTGATGGACGCCATAACATCTCGCTGCTGAGATGGAGCGGGCCGGTCGTCTGGTTCTCGGCGATTATGAGCGAAGAGACAATAAGAGCATTTGTGGAACTGATAAAGTTCTCGACGCCTGACAAGGAGGAGCGAAATGGCAGATAGTGTTCTGATTATCGGTGGTGAGCCTGATTTCCAGGAAAGGTTAAGATTACCCTTAACCGAAGCGGGCTCCGAGGTAACCTTAGCGTATAACTACATATCAGCCAGAATGATAATTGAAGACTTCGTTCCGGACATTATTGTCCTGGATGAGGTACACCAAAAGGGTATGGATAGATTCGCCGCATGTAAGCATCTGCACGATGACTACGGCATTCCTATTATTCTGCTTGGCGAAGATTCCAGTGATGAGATATGGGAAAGAGTGATGAAAGCCGAAGCTGACCTTTACTTAATAAAGCCTTTCAGCTATCGAGAGTTAGTGGCAAGAATGAAAGCAATACTACGTCGCTATAGAGCATCTAATTATAGTTCAGTGTAGCCAGGCAGAGATATGGTGCTAAAGAGACCTAAAAACAGTAAATGAGGAGGGAGAGAAATGAGCACAATGACGTACTACCAGACCACCTTCGGCACCGGATATGGGGCTAACATAGGCATCATTACCCTGCTCATCTTTCTCAAGCTGACTCAGCCCCCCTGGTCGAGGGCAAAAGTGTTGCTATTCTGGGGAGGCTCAAGCTGAGGTTTTCTACAACGACTTGGATACTATGTTCAGAAATACACAAGCTGAGATGACTGATAACAGAAATGACTTAGGCCAAATAATCAAGCAACGAAGGGTTATGATATCGATGACACTATCGAAACTGGCTGCCGCTTCAGGTGTATCATCATCGCACCTGGGTCGTATAGAGAGGGGGGAACGTTTGCCTTCAGCTCACGTTCTGCGGAAAATCGCCAAGCCTCTAGGCTTTGAGGAGAGTGAGCTACTTACGCTGGGTGGTTTCCTGTCTCCCCAACCTTCCAACGTCGTCGAGAGCTCTGGTGGTAAGCAGTTGGATCCCTATGTTGCTTCGGTGCTATCACAGGAACCAATAGAAGTGCAACGTGCAGTCACTACAATACTTATAGTTATGAAGAGCCTGTCCGAAAGCCTCCACGAGCACGAGGTGACTTAACGTTAGGAAGGGGGTCATGTTGGATACGGTAACCAGAAATAATAGGGATTGGGTTAGTGTAGGCAAGGTTGCCAAATATTGCCTGGTAAGCCCAACCACAGTGCGAAGGTGGATTAAGGATGGTAGATTATCCGCAATCAGGTTACCCAGCGGCCATTATCGAATTACACTCGTGGATTTCAGGGACTTCCTCGAGAGGTGGCATATACCTGTCGAGGACTGGCTCTTAGAGTCCAAATCTGGAAAGAAAGGAGGTGATAAGTAATGGCAGTACAGACTTCAATGGCGCCTTCAGGACTGGCTGAGGTTCTCGACCGTATCCTGGATAAGGGTATTGTGATCGATGCCTGGGTCAGGGTCTCTTTGCTCGGCCTGGAAATCCTCACTATTGAGGCTCGCGTGGTCATCGCCGGTGTCGAGACATACCTGAAGTATGCCGAGGCAGTTGGGCTTACCGCTCAGGCGGCCTAAGACCAAAATAAGGGGGATTTTGCCAGGGTACCCTTGTCCCAATAAGCGTGCCTTGCCAAAATCATACCCCACAGCGGAGTTGGGCATAAGATGGATAAACTGGTTCTAGACATTGTCACCTGCTATGAAAACAGAATCTCCATGGTAGAAGAGTTGGTTACCGGAGAGTATTACACCACGACGACTCTCGATGCGAGTTTAGCTGCAATGGCAGAGGAGAGGGCAAGGTTAAAGACCAGCTTACAAGAGATACTAGCCAGGAATTGTTCTCTCCGACGGAAAGACTTTAGCACCCTGATGGAGAGGATTACTTCTGAATTTGAAAGGAACAAAAGCGAACTAAAGGAAGAGCGAGAATATGTTAGAGAGGGGCTTAAGAGATATCTAGACGAGCAGAAGCAGTCGGTAACCTCTTTAAGGCAACAACTGGTCGACTTTGCCAGCGAGAAGGTAGGCAGGGATGCTCTTGGAGCAACAATGGCCATGATTAAGGCTGCGTACCAGGAGAGAGGCCAGGAGATGTTTGCCACGCTCCGTAACTTCCAGTTGCGCCTCGAGTCCTTTCGGGCAGAGCAGGAGGAAATAAACCGCAAGTTGCAAAGACTTGTGGAGAGAGGCGAATCTTTGAGGCTGGAAGACATGAGGCAGCTTGAAGCAACCAAGTCTGGTCAAGAGCGAAGAGTCGAAAGGGAGTTACGGCGACAGGAAGTGGAAAGGCTACTGGCCCACTTCAAGGAGCGACGGCAGGGAGGCAGTCGCCAGTAGTGGTAGTAAGAATTCATAAAAGGAGGAACAACATGGGGATCGCGTCAAGCACGAAAGATTTGACTCAAAGCATTGCTTCTTCCCGTCAGGATAGAGCGAAAAGGCTCGGTGAAATAAAGGAAGAGACGGGTCAGACAAGAGAAGAAGCCAGGGACTTGATAAGGGGCTTTCAAACCTCCCGTAGGCAGTCAGGTACTCAGCTAAGGAAAGACCTAACCAAGGATAAGGCAAGTAGAAAATCAGATGTTAAGAAGATGCTCGGAGATGCGCAAGCATCGCGGAGAAAAGAAGGCGCTCAGCTACACAAAGGGCTAGCTCAGGGGTTAGCCGAGCAGAGGTCTGAGGTCAACGCAATGTTAGGAGACTTCCGGTCTCGCCGGAAGGAGACGGGCAGTAAGCTTAGAGAAGAACTGGGCCAGACCCATTTGAGCCGCAAATCTGAGGTGACGGAACTACTGAAAAGCGCCCAAGACCTGGTAACGGACCTCGGCAAGTCTCGGCAGGAGACAGGGGGAAAGCTGAGGAAGAATTTGGCTCAAGGTGAGGCTGCTCGGAAATCCGAAGTCCACGTTATGCTCAATGACTTCCAGAGAGAACACAATCAGATGGGCACACAGCTAAAGAAAGAGCTAGCCGATAATGACCGAGGAATAAAGAGCGAAGTGGCGGGAATGCGGCAAGAGACCAAGGCGGACCTAAGGGAAGCCCGAACCGCCTGGCAGGAGCTAACTCGTGGGGTAAAGAAAGACACGGTGAAAGCAACACCAGAAGCGCTGAAGGCAGAGGTGGCGAAAGCTGCGCCAGTGGAGGAGGAAACTCCTGACCTGGAAACAAAGTTGCTGGCGGCTATCACCGAGCACCCTGAGGGAATAACCCTGACAGAGGTTGCCGAGAGCCTGGGTGTTGCCCCTATCGTCTTCGGACGGGCAGCAAGGAAGCTCGTTGACGAAGGGAGAGTGCGCAAGGAAGATAAGACTTACTTCCCAATAGTCAGAGAGTGAGGTTATTATGAAAAGCGAGGCTCTAAGAAACATCAGAACAATGCGCCAGGTCAAAACTAGTCTGGATGTTCTTCGAAGCCAGAGGCCGAGAACAGCAAACTCTTTGTCCAAAACAGAGGAGGAAGCGGCTCACTTACTATCTTTGACTGACCGGCGGGCAGTACAGATTCTGGCTAAAGAGACGAAGCGTTTCGCTGCCATGGAAGCATCCATAAATAAGTCACGAGGGCGCGTGCTCAAAGCAAGGGAAAAGCTGGCGGCAACCATTAACAAGAACCATGCGCTAAATGAATTGAGGCGTGAGCTGCAACAGAGACGCCGAGCGGGAGAAGATCCTGCCTCACAAGCATCCAACAGTGGAGAGGTGAAGCTACCTGCAGGCGAAAGCAGTTTTAATCATGTGGAACTGAGATATTAAGGGAGCTAGACTTAATCTTTCTCAGACCAGGTAGGAGGAAAAATGTATAGTAATGTCGATGTGGTTGTCCCTCGGCAGAGGGATGATTTTGTAGAAACGCCCCATATAAGGGAGATAGCTTACCGAGCCATTGATTATATTAAGGCTGGCTTCCCGGTCCACTTCAGCGGACCGTCTGGGGTCGGGAAAACTACCCTGGCTCTGCACATTGCTGCTCGGCTAGAACGCCCGGTGGTGCTAATTTGTGGAGACTATGAATTTGGTACTTCTGACCTGGTTGGTGGACTTTCCGGCTACCATAAGAAATATGTGAGGGATAACTTCATCCGCTCGGTGCTGAAGACTGACGAGAGCATGAACTCACACTGGGTGGATAACCGGCTTACCACCGCCTGCAAGTACGGGCTTGTCTTAATCTATGACGAGTTCACCAGGTCACGGCCGGAGGCAAATAACGTCCTGCTTTCGGTGCTGGAAGAGAGAATCCTTCCTCTCCCCGCTAGCAGAGGCGAGAGTTACATGAAGGTGCACCCCGGCTTTACTGCCATATTTACCTCCAATCCTGAGGAGTATGCCGGAGTCTATAAAAGCCAGGACGCCCTTCGGGACCGCATGGTGACCATAGAGGTGGGCAATTTTGACGAGGAAACTGAAATCGCCATCACCCGGGCAAAATCCGGTGTTTCGCCTGAGGACGCCCGGCGCATCGTCAACCTGGTAAGGAAGGTCAGAGAGGCCAAATCAAACAAACTCACCCCAACGGTTCGGGCTTGCATCATAATGGGCAAGGTTTTGAAGTTAAGGGAGGAGACAGTACTCGGGAGCAATCACATTTTCGGGCAAACCTGTCTCGATATTTTGATGCCTGAGGTTCCTCGAGAGGAAAGGGAAGAAGTGAGCCGGGTGATAGACGATGCCCTTGCTGTCTACTAGTGAAAGGAGGCGTGGCATGACTGACAAAGAAGAGGACAAAAATAAGGAAAAGGATGAGGATAAGGTCGAGATTGATTTCGGTGTCGGCAAGATAGGCTTCGGCGGGCTATTCAAAGGACTGGGCAACCTGATTGACCTGGCCGCCAAGCTGAATGAGGAGGGAGTTGCTAAAAGTGGTGAGATTAAAGGGTTGCCCCGGAGAGCCAAGGGGGTATATGGCTTGAGTATCAGAACTCTCGCCGGTAAGCCCGTGATTGAGACTTTTGGCAATATAAGGGAAACAGCCCAGGGGCCGGTGGTAGAGGAGGTTCGAGAACCAATCGTGGATGTTTTCGATGAAGAAGACCACATTCTGGTCATTGCTGAACTTCCTGGAGTATCTGAAGACGAAATCAAAATTGAAGTGGCCGGTGATATTTTGAATCTTACCGCTTCCGATACGGACAAGAAATACGCCAAGGAGATTCTACTCCCCAGTAAGGTAAAACCACCATCACTAAAGACAACTTACAAGAACGGCATATTAGAGATTAAGCTTGACAAAGAAAGATGACCGAGATGAGTGTAACGTGGTGAGTGATAATGTTAAATCGCTGACGCTTCGTGTTGGGGAAGCGAAACCGAAGGATGTGGGAAGGGGTATTGCCCGAATTGACCCGCAGGACCTGGAAAGACTGGGCGCTGACGTGGGAGATGTCATCCAGATCGAAGGCAAGCGAAGCACAGTCGCCAAGGTCATGCCTGCCTATCCTGAGGACCGGGGAAAATCACTCATTCAGATGGACGGACTTTTGCGAGGCAACGCTCAGGTGTCGCTGGACGAAAAGGTAAACGTGCAAAAAACCAGCTGTTTGTCAGCTGACAAGATAGTATTGAGTCCCCTGACGCTGACCAGGTCAATCAGCCGGGAGAGAGATACCAGATACATTGGCACCCTGTTGGACGGGCTGGCGCTGGTCGAGGGGGATACCATAAGGGCCAATCTTTTTGGCACACGCAGCCAGGATTTCACGGTTGTCAGCACTGTGCCCAAGAGAGCAGTGTTAGTGCATTCCAGAACGAAAATCGAGGTTACTGAAAAGAGTGAGGCCAAAGCCAGGGATTTCAGGGTCTCCTATGAGGACATCGGTGGGTTGGTGAAGGAATTGCAACGGGTCAGGGAGATGATTGAGCTTCCCCTGAAATACCCTCAGGTATTTGAACGGTTAGGTATAGACCCGCCAAAGGGGGTGCTTCTCCACGGCCCTCCCGGCTGCGGCAAGACCTTAATCGCTCGCGCTGTCGCCAATGAGACGGCGGCTTATTTTACCCATATCACCGGACCGGAGATTATGGGTAAGTTCTACGGTGAGAGTGAAGCCCGCCTCAGAGCGGTTTTTGAAGAGGCTAAAGCACATGCGCCGGCTATCCTCTTCATCGACGAAATCGATGCCATTGCCCCGAAGAGGGAGGAAATGGGAGGAGAAAAGCAGGTAGAGAGGAGAGTGGTCGCCCAGCTTCTGGCTCTCATGGACGGGCTGGAGTCACGGGGAGAGATAATTGTTATCGGCGCCACCAATATTCCCAACTCGCTTGACCCGGCGCTGCGCCGTCCGGGTAGATTTGACCGTGAGATTGCTATCAGCATTCCCGACCACAGAGGACGCCTCGGAATTCTTCAGATTCACACCAGGGGAATGCCTCTGGCTCAAGATGTAGGCCTGGATAAGCTATCCCAGATTACTCATGGCTTCGTCGGGGCCGACCTTGAAGCCCTGTGCCGCGAAGCGGCGATGAATGCCCTGAGGAAGATAATGCCCAGCATTGACTTCCAGCTAGATGAGATTCCCTACGAAACCCTGCTTAAGCTTGAGGTGACAATGGCCGACTTCACCGAGGCGCTCAAGGAGATAGAGCCCTCAGCGATTCGGGAGGTCTTTGTCGAGGTTCCGAATGTAAAGTGGGAGGACGTAGGGGGCCTCGATGAGGTGAAACAGAAGCTGGTAGAGGCGGTGGAGTGGCCGCTTAAGTACCCCGACCTGTTCCAGCAGGCAAAGGCCAAACCACCGAAGGGTATTATTCTCTCCGGACCGCCGGGAACAGGGAAGACTCTGGTTGCCAAAGCCCTGGCCAATGAGAGCGAGGTCAACTTCATCTCGGTCAAGGGGCCGGAGCTCATGTCAAAGTACGTTGGCGAGTCGGAGCGGGGGGTGAGAGAGGTATTTCGAAAAGCAAAACAGGCAAGCCCCTGTATTCTTTTCTTCGATGAGTTTGACTCGCTCGTTCCCGAACGGGGACCAGGAACAGATTCGCAGGCCACCGAGAGAGTGATAAGCCAGTTCTTGACCGAGCTTGATGGGCTGGAAGAGCTCAAAGAAGTGCTGGTCCTGGCTGCCACCAACCGCAAGGACCTTATTGATTCTGCCATCATGAGGCCGGGCAGATTCGATTTCATACTAGAGGTTCCGCTACCTGATGAAGAGGCACGGCGAGAAATATTAATGGTCCACACCCGGGGAAAGCCTCTAGCCGGTGACGTTGACCTCAAGTCACTGGTTCAGGGGACAGAAGGAATGGCTGGCTCAGACATTGAGGCAATTTGTCGTGAAGCTTCGCTAAGCGCCATCAGGGAATCTATTCAGAGCGGAAACCAGCAGAACAAGCTTGAGATTTCCCAGAAGCATTTTAAACTGGCTATGGACTGGCTAAAAAGGCAGAGAGGCGAATAGATGTCTTTAGAGCGTAAATATATCTACGGGATTATTCAGGAACCTGAGCCCATGAAATTCAGCTTCTTGGGCGTAGGGGATGCTGCGGTGTACACCATCAATCATCGAGAGCTAGCCGCCGTGGTCAGCGATACCGCGCTTGAAGAGATTGACCCGACCCGGAAGGATGTCCGGGCCCATACCGTGGTTCAAGACGAACTGCTAAAGGGTTATACTCTTCTCCCTATGGGCTTCGGCATGATAGCGGGCAGCAAAGACGACGTGCTAAAGCTGCTGGAGAAGAATTACCAGGGGCTTAGCCGCGAACTGGTGCGGCTTGCCGGTAAGGTAGAAGTAGAGCTGAAGGTTTACTGGGACCAGGAGGCTATGATTAAAGAGCTTCAAGGCGGAAGCGAGGAGCTCACCAGACTGAAGACAAAGGTTAAAAATGCCTCATCTCCCATTGAAGCACAAAGGCTGCTGATTGAAGCGGGCAAGCTGGTGGAGCGTATCGTTCTGGACTGGAAGGCCAGGTACGCCGACCGGGTTTACACCGTCCTCAAGGGACTATCTATTGATGCCAGGCTGAACAGTCCCCTGGGAGTGAAGAACGTCCTGAATGCCTCCTTTCTGATAGAGAGCGCCAGGGAGAGCGACTTCCAGAAGGAGGTTTTCAAACTGGACTCGCAGTATCAGGGTAAAGTTAATTTCAAGTACGTGGGCCCCCTGGCCCCGTATAATTTCGTCAACGTAAATCTGGAGCCGGTGAGTTGATAGTCGGGTTGCTCTATAATCTTCTGATTGGCGTTCCAGTCACTCTCAGCAAGGAAATTATGCTGAAGATTAGGGATGACATTGATAAGGAACGTCTGATAACTGAGGCGTCTATCAAGGAGAGACTCCAGCAGCTCCAGCTACTGCTACAGGATGGCGAGTTAAGTGAAGAGGAATACGAGGAGCTGGAAGCCCGGCTTATGGAGAGGTTGAGGGCAGTAAGGGAATATCAAAGGGGGTGAATAAATGCCATTGCAAGCGACAAAGAATGAAGCCTCTGGTCTAGCCGATGTCATTGACCGCGTCCTGGACAAGGGGCTGGTCATTAATGCCGATATCTGCGTATCGGTGGCTGGGGTCGAGCTTTTAGGAATCAAGATAAGAGCCGCCATAGCTTCCTTTGAGACCGCCGCCAGGTACGGGCTGGAGTTCCCCAGCGGAACCAACTATGAAAAGGCAGCCTGGAAAGAAGCTCAAGCAGGTAACAAGGAGGCGTGCCCTGAGTGCGGTAAGAAAGTCCCTGTCGAGGTACTATTGAACGAAGCATGCCCCTGGTGCGGCTGGGTAAGCGCCAAGGCGAAGAAATCCTGGACAATCCCGGAACTGCGGGTGACTTAGAGATAACAAGGTTGGTTTTGGGCTATGGCTATTGATATCAATGAAGGTAACCTCAAGCACGGCGTATTAGGACTGGTTCTGGCTCTGGTTGAGGTCATCCGGGATGCTCTCAAAATCCAGGCATTAAAGAGGATGGAGGGCGGGAGCTTAAGTGAGGAGGAGTGTGAGAGGTTGGGGGGAGCCTTGATGGAACTCGATATCGCCCTTGAAGAAATCAAGGAGGAACAGGGCATAACCGAGGCGGTTCGGTCAGTGAGGGATGGGCTGGACGAACTTGTAGATGATGTTATAGATAGACTAATCAACCCGGAAAAGTGGCAGGAGGAAACCGAAGAGCGGGGAAATGGTAAGCAGACAAGGACAGGGATATACGCTGGCGGTAGCTAACCCGAAGGGAGGGGTGGGCAAGACAACCACCACGATAAACCTCGGGGCGGCACTTGCCGAAAAGGGACGAAAGGTGCTTCTTGTTGACTTCGACCCGCAGGGGCACCTGACGGCAGGATGCGGCCTTAAAGCCTTCTACACACGCAGCGATTTCCCTCTTGCCGATCTAATACTGAGGGGGACTGTGAACCAGATAAAAGCCTTCATCACTCCGGTGGAGAACTTCTGGGTGATGCCGGCACATGAGTCGCTTATCCGGCTCGAAGACGAGCTGGTGGTGCAGCGGGCTGGCGAGACCAGGCTTAAGAAGGTACTTGAGGCTCTCAACGTTGATTTCGAGTTCTGCCTGATAGATTCGCCACCGGCGGTCAATATCCTGGCGGATAGCGTTCTTCTTGCCACCGGGAGGGTGCTGGTGCCGGTTCAAGCCGAAGATACATCAATCCGGGGTATAGAGGCACTGGAAGCCGAGATTCGGGAATTGAAGGATATCCTGGATGCGGATATTGAGATTGTGGCCATCGTACCCAACATGGTGACTTCTAACTCGGTGTCAGAGAGAGTCCTGGCAGAATTACGGGAGAAGCGGCCGGTATCAGAAGCCTGCTGGAATGCGATGGCCGGAGTTCAGATACGGAAAAGGGTCGACCTGGCTAAAGCCTGGCATGAGGGAAAGTCGATTTTCAGTTACAATCCTCGATGTGACGTCATCGACAGCTACCGGAAACTTGCAGATTTTGTGTGCCAGGTGAGCAGATGATAAATGGAGAATAGAGGGCGATACATATATGGAGTCGCTGCCGGCGTAAAGGCAGTCAGTCTGGGTCCAATAGGGATAGAAGGTAACGAAGTATACACTATCCCCTGCGGGGGTTTTTGTGCCGTCGTTCATAGCTGTCCCGCCGAGCCGTATCAATCCGGCGACGAGGAGACCGTGAAAAAGTGGGTAACGACACACCAGGGCGTTTTGGACGAGGCACAGAAAGTGCTTGGCACGGTGATCCCCATGGGCTTCGACACCATTTTACAGGCAAAGGACGATGCCGTTTCCCCCGACCAGGTAGTGAAAGACTGGCTTAAGGAAGATTCTGAGCGGCTCCAGTCCGTAATGGAGAAGATACAGGGCAGGGACGAGTATGGAGTGCAAATCTTCTATGCCCCCCGTCTAATAGCAAAGCAAATCTCAGAAGAAAGCCAGGAGATTCGAAAAATCAGGGAAGAGATGGCTGCTAAATCACCCGGGACGGCATATCTGTATAAGCAGAAGGTCGAAAGAGCAGTGAAGGCTGAGATAGAAAGGCTCGCCAACCAATGGTTTAAGGACTTCTACAGGAGAATTAAGGGTCATTGTGATGATATCGTGGTGGAAAAGACTAAGAAGGCAGACGGGAATAGAGTAATGCTACTGAATCTCTCGTGCCTGGTAGCGAGGGAGAAGGTGAGCAATCTGGGAGTAGAGCTGGAGAAAATCAACAACACGGAGGGCTTCTCGGTTCACTTCTCCGGCCCCTGGCCGCCTTACAGTTTTGTGGCTCAACCGACTATAGCTACTCCTGATGTAAAGGTGGAGTCTAATGCTGTATAAATGTGGCTTTTGTCGGGGAAGAGGAGAGGTTCGCCGTTCCTTCGAACTTCCTTTTATCACTTGTCAGGTGTGTTCTGGAAGAGGGACTGTTTATGTAGAGGAGCCTATTATTACCTGTGCCTTTTGTGAAGGGACTGGTATGCAGCCCAATGCCTATCCTTATGCCCTGCTTACTTGCGCTGCCTGTAGAGGTAAGAGTGTTGTTACCTTAAAGGAGCCAAGTGTGTTATGCCCCGATTGTTTGGGAAGAGGACAAGTGATTGATGGCAGAGTTTACTGCCTGACCTGTAAAGGTAAGGGAAGAGTGGAAGTAAAGAAGGAATGCGGGGTTATTGGATAGAAAATGGAGCCCACACGAGATACGCATGCAACGCTGGTAGACCTTCTGGACAGAATCCTGGACAAAGGTCTGATGCTCGATGCCGACATTATCATCCACGTGGCCGGTATCCCTCTGCTGGGTGTAAAGCTAAGGGCTGCTCTCGCCGGCATGGAGACCATGTTGAAGTATGGCATCTGGCAGGACTGGGACGAAGCACAGCGGGCGATAGCTACAGAAGAGTACCGGCAGAAGAAGATGGCCATGGCTCCAGAAGGTGAAGTGGCCGCCTTGTGCCACAAATCGGGAGGCACCGGCATTATTACTTTATAGTGATTCGTGATGGTTTTGATTTGGAATAAGGGGGGGAGCTAAAGGGTAGAACGTTTGAACCTTTGGCGTAATGTGAGTAAAAGATATTTACCAGTGCGATAGCCAGGCAGGCTCTCCGCAGTGTGAGCTTGTGGCTGAAAAGGAGGATAGAAGTATGAACGCTGATGAGATAATCAAAAAGGCACAGGAGGATTTTGCCAGACTTAGCAAATTGCCCGTCAACGCGGTTATCGGTATGGCTAAGAGCGAGGAGGGATGGGTGGTCTCACTGGAGACAGTGGAGAGAAAGGCTATCCCGGATACTATGGACGTGTTAGGGCTTTATGAGGTTCGTCTGGATAGCGAAGGTACCCTTCTTGGTTTTGAGAGAAAAAGGTTACGTAAGCGTGGCGAGACGAAAGAAGAATGAGAGGGAGGAGTCAGATGACACAATGGAACAAGTGCCCTGGGTGTGAAGCTACCATCAGCAGTGTTGCCGATTACTGCCCCAATTGTGGTGAGCCATGGACCATAAAATGTCCCGAGTGTAACCGAACCTGGCGCTTTTGGATTTCGCATAAGTTCTGTCCCAATTGCGGGGCGAAGGTGGAGAAGCGCGGTGTTACCCGGGGGAAGACGAGCAAATAGCGCCGGAGGTCGGCGGCCGAGGGCTAGTTTATTAAGACCAAGTACGAAGTCGATATGAGCAAGCCGATAACAAACTAACGAAGTTGGGAGCATTTATCATCAGTCAGATATGACGATATGAAAACAGGTATAAAGGAGGAAAGGTTAGCCCGGGCAGACGAGGCGAGTGAGATGAATGTAGCTGACAACACAATGGAATTGCAATGCCTTTTGGAGAAAGTCTACGATGAACGGGGTTTCGACTTCCGGGAGTACAAAGAGACGACTTTAACCAGGCGGCTGGGGCGCCGGCTACATGCCAGAGGTGTCCAGACCTATGCCGACTACGGCCGTGTTCTGGATAAAGACCCAAGCGAGTATGAACGGCTGTTCGATGACCTCACCATCAACGTTACCAGCTTCTTCCGAGACGAAGTTGCCTTTCTGGCGCTGGAGAAGGTGGTTTTCCCCGCGCTGACTAGCAAGGCAACGAAGAATATCCGGGTCTGGAGCGCGGGCTGTGCCACCGGCCAGGAGCCCTATTCCATCGCTATGCTGCTGCTGGAGTTACTGGGCGAGGAAGTTCACCTGTGGGACATCGCCATCCTGGGCACCGACGTTGATGCTAAAGCACTGGAGGTCGCCGGGGATGGCTTGTTTGCCCCGAAGGATGTGGAAGGCATCCGTCCTGCGTGGCTGGGTAGGTATTTTATGCCTGAGGGTACCTGTTTCCGTACCCAGCCGCCACTCAGGCAACTGGTGACTTTTGAGATGCATAATCTGGTTAGCGACCCGCCTTACCAGGATCAGGACCTCGTGGTGTGCCGCAATGTGCTTATTTACTTCAACCCTATGCTGCAGACACGCGTGCTCAAAAGCTTCCACCAGGGGCTGAAAGAGGAAGGTTTTCTCCTCCTGGGCAAAGCTGAGGTGCTGGTAAGGGAAACAAGGGCTCTCTTTACCGATATTGATAGTAAGTCAAAGCTATTCCGAAGACTGGGGGGCAGGGGATAACATGAGGGACAGCACAGGTAGGCAAGCAAAAAAGGTCGTGGTCATTGGTGCTTCGGCAGGGGGTATTGATGCCCTGACGCAGGTGCTATCCCGCCTGCCGGCCGGATTCCCTGCGGCGATACTTGTTGTTCAGCACCTGCGAAGTGACCGCCAGACACGCCTGCCTGAACTCCTGAGTCACCACTCTTCACTGCGGGTGTGCCCAGCTCAGCATGGGCAGCCTTTAGAGGCAGGAGTGGTTTACATAGCTATTCCCGGGCAGCATCTCCACATCCAGAATGGGCGGCTTGCCCTGAGCCTGGAGGAACCGGTGCACTACATGCGCCCATCCGCAGATGTGCTTTTTACCTCTGCGGCACAGGCCTTCGCCCATAATGTAATAGGGGTCATCCTATCCGGCACCGGTGTCGATGGGGCACAAGGCTGCCTGGCTATTAAAGCAAAGGGAGGGATGACCATTGCCCAGGATGAGAGTACATCACGCCACTTCGCCATGCCCAAGGCAGCGATTAACGCCGGCGCCATTGACTATGTATTGCCTGTGGAGCAGATTGCCGATGAGATAACGGCGCTCATCGATAAAGAAGGAGTAAAAATATGCCGCGAGACCAAAGCTTAATCTGGCTCGGAGCAACTATCTGGAACTCAGGGATGACCAAGCCAGGAGCTATGGTTAAGAAAGGAGAAGGTTTACCATGCATACGATAAAGACGCAACGGAGCATGAAAGGAGTTGACGGTGTCAAAACTCGCCCGATAACTACGGGCGATATAATTGCCTCATCAATGCCTGTCAGACGTGCACACAACCTCACCGGTAGCCGCCTCATCAGGAGCGCACGTGAGATTGCTCGTGTTGGCTACTTAGACTCGGACGGAGTGATTGCCGGGAAACTACGAATGATGGAAAAGCAGCGGTACACTCGTGCCAATGCCTACTCCACTGCCATCTCGACCAGTCAGGCGTTGCTCGTTGATGTTCGCCATCGCGAGCAGGAACTCCAGACTGCCCACGAGGAGATGGAGGCCAACTATGAAGAACTGCAGGCTTCTTCGGAGGAGTTGGCGTCTACTACAGAGGAACTGGAGCGCACCGGTACCTATACTCGCAGCCTGATTGAGGCCAGCCTTGACCCGCTGCTGACCATCGACCCTGAGGGTAAGATAACCGATGTGAACAGCGCCACGGGGACAGCTACCGGTTATTCCCGGGAGGAACTTATCGGCACAGACTTTTCTAACTATTTCACTGAGCCCGAGAAGGCTAAAGCTGGCTATCAGCAGGCGTTTGAAAAGAGCTCGGTGAAAGACTACCCCCTGGAGATTCATCACAAGGATGGCGGTGTGACACCAGTTTTGTACAACGCCTCAGTTTTTCGGGATGAGGCCGGCAAAGTCATTGGCGTGTTTGCCGCCGCACGCGATATCACGGAGCAGCGGCGTGTTGAAGGAGAACTGGCGCGCTCCAATCAGGAGCTGGAGCACTTTGCCTATGTTGCGTCACATGACCTGCAGGAGCCACTGCGGATGGTTACGAGCTACACGCAGTTACTGGAGAAGCGCTACAAAGGCAAGCTGGATGCCGATGCGGACGAGTTTGTCGGGTATATCGTTGACGGGGTGTCCAGGATGCAAATAATGATTAATGCTTTGCTGGAATATTCTCGCGTCGGCACGCAGGACGAAGTTTTCGAGCCGACTGATTGCAATGCCGTCCTTGCCGACGTTGTCACCAATCTACAGATGGCAATTGAGGAGAGTGGCGCAGCGGTCACCCACGACCCGTTACCAACCGTAGTTGCTGTCGCCTCGCGGATTTCTCAGGTATTCCAGAACCTCATCAGCAACGCCATCAAGTTCCACGGTGAGGAGCCATCTCGCATTCACATTGCGGCCGAAGAAAAAGGAGAGGAATGGCTCTTTTCAGTTCGTGATAACGGCATTGGCATCGCCCCCCAGTATCACGACCGCCTCTTTGTCATCTTTCAGCGCCTCCACAGTAAGGAAGAGTATCCTGGCACTGGCATCGGTCTCGCGCTCTGCAAACGAATTGTAGAATCCCATGGTGGGCGAATCTGGGTCGAGTCAGAGGTGGGTAAGGGCTCGACGTTTTACTTCACAATCCCAATGAAAAGAGATAACAACCATGAATAGAAAACAGACCGCACGGATTATTGAGATTTTACTGGTAGAAGACAACCCTGGCGACGCACGCTTAACTCGGGAAGCCCTCAAAGATGCCAAGGTGTACACCAACCTGAGCGTGGTCGGGGATGGCATGGAGGCCATGGCCTTCCTGCATAAAGAAGGCAAATATGCTGATGCGGTTCGTCCCGACCTCATCCTGCTTGACCTGAACTTGCCGAAAAAGAACGGACGCGAGGTGTTAGCGGAAATTAAGGGGTCTCCTGACCTGAAATTGATTCCGGTAGTGATAATGACCACCTCAAATGACGAACAGGATGTTCTCAAAACCTACAGCCTGCACGCGAACGCTTACATCACCAAGCCGATTGACCTGCAGCAATTCGGTACGGTAGTGAAAGCCATCGAGGATTTCTGGCTCGGCATCGTGAGACTACCGCCGAAGTAGGAGATATGAGTGATAAACCTATCAAAGTCTTGCTAATTGAGGACAACCCGGGTGACGCCCGGCTGATAAAGGAAATACTGCTTGAAGCTGGGGTGGCTAATTACAAACTCGAATGGGTTGACCGACTGGCCGAGGGGCTAGAGCGCTTGGCCTCAGGGGGCATTAACATAGTTTTGACTGACCTGGGGTTGCCGGATACCCAGGGACTTGACACACTATTGAAGCTACGGACTAAGTTCTCACAGGTACCCGTCGTAGTGCTCACCGGCCTCGGGTATGAAACGCTAGGAATTAAGGCGATACAGGAGGGCGCACAGGATTATCTTGTCAAGGGACAGGTAGATGCCAACGTACTTTCGCGCGCTATCCGGTATGCCATCGAGCGGCAGCAGTTAAGTAAAGAATTGCTTGAAGCCAAGAACTACACCGAAAGCATCATCAAAAACTTTTTAGATACCCTCATCGTGGTTGACACGAAAGCAAAAATACAGATGGTGAACCCAGAGACTTGTCATCTGTTAGGCTACACAGAAGAAGAGCTCCTTGGGCAGCCTATAGGTATGCTTTTTGCAGAAGAAGAAGAAGAAGAAGAAGTGCGCCGAGTGTTCCAATTCTTCCGACAACGCGAAACGGTAGAAACCCTTCGCCCACAAGATAACATCCGCAATCGCGAGCTTACTTGCAAAACTAAAGACGGGCGGCTTATTCCGATGTCGTTTAACGCCAGTGTGCTAAGCGATGAAGAGGGCAACATTACAGCCGTGGTGGCGGGAGCGAAGGACATCACCGAGCTAAAACTTGCAGAGATAGAAATAAGAAGAGGAAAGGTTTTTTCAGAAAATATAATAGCTACCGTCCCTGATTCTTTGCTTGTTCTCGATAGGGATTTGACGATAAAGAGTGCCAATCGCTCCTTCTATGAATTATTTCAAACAGAGCCAGAAAAGATAATAGGTCGCAAGATAGCCGATATACTGGGAGATAAAGATGGTAAGCTCAGTGCTAAACTCGGTGGGCTATTCGGAACCGGCGATATGCTGGAGAATTTTGAACTGCGCTATCGGTCAGAAAAGCTAGGTGAGCGGATATTAAATATCGGGGCCAGGGGAATAGTTGTTGCAGAAGAAGAAGAAGAAGAAGAAGAAGAACTCGTGGTGATACAGGACATTACCGAGCGTAAACATGCTGAACAGATGAAGTCTGAGGCGCGGCAGATGGCTGAGAAGGTAGAACAACTGGAGCGGGAACTCCATTACCTGGAGCGGTTTTCCACGCCTCAGAAAACTGCCGCTACCGCCGGGACATTCGGCTTGAAACCTTTCCGCCAGGCCTCACCAGACATGTTTAACCAGGTGGTTCGGCAATATGGTGATTTGCTCGAGCTCGCTCTGGAGCAGCAGGGCTACAGAGTGGAGCACGACATCTCCGGGAAGCTCCGCACCATTGCCGAGCAGCTCCGTTTCTTGAAGGCTGGGGCACGCGACGTGGTTGAGATTCACAGTTCCGCCCTGAGAAGCAAGACTGACGCAGTTAGTCATACTAAGGCTCAAGGCTATGCGGAGGAAGGTCGAGTGATGGTGCTTGAACTCATGGGACAGCTGGTTTCTTGCTATCGTACCTATTCCCTGAGTGCTATAACAATGAAGTAGGATAACAGACCAATAAAGGAGGAGAATCATGAATAAGATATTGCTGAAACTGTATATTACCGGGCAAACGCCAAAGTCTGAACGTGCTATTGCTAATATACGCCGTATCTGTGAACGGGACGCACAAGAGAAATACGAGCTGGTTATCATTGATATTCTGGAACAACCAGAACTGGCCGAGGAAGCGAAAATCCTGGCGACACCGACACTCACCAAGGAATTACCGCCACCTCTGAGCCGAGTCATTGGCGACCTCGCCGATATTGATAAAGTCCTGCTGGGGCTGGATATGGAGACTGTCACAAGGACAACCGGGAAGGAGGTATAAGACAAATGGCGAGCATAAGTGACAAAGCATCGCCAATCAGCAAACTGGAAACGTACATTCCTGGTTTTGATTTTATAGCGGGTGGTGGTCTACCAGAGGGCCGCAGCACTCTGGTCTCGGGCACATCTGGGAGCGCCAAGACAGTTCTGGCTACTCAATTCCTCGCGGAGGGTATCGCTAAAGCAGAGGAAAGTGGTGTGTTTGTCACCTTTGAAGAAACACCAAAGGACATCCGCAGGAATATGAGCGGCTTCGGTTGGGATATTCAGGAATGGGAGACAATGGGTAAATGGGCCTTTGTTGATATATCTCCCACCGCGGGTGACAGGACCATTATCACCGGTGATTATGACTTGGGCGGCCTTCTGGTTCGTATCGAGCATGCGGCCAGTAAGGTCAATGCCAAGCGTGTAGTCATAGATTCCATTGGTTCAATATTTTCTCAGGTAAATGATAGCGCCATTGTGCGTAGTGAACTGCTCCGGGTTGCTACTATGTTGAAGGAAATAGGCGTTACCTCGTTGATAACAGCGGAGCGGACGGAGGAATACGGTGATGTCGCCCGATACGGTGTCGAGGAATTCGTCGCCGACAATGTTATTATCCTGCGCAACAATATGGAGCAGGAGAAACGTCGCCGGACCATAGAGATTCTCAAGTTCCGCGGGACCTATCACCAGAAAGGAGAATATCCCTTTACTATCTTGCCAAACAAAGGCATCATTATCATTCCGCTTTCTGCCATGGAACTGCAGCAGAAGTCGTCTACTGTCCGTATTACTTCCGGAAATGTGGAACTGGACAAGATGTGCGGTGGGGGGTTCTTCCGTGATTCCATCATTCTGGCATCCGGTGCCACCGGTAATGGCAAGACACTCATGGCAACCGAGTTCATCGCTGGTGGGGTGAGCAATGGCGAGCGGTGCCTGTTACTAGCCTTTGAGGAAAGCCGGGAGCAGCTCTTTCGCAATGCCAGCGGCTGGGGATTTGACTATAGGCAAATGGAAAAGGAGGGGAAGCTCAAGGTCGTATGCGAGTACCCGGAGACTGCCGGTCTGGAAGACCATCTAATCAAGATTAGAAATGAGATTGACGAATTCAAACCTAACCGCCTGGTTGTGGACAGCCTCTCGGCGCTGGAACGAATCTCGTCTATCAAAGGTTTCCGCGAATTCGTTATCGGCCTGACTTCCTTCATCAAGCATGGAGAGATTGCCGGGCTTTTCACCGCTACCACACCTAACCTGATGGGCGGAACCTCAATCACTGAGACGCATATTTCTACCATTACCGACTCCATTATTCTATTGCGGTACGTGGAAATGTTGGGAGAAATGCGTCGGGGACTAACCGTGCTCAAGATGCGCGGCTCCATGCATGACAAGGATATCCGCGAATACACCATCGACGGTACCGGGATGCACATTGGCAAACCTTTCCGCAATGTCACCGGCATTATATCGGGCAGCCCCGCTTATATTGCAAACAGTGAGATAGAACGGATCAGCTCCCTGTTTGAGAATGAAAAGGTGTGAGTTGCATGAAGAAGGGGTTTTAAGATGCAAAACAAGGCAGAATGTATTGCTTTTGCCAGCCCCAAGGGTGGTAGCGGGAAGAGCACTTCATGCCTGAGTATAGCTGGATATCTGGCAAAAAATGAAAAGAGGGTGCTGGTAGTAGATTTCGATCCCCAGGCCAGTGCTACATCCGGGCTTGGCATTGATTCAACCTCACTGCACCACTCTGTATATGATGCAGTCTTGTCCCATTGCGGAGGAAGACCAAGTGGTAACGGGAAGGGAAGGGAGTGAAACTTCAAACACCAATACGAAGGACAAGCTTATATTGTTTCTCAAGATGCTCAAGGCTGTCAAGAGTGGCGACTTTTCAGTCCGCCTGCCCATAGAGAAGGATGGCGTTATAGGTGAGATCTCTGAGGTGTTCAATGACGTCGTTGGCTTAAATGAAAGGTGATATACCACAAGGTTATGTTTAGTGACTGTGAAAAGGAAACACGAGATGAAATGTTTATGAGAGCTGAGCAATATCTAAATGAGCTGAGAGGAGGAAAGCAAAGTGACCATGAATAGAAAACAGACCGCACGGATTATTGAGATTTTACTGGTAGAAGACAACCCTGGCGACGCACGCTTAACTCGGGAAGCCCTCAAAGATGCCAAGGTGTACACCAACCTGAGCGTGGTCGGGGATGGCATGGAGGCCATGGCCTTCCTGCATAAAGAAGGCAAATATGCTGATGCGGTTCGTCCCGACCTCATCCTGCTTGACCTGAACTTGCCGAAAAAGAACGGACGCGAGGTGTTAGCGGAAATTAAGGGGTCTCCTGACCTGAAATTGATTCCGGTAGTGATAATGACCACCTCAAATGACGAACAGGATGTTCTCAAAACCTACAGCCTGCACGCGAACGCTTACATCACCAAGCCGATTGACCTGCAGCAATTCGGTACGGTAGTGAAAGCCATCGAGGATTTCTGGCTCGGCATCGTGAGACTACCGCCGAAGTAGGAGATATGAGTGATAAACCTATCAAAGTCTTGCTAATTGAGGACAACCCGGGTGACGCCCGGCTGATAAAGGAAATACTGCTTGAAGCTGGGGTGGCTAATTACAAACTCGAATGGGTTGACCGACTGGCCGAGGGGCTAGAGCGCTTGGCCTCAGGGGGCATTAACATAGTTTTGACTGACCTGGGGTTGCCGGATACCCAGGGACTTGACACACTATTGAAGCTACGGACTAAGTTCTCACAGGTACCCGTCGTAGTGCTCACCGGCCTCGGGTATGAAACGCTAGGAATTAAGGCGATACAGGAGGGCGCACAGGATTATCTTGTCAAGGGACAGGTAGATGCCAACGTACTTTCGCGCGCTATCCGGTATGCCATCGAGCGGCAGCAGTTAAGTAAAGAATTGCTTGAAGCCAAGAACTACACCGAAAGCATCATCAAAAACTTTTTAGATACCCTCATCGTGGTTGACACGAAAGCAAAAATACAGATGGTGAACCCAGAGACTTGTCATCTGTTAGGCTACACAGAAGAAGAGCTCCTTGGGCAGCCTATAGGTATGCTTTTTGCAGAAGAAGAAGAAGAAGAAGAAGAAGAAGTGCGCCGAGTGTTCCAATTCTTCCGACAACGCGAAACGGTAGAAACCCTTCGCCCACAAGATAACATCCGCAATCGCGAGCTTACTTGCAAAACTAA